>QMCD01001602.1_pt1 | contig 13647 bp, 12 predicted proteins | sample 1821841 | NCBI WGS metagenome assembly QMCD01 (sample SAMN01991225, study PRJNA193472) | Termite gut metagenome, whole genome shotgun sequencing project. | isolation source: worker | host: Macrotermes natalensis | reverse complement strand
CATAAATGCCGACCTTCGTCACTATATTCCTCTGCTGGCTCGGCGTTCAAGGCGCTTTGCCCGTTCACTAGATACCCTATTGGCTGTGTTGGAGGTTTCTGTGGATGCCTACAACCAATTCGGGCTAACCAAATATGCGTACCGCAAACACCATCCCTCCCGCGATGTCCCTTTTGCGCTCGTTGATTTTTCTTTCGGTGCGCATTTGGACACTCCCTGAAGAAATAAAAGCTGTACGCTATGTATAGACGACTCAGGGCCGCATTTATAGGGGTAGAGCAGTGTATCAGGCCGTAGTCCTCGCGGCCGATGACCTCCTTGACCTGCCGGTAGGCTTTTATGTTGCTCTATTGATTAGGGAAATCGGGCAAACGCCGCGTTAAACTGCCGCGTACAATAGGAAAGCTTTTTTTTCCTCTCGGAAATATAGTGAACCTCCCATCCTTGGTGCTGAAACTATTGCAAATAGGGGTAATTGAACGTGGCGTGCTCATCGACGTGCGAGACGAACAACACTTTTTTGGTGATAGTCAGAAACTGTGTTGATTATCAACACAGTTTCTGACTATCACCACTTTTTTTCAAAAGCATGCTTGAGACCATCCCTCACTCTCGCGCGGCACGAGCGGCTCATTCCACAGGCTCCGTATGTGTGTCCGGTTGGTCGGGATCGAAGCACTCGCTGGCCCACATGACCGTCACGAGGTTCTGCGTATCCGAAAGGTTTTCGATGCTGTGCGTATAACCGGGCAGGATATGCACCGCCTCGATATTTTCACCCGACACCTCAAAATCCAAGATCTCCTCTGTGCCGATCCTGCGTTGCCGGATGCGCCCGCGCCCGGACACGACGATAAAAATCTCCCACTTGCTGTGGTGCCAGTGGTTCCCCTTGGTGATGCCGGGTTTGGAGATATTGACGGAAACCTGTCCGTGATTGGGGCTCTTGAACAGCTCGGTGAAGCTGCCCCGCTCATCCGCGTTCATCTTGAGGGGGGCCGAGATCCGCGGGGCGGGCAAGTAGGACAAATAGGTGGAATACAGCTTCTGCTCAAAGGAATCCTGAGGGATGTCGGGTAGCAACAACCGGGAGGGACGCGCATGGAACTCCCCCAGCAGGTCGGCGACGCGGCCCAGCGTAACCCTATGCGTTCGCGGAGCATAGCAGAACGTTCCCGCTTCAGTCGGCAAAGGGGTTAGGCCGTCATAGTCGCAACGCGAAGGCGTCTCGCGCATGGCATCAATCAACGCCCGGATCAGGTCGTCGATATACAACAGCTCCAGCTCCGCATCCCTGTCATCCACCCGAATGGGCAGGTCGTTGGCGGTGTTGTGGCAAAACGTGGCGATTACACTGTTGTAGCCGGGCCTGGCCCATTTTCCAAAGATGCCGGGGAACCTGTATACCAGTACGTTAGCGCCGCTTTCCCTGCCATATGCGAAGAAAAGTTCCTCAGCGGCCAGCTTGCTTTTGCCGTACTCGGAATCGGCATATCTTCCGATAAGCGATGCCTGAACGGAGCTTGCCAACATCACGGGGCAGGTGTTTTTATGCTTTTTCAACGTATCCAGAAGGGCTGAGGCGAAGCCGTGGTTGCCCCGCATAAACTCTCCCGCGTCCTTGGGGCGGTTCACCCCGGCGAAGTTCAGGACAAAATCCGCCTTTGCGCAGTAAAGGTCTAACTCCTCCTGTGTACCGTCCACGTCAAAGCAGAATACCTCGTCAACCGCAAGCCCGGGGTGCGTCCTGTCCTTGCCGTCGCGTATGTTCGCGAGCGCGGCCGCCATATTTTTGCCGACAAACCCGTTTGCCCCCGTGATGAGCACATGCATGAAATCACTCCTGCCGCTTCGGCCTTTCGCCGACGCGTATGTATTTTTATAAATAAGCCCCGTGCCCGCCGCCTACGATTTTTCTCCACCAGTCTTTGTTGTCGAGGTACCACCGAACCGTCTTTTCCAGGCCGTCGGCGAATTTCGTCTCCGGCAGCCAGCCAAGTTCACGGTAAATCTTGCTTGGGTCGATGGCGTAGCGCAGGTCGTGCCCTTTCCGATCCGTCACATAGGAGATCAGACTTTCCGGCTTGCCGAGCTTTTCCAGGATGAGCCGGACAATGTCGATATTCCTCATTTCGTTATGGCCGCCTATATTGTAGATCTCGCCCGCTTTTCCCTTGTGGACGATCAAGTCGATCGCGCCGCAATGATCCCGGACATAGAGCCAATCCCTTATGTTTTCGCCCCGGCCATAGACTGGAAGGGGTTTATCGTCCAGGGCATAGGAGATCATACGGGGAATCAGCTTTTCAGGGAACTGATAAGGCCCGTAGTTGTTTGAGCAGCGCGATACCGATACGGGCAACCCATAGGTGCGGAAGTAAGCCAGCGACAAAAAATCCGCCGACGCTTTGGAGGCTGAATAGGGGGAGGACGCGCGGATCGGCGTCTCTTCGGTAAAGAGCAAATCGGGCCGATCCAGCGGGAGGTCGCCGTAAACCTCGTCGGTTCCCACCTGATGAAAGCGCTCAATCCCGTATTTACGGCAGGCGTTGAGCAGCACGGCTGTCCCCAATGTGTTGGTATGCACAAAGACGGTCGGGTCATCTATGCTCCTGTCCACATGGGTTTCAGCGGCAAAGTTTACGACGATATCGGGCTTTTCCTCCTCGAACAACTTGCCAATGGCCGCTTCATCGCGGATATCCGCCTTGACAAACCGGAAGTTTGCCCTATCCATGAGCGGCTCCAGCGCGGAAAGGCTGCCCGCGTAGGTGAGGCTGTCCGCGCAGACGAGCCTGTAACCCGGATATTTTCCCATCATGTGGTAAATGAAGTTTGAGCCGATAAACCCGGCGCCACCCGTTATGATGATGGTCATATGCATTTCACTTCTTTATCAAATGTTTTGTTTTTCGCTAACGATTTTAGCGATATATGCCCCGTAGGGCGATTTGCCGTACCGTTCCGCCGCGCGCAGCAGCTCTTCGCGCGAGATCCATCCGTTGCGGAAGGCGATTTCCTCCGGCACGGATATTTTTAAGCTCTGTCTGGTTTCGATGATCCGTATAAAATCCGAAGCCTCGGCCAGGCTCTCCACCGTACCCGTATCCAGCCAGGCGAAGCCTCTGCCGAGTATCTGCCCCTTGAGCGCACCTTCCCTCAGGTACAGATCGTTGAGCGATGTGATCTCCAGCTCGCCCCGGGCGGAAGGTTGTACCTGTTTCGCCCTTTCGCTCACGCCCGGCGGGTAAAAATACAGCCCCGTGATGCAGTAGTTGCTCCTGGGATTTTGCGGCTTTTCCTCGACGGAGATGATTTCCCGGCCAAGGCCCAGCGCCATGATGCCGAACCTTTGCGGATCGTCCACATGGTAACCGAAAATCGTCGCCTTGCCGTCCTCAGCGTCCCGCGCCGCCTGCCTGAGCATGGAAATAAAGCCGCTGCCATAGAAGATATTGTCGCCGAGTATCATCGCGCTGGGATCGTCCCCGATGAACTCCTCCCCGAGCAGGAATGCCTGCGCCAGGCCATCCGGGGAAGGCTGCTCTTTGTAGGCCAGACGCATACCCAAGGCGCGGCCGTCGCCCAGCAGACGCTCAAAATTGGGCAGATCGGCGGGCGTGGAGATGATGAGCACATCCCGGATTCCGGCGAGCATAAGGGTGGAGAGCGGGTAGAAAACCATCGGCTTGTCGTAGACCGGCAACAACTGCTTAGACATGACCATCGTCAGCGGATAGAGCCGCGTACCCGCTCCGCCGGCAAGTATGATTCCCTTCATGGATACACCCCTTTCGCGAAACGGCCGTCCCTTATCCCGAAACTTCTCGGAGGAAAGCCTGGAAGTCATAGATATACTCGGCGGCATCATACATCTCGTCCGACAGCACCAGTAGCACACTATCGGTGGAGAACCCATACATGACTTTCCACACCATCTTAGGGATGCAAAGTCCCTCACACGGGTCGCGCAGTACAAACTCCTCCCGACGTCCCCGACCGTCATCGGTGCGGACGCGGCTACTGCCCGCCGCCTGAACCAACATAAAATTGCTGTGGCGGTTCGCGTGGTTGCCCCGCTCGGTGCCGGGACCTATACCGTACATGTAGAACAACCGCTTGATGTCAAAGGGAACGTCTTTGCGCGCCTCCGCCACGATCAACCCCCCGCGCCCGTCGCTGTGGTTTTGCAGCGGAAGCATTTTTACTCTTTCTTCCATCCCGTGCTCACTTCTCCTTCGCTATCGTTGCCCTAACGATGTAACCGTCTATGCCCGTGATGTCCAGATAGCCCTCATGCACTTCCACACGCGCCTCAGGCGCGCGCCGCTCGTCCAGCAGCACCGATTTTTCTATAGGGTATCCCTGGATCTCAGGCAGTTGGTATTCCCGAAATATATAGGCGCGCAGCTGGTTATGAATTTCAAACGCCGTCTTTTTAAGATCTATGACGATGCTTTTATAATCTATGGACTGCTTCCCGAAATACGATGCGCCTTCCTTGGGCTGCGGATGCTCGGAAAAGCTACCGTTTATCAGGGCTCGGATATTTTCTTTCCACAAACTGAAGCCCCGTTCTATATATTTGGCGTACACATCCCTAGCCGTGTCAGTGATGGCGATGCGTATCGTCTCCTGCGCGATGATGTTGCCCGTATCGATACCGTTGTCTATGCGGTGCAGCGTGACCCCTGTTTCTTTTTCTCCGCGCAGCAGCGGCAGCGCGGATGTGTACATGCCTTTGTACATCGGCAATTTGGAAAAGTGAATATTAAAAAGACGCCCCGTGCGGAACCTCTCCGTTCGTATGATTTTGTCGAATTCCAGCGATAGAAAAAGCAGGTCGTCCATTTCGTAGAGCGCATTTAAGGGACAGACGCGAATCGCGTTGTCCGACGCGTATTTTCTGAGCGACCTTTGCCAATTGGGCTGATCCTCACCCTTGTCCGCGGCGTTCAGGCAAACGCACAGGTCCGCTTTGGCGACGGCCATGTCCCTTAGCAGGTAATCCAGGGCATCTATCGCAATGTTATTCTTACCGGCGATACAGATCATGCCGTTCCCTTCATTTCTCAAATTGATTGATCGTGCGGATGACTACATCCAGTTCCTCCCCGAGCATACCGTTGTACATCGGCAGGCTCAGCACTTCCCGCGCGTACCTTTCGGCGATGGGATAATCGCCGCTTTGGTAGCCCAGGTACCGGTACGCCTCGCTCAGGTGCGGCGGTGTTGGGTAGTGGATGTCCGTGCCGATTTCCCTTTCCTTCAGATAGGCGCGCAGGGCGTCACGCTTGCCGTCCTTTACGTGTACGACATACTGGTGCCATGTCGAATCCGCCCCCGGCCGTACCATGGGTAAGACGAGGCAATCGTTTTTAAGTTCGCTTGCGTATCTCGCCGCGATGGCGCGCCGCTCCGCGTTCATCTCAGGCAGCTTAGAAAGCTTTACGCGCAGCAGCCCCGCCTGTAATTCGTCAAGCCTGCTGTTGGTGCCGACCACTTCGTGTTCATACTTCCTTCGGCTGCCATAATTGCGAAAAACGCGGAAACGCTCGGTGATTTCATCGCTGTTTGTCGTGATGGCCCCCGCGTCGCCAAAGGCCCCGCAGCCCTTGGTCGGGTAATAGCTAAAGCATCCGATATCGCCGAAGGAACCCACGGTTTGCCCCCCCCAGCGGTTGCCGTGGCTCTGCGCGCAATCCTCCACCACCCGCAAGTTGTTCCGCCCGGCGATTTGCATAATCGCCGTCATATCGCAGGCTTGCCCGTACAGATGTACCGCAAGGATCGCCTTTGTCGCGGGCGTCAGGGCGGCTTCTATCTTTTCGGCGTCTATGTTGTCGTAGGCGTCGGGTTCCACGAACACGGGCGTCGCCCCGGCCATGGTAATCCCCATGACGCAGGCGATATAGGCGTTGGAACACACGATCACCTCGTCGCCTTGGCCGATGCCCAGCAGGCGAAAGCTCATCCACAGGGCGTCCAGCCCGCTGGCTAGGCCGACGCAGTGCCGGGTTCCGATAAAACCGGCCCATTCCCTTTCAAATGCCTCGACCTCTTTGCCCAAGATATACCAGCCACCGCGCAACACCTCCAGAGCCTTAGCCTCGTATTCGGCGGCGTGCAAATCATACTGCCGTTTCAGGTTATTGGGCATGATCATGACGCTTCCCCTCCATCCGTTTTTTCAGATGCGCCTTTAGTTTTGCAATGCGCTCAAAGCGCCGTAGATGCTTCCATACGCGCGCATCAATCGGATTTGGCAGCGCCCTGCCCAGCAATTTATCGGTTACCGCGTCGCCGCCGAACATGGCTGCGTATTCGTAGGAGAGTATCTGCAAATCATCCCTTCGCAGATACTCCTCTATCATCCGGTCAAACGGCTTTTTCACCTGGTCAGCATCCAACCCCGGATATTCGCCCAGGGAGTAGCCCTTCGATTCAAATACCCACCGGTAGTGTACTTCCTCGGGATCTGAATCCCGCACAGGCGTGATGATGGCGGTTGGGCATCCGTTCCTGGCGCCGTCCAGCGCGCTCGTGCCCATCGCTACCAGAAAATCGGCGTTTTCGCGCAGGAACTCGCCGATGCTCTCATAGGCTATATTGCCGATGAACCGTACGGAGATATTCTCCTGAGCCGCAGATGCCCTGAGCCTATCCAGGGCATCGCCGTTCCCGACGATGGTCAGGCTGATATCTATCCCGCCCCCCGCCCTGTACAGGGCCGCGTCCCGGATCAGGTGCAGTAGTGGAATCAGCTTGAAATCGTTAGAAATCCTGCCGATCCAGGCGATGCGCACCGCGCCAGCGGGCTTTTCCTTGATTGGATAGGTTTCGGGAATCGGGACGATAATGGGGATAATGTTTCCGTCTTTTTCCCTTTCGCAGTCCCTTCCCAAGGGAGCGAGCGTCGCGTACATGCCGACCTCGTCGGTAAAACACAGGCTACCGCTATCATATAGGGATCGCAGCGCCCGCGCAGCCTCCCGCTTGAGCGGCGCGTATACGAGCTTGAATACCCCATGATCGCGTGAGGGATTATAGTAGGTTTCCTGGAAGGAGCCGGACCCCATGATCCATAACAAAACACGCTCTATCTGAACACCTCTTCTCTTCAGCGCCACGATGTCGTGCATCCTGTAGGAAGGCAAGACCGCAAGATCGTACCGTGCGTAGCGCATGGAAAAATCGTTCTCCGGCGCGCATAGGATGTCCGCGTCGATTTCCCTCTCCAGCAGATAGGCACGGAGGCGTTCCAACAAGAAATCCGCCCCGCCGAACAAGCCTGATTTACAGATGAGTATTCTCAATTTTGATGGCCTTTCTTTTTGTGAAAATAACGTTTGCCGCGTTCAGGGAGATCAACGCCACCGCGCAGGCTGCAGCAAAGCCGTAGTTTCCGGCGATGACAAGTAGCGCTTCTGCCATAAGCAGGGCGAGATTGCCTGCTAGCATACCATTCTTTAAGCGCAGCCGCATGATCTTGCGGGTATCGATAATCCTTATGGTTACGACGATTACATAGGAGACCATCGTGGCCGCGACGGCGCCCATGATGCCCCAATGAGGAATCAACAGGAAGTTGAGCAGGATATTGCTGCCCGCGCAAACCGCCGTGGACTTTATCTCTAAAAGACTAGCTCCCGCCGCCGCGTAAATCGCCCCGTAGTAGTCGCTGATTCCCAAGAATGCCGCACCTATAAAGAGGAAGGGCACATAGCGCCACGCCTCGAAGAACTCCGAACCAACATAGATCTTCATGACGGGCTGAATCACGAGGATACCCAGCGCCACAACACAAAACAGCAGCGCCGCATACACGCCGTATACCTTTACGAAAAAGCGCCCATCCTTTTCCTTTTCGTATTCCCGGATCGCAGAGATCATCCACGCTTGGGTAAACACAGAAAGAAGAGTGGTGACCATCGCGGGCAGTTTTGCCGCCGCAGAGTAGAGGCCGACCGCTTCGTGCGAGAAGAACAGGTCGAGCACAACCCGGTCGGAAAGCCCAGCTACCCACCAGGAAATGGCGTTGAACATGAGCGGAACGCAGTATGCCAACATCGAGTGGAGCAGTTTCTTATTCAGCGGTACGCGCGGCTTAACATAGCGGCAGACCCGCCCCGCCGTCACGAGAAAGGTGGCGGACACGCAGTTGGCGATGATCTCGGAAAGAAAGTAGCCCTCTATCCCCGTCTTGAAGATGGAAATGCTCAGCACGGTGCCGCCTGCCATGACGCCCATCATCAGGATGCTGTCGGCGGAATATACACCCATACGGTTATCCGCCTTGACAAACAGCGCCAGATTCAGCCGCACGCCTTGCGCGATTACGATACCCGCGATATAGAGCCAGTATGCGGATAAACTGCCGTAAAAAGAAAGAAGGGACGAGAGCAACAGCGTAACCAGCACGGAAAACGCAAGGACGGTCGCCGCGTTTTTAAGAAGCTCCTCTTTTTTTGTCTCCCCGCTCAAACCGAAGCGCAACGTTGCGTTGGACAGGCCCAGCGTCACGACCGGCACGGCCAACCCCACGAAGGCCATGGCCAGCTCTATGCCGCCGTACTCGGCGCGGGTCAAAACATTGGTAAGATAGGGCAAGAAGAAAAACTGTACGATCTTCGCCCCAACTAGGCCCAAGCCGAACGTAGCGGTATTCTTGAGCAGGGCGATGTATCTGTCGTCCTGCAAGCGTTCTTTCATGGCCCGTACCCGCCGTATGCGCCGGGCATCCTAACACCCGTTTCCGGCTTTGTACCTTTGAAGCTCGTCCTTCAGCTCGCGGCACTCAAGCAGCTTGTCCATCGCCTCTTCCACCGTAAGGAGTTTCGTGTTGTTGCTGTTAAACTCGTGCAGGCCTTTCCTGGGCGTACCCTCGGAAAGGTAGCTGGCGTAGCTTAAATACCTTTTGTCGTAGGCGACCCGGTAAAAGTCCCCCATATCCGCGGCGCGCTCGCATTCCTCGTTGGTGAGCAGCGTCTCGAACATCTTCTCACCGTGGCGCATACCGATCACCCTGTCCTCTTGGGCGTACCCGAATAGACGTTTGACGGCCTCGGCGAGCACTTGAACCGTCGTAGCGGGCGCCTTTTGCACGAGCGTATCGCCGGATTCCCCGTGGTTGAAGGCGAACAGGACAAGATCGAGCGCCTCGTCCAGTGACATGATGAATCTGGTCATGGCGGGTTCTGTCAGCGTTAAGGGAGCGCCTTTTTTGATCTGATCGACAAAGAGTGGCAAAACCGAGCCCCTGGTATACATGACGTTGCCATAACGCGTACAGAGAATGGCTGTCTTTTCGGGGGAAACGGTGCGGGATTTGGCGATGGCGATCTTCTCCATCATGGCCTTGCTCATGCCCATCGCGTTGATGGGGTACGCCGCCTTATCCGTGGATAGGCATATTACCCGCTTGACGCCTTTGGCTATGGCGGCCGTGAGCACGTTATCCGTACCCAGGATATTGGTCTTGACGGCTTCCACGGGGAAAAATTCGCAACTGGGCACCTCTTTGAGCGCCGCCGCGTGGAATACGTAGTCCACGCCCGCCATCGCGTCGCTCAGTGAGGGCAAATCCCTGATATCGCCTATGTAATACTTGATTTTATCGCTGTTGTAGGTATGGCGCATGACGTCCTGCTTCAGCTCATCCCGGCTGAATATGCGGATCTCCCCGATATCCGTATCCAGGAACCTGCGCAGGGCGACACTGCCAAACGAGCCCGTGCCGCCCGTAATCAGCAGCACTTTATCGAGAAATACCGACATGTATAATTCTCCATTTCAAAATAGCAATTAGATATAACAGCCGATCCAGCTGAGCGCCTGCCTGAGTGTTATACCCAGCCTGGTTCGTACCCTGCTAAGAAAGCTCCTGGCCATCAGGCGGGAATACAGTATATCCTTCCCATCCCAAATATCGGCGCACCCTTCCAAGCCCAGCCGTTTGATTTCGTTGCCGTTCCACACCCCCCGAACGACCAGCCAGCCTCTATTATATACATAGGGCTGATGCTTGTCACTATCAAGGCACAGGAATTTATAAGCGACAAGCCTTCTTGCCCGGATTGACCCGTATAATTCGGTTTGCCAGGGGTTTTCATCCTCGCGCAGCAAGCCCCGCAAAACGTCTTTTCTCCATATGCCCACCTGTGTGCTGAGCAAATAATTCGCCCGCCGCCGCCGATAAACCAAACGGGGGAATTCTGAGGCGTAGTTTTTTTTATCGTATATATCCGCCAGCGAAACGCAGGCTATGTCAGGCCGTTCTCCCATAATGGACAGAATGCGGTCGAGTTCCGCCTGATCGGCTTCCTCCTCCAAGACAAAGTCGTCTAGGATCGGCAGCACATATTCGCTCTGAATCTGTTCCAAGTACCCGCGCACCCGTCCAGACCAACTGGGATGATTAGACAACAGAACCTCTACATTCAGATGGCTTACTTTCTCCCGCTCCATCCCGAGGTACACCGGGAAGGGGCATTGCCGCCAATTTTCGCGGAAGAAGCGAAAAAAAATATTCAGTAGCGCGGCATTCTTGTCGCAGCTTAGCACCAAAATGGATGCACCGTTCGTCATGTGTGCCCTCCTTTGTAGGCATCCCGCTCGATAACGTCGCGGGGAGGAATGCGGTTCTGCGCGGTCCACCACAAAACCGCGATGATCGCCAAGGTGGAAAGTGTCTTAAAAATGTAGTCGTGCAAACCTGATCTGGCGAAATAGATCAGATTTGGCGTCGTCATAAACAATAGGATCTGCGCATAAAGAGCCGCGCCGCTGCTCTTCCTGACCGCCTTATAGGCGTATTCCATAATTCCAACGCATACGGAAAACAGGGCCGCAAAGAGGATCCCCACCGGAAATCCCGCGAAGAACGCCTCCGCAAAAAAACTGGTTCCGAATCCCCCGGCCTCAAAGCCCGTAACGCGGATGCGATCCACATAGATGCCAAAATCGCTCCGGGAAAAGAGATCGGCAATCGGATAAATATGCCGTAGCTCTCCATGGAAGGTAATGGCACCGAAAACCGGCTCGACGGAGACTCCTTGCCCGACGAGCGTCGCGAGGATCTTATTCGCGAAACCATCCGCCACTTGAAAGCCTAAGCGGTAAGACAGTATGAAATCGGCCAAGAGGAGCAAGCCCACGGCCGCCGCCGCGAGGAAGGTAAATTTAATTCTCCGCCGCAACGCAAAGAACATCAGCCACAGGAATACATAGGTAATCGAGTAGCCGCGTGCGCCGCGCATCAAATACCCGGCTGCCGCTGCCGCAAACACCGTACAGGCGATAAAGAACCTGTTTTTGCTCTTCCCCGTCAGCGCCCATAGGATGAGCGCCCACTTGCCTAGCGTAAAATACGTATACCCTTCCAACATAACGTTTTCGGATATGGCCAAGTAATTGTGCTGGTTGATGAGGGGGATTTTTATATAGGAATCGTATACGAACAGGCCAAAAAAGATGAGCCCCGCCATGAAGAACAGCTTGCTAAAAACCGGATCGAGCGTGATGTGGCGCGCATCTTCTAGCATCGCGATTCCGCGGCCCCGGCAAAGCACTTCTGAAATAGCGAGCGCGGCGCTGCACATCAAGCACATGCATATCCCCAAATAGGCCGCCGTCTTGTGTACGGCAGCGGTGGTGACGCCCCGCCCTACCGTGATGACCTGCGTGCCCATAAAAAGATTCGCCGGGAACTTAACCCATACGAAAATCAAAAAAGAAATGACAAAAAAAGAATACGGGCGTATCAGGTTTTGGGGATCGCAAAACACACTGCCGATCAAGGCAAATGTTACTGCCAGCACAAGCACGGCATGCACCGCGCTATTTTCCAGCATAGTCAGTTCCACGATACCCACGGCGACTGCCAGAAGATTGGCGAGAATGGCAAAGCTAGCGCGCCTTCCGATCTTCGCCACTTGGCATCCCCTCCCTTCCGTCCACTTTCTGCCTCCGAATACGCATAAGCGCCTGTTTGGGTATCAGCCCAACCAGCAGCGGCTTGAGGACAAAAAGAAGCCCTTTTACCAACATACCGTTCCGCCTGTAGCCTTCCAGTCTGGTTCTAGCCTCGTTGATTCTATAGCGGTATTTGCGCTTGCCGTAAGTCTGCCGACCCTCGTAGTAGCGCAGGAGGGGCTCCTGTATGCAGTAACCCCTATGGCCGAGCGCATAGGCTCGAAACCACAGGTCGTAGTCCTCGCACCTCACCGTCTTAGGAATGTCTCTGTACCCGCCCAGTTCCTTCAACACATCCGTGCGCATCATGACGGTAGGATGGACAAACGGGCTGTTCCAAAGCAGGTCTTCCTTTGTCGGCTTTTCGGGAAAATGCACGGTGGCGAACACGCCTTCCTCATCAAATTTTTGAATCGAAGATGCGACGATTGCGTACTGTGGGTGGGTATCCAGAAAATTCACCTGTTTTTGCAGCCTTTGCGGAAAGCAGATATCGTCCCCGTCCATGCGCGCGGTATAGGCGGCCCGCGTTTCGCCAATCAGCCTATTGAGGCAATAGGTAAGCCCGCGGTTGCGCCCGTTGGAAAAAAGCGCGATTTTCTCCGGCGCTTTGCTACGGTACTCCTCCAAGATACTCTGCGTATCGTCGGTGGATCCGTCGTCGCAAACCAACAGCCTCCAATCCGTAAGCATCTGCCTAAGGATGGAATCAAGAGCGCGCTGCAGCGTCTTCCCGTCGTTGTATACGCCCATGATGATATCGACTTTTTGCATTGATCCTCCGTTGCGCTCTGTTTTATTTACTCGTCCAAGAATTCGGGATACTGTTTGGGTCTTGGAACCAAATCATTGGTAAACGTCACATTCGGCTCAATAAAGACGTCATCCTCAACGGGAACCCCGCCGCCCCCATTTGCACTCCGCATTTCACGATTACATTATCGCCTATACGGGCATCATTTTCAATGAAAACATACGCGCAAATATTGCAATTTTCTCCGATTTGCGCGCCCCTCCAATATCACGCAAAACTGCCAAACCTTATCCCCCTAATTTTTGCGTTTTTACATCGGCGGATGGATGGATATACATGCCCTTTGCCTCGGTCTTTTCAGCCATTTTCATTTTCAGACAACTTCCTCTAGGATGCGTTTTCACGTCTGCGTCTCATACTATAGGTTATCTTACCGCATCCAGCCTGAAGGTGTCAATTTTCATGAAAGGGGTTCCAGTGAGAAGAACCGCGCCCAAAACTGCCTGACCACATGCAACTTCAAATTGGACGATGTATTCTCCGATATTTTCGGCAAGAGTGCAACCCGCGTGCTCAACGCTCTGCTTGAACAAGGAAACGGAAATAGAGGAGTGTCCAAATAGCGTTGAATGAGATATAATAGAGACATGAGAAAAGCAAAAGAAGTGGCAGGCCGAAGTTGTCCGTTATGCGGAGCGACCGAACATCACTATGGGAAGAATCGATCGGGCACCCAAAGATGCAAATGCAACGAATGCAACCACACATACACGCTGGAACCCAAAAGCCGAGCGTACACGGAGGAGGGGCGCGAGAAGGCAATAGATCTCCTGCACAACTCAAATAGCTCTATCAAAGTTAGCCAAACCGCAGATTAAATTAAAGCGCAGACCAAAGCGTTTTCTGCGATTACGATATCG
>QMCD01006323.1_pt1 | contig 13654 bp, 13 predicted proteins | sample 1821841 | NCBI WGS metagenome assembly QMCD01 (sample SAMN01991225, study PRJNA193472) | Termite gut metagenome, whole genome shotgun sequencing project. | isolation source: worker | host: Macrotermes natalensis | reverse complement strand
CTGATTGCCGGCGGCGAACCACTATTGCGCCGTGACATCATAGAGGCGGCATCAAAGCATAAGAACATTCTGTTCCCGATCTTTACCAACGGCACGCTTATTAATAGCGATTACTTGGAGATGTTTGATGAGCATCGCAATCTGATTCCCGTATTAAGCATCGAGGGTGATGAGTGCCAAACCGATGAACGTCGAGGCGAGGGAGTTTCTGAAGCGGTTTGGGCAACTGCCAAATTGCTAAAAGAGCGCGGCATCTTATACGGCGCATCTATTACCGTGACCAGCGAAAATAAAGACGATGTCACTGAGGGCGATTTTGTGCGTGACATCCGCGATCGTGGCTGTGGTCTGGTATTTTTTGTGGAGTATGTGCCGGTTGAGGAGGGCACAGATCACTTAATTCTCAACCCGGAAGAACTAGAGGCTCTACAAATGCGCGTGGACAACCTGCGCGCTGACAAGCAAAACAAAGGCATGATCATGCTTTCTTTCCCTGGTGACGAGGACGCAATGGGTGGTTGCTTAGCGGCAGGACGCGGGTTCTTCCACATCAATGCGAACGGTGCTGCAGAGCCTTGTCCGTTCTCACCGTATTCAGAACTTAGTTTACAGAAACACTCGATGCTGGAAGTTTTGCGGTCCGATTTTTTTAAGAAAGTTCGTGAGATCAGTGCGGCAGAAGCCCTAAACCATAAAGGTGGCTGTACGCTGTTTCAATTTGAAGAGGATGTCCAGCAGGCACTAGCCTGATGTGTAGGATGCTCGCTAATTAGTGTGGGGGACAACAGCTAGTGCTTGTCCGTGACATTTCAAATGGGCGTGAGTTCAAGGCTAGCGCCCATTTGTTGTTTTACAACACCTCCAAAATCGTATCAAAGTAGCTGCTGGTGTAAAATAGTAACCAGACTTATAGTTTATGACGCACCGGTCATAAGCGCCGCACTTTCGCCGGACAGGCTATTTGTGGGTTAGGAAATCGATCTTGTGATGAAAAAAAGATTGTCATTATTAATTGCTGTCATTGCACTCCTTGTTTTGATAGTTGTTATTGTTTGGCTGGTGGTTCAGGTTAAGCCCAGCGGGCAGATGGCTAACATGAACCCTAGTTTTGATTCGACTGCAAGCCAGCAGATGCAAGGGAGCATTAATAATCAAAACAGTCCAGATGTAACCCAGGCGGAACCTGATTTGGAGCAGCCGGAGCCTGAGCCTACTGAAGAGCCCGAAGCCCCTCCCACTCCCACAGCACCGGACGCATCCACACTATTTGCCGAAATGGGAGTTGTGGAGGATTACCGTGATGTTTTTGTGCATGGAAACAAAGGTGCCGAGCATCAAAAATACATAATGCTGCACGATACCGAGGGTTGGGGTTCGCCAAGCTCGGTGATAAGCTATTGGTCAGGTAATGGTAATTTGGTCGCCGCACATTTTATTGTAGGAACCGACGGTAGCGTTTATCAGTGTGTTGCTATGGACAAGATCGCTCATCATGCCGGCTTTGGTAACGCCGGAAATAACGCCAAATATGGTGTAACTGACGAGTCACGTGACGACAAAAAGGGCACAGTCTCAATTGGCAGCGCCCATCCGGACTACGGCATGAACTCGTATTCTGTAGGTATAGAAATGGTGCATGTTGGTGGCGGCGGAGAGTATCCTACCGCTCAATTGGAAGCCTTAGACAAACTCATCGCATATATTGACGCTTATTATGGCTTTGAATCGGCTATAGTAGCGCACAACGAATGGCGCACCTCAAACTCGGATATGTCTGCCGAGTTCTCGACCTATCTGGCCAACTACAAGAACCATCGTAGCTATAAAAGTCTATAAGGCAGCATCGAGCTGCTCCACTATACAAATCCATCCTTCTCTATAAAAAAAGAGCGATAGATTTCACTTGCAGTAGTGCTTTTTTAGTGTGGCTACAACCTCAGCGATCCTGTGATCTGCCAATGAATATGTAACATTTTGAGCATGCTTATCTGAGCTTAAAATCCCCGCAGTTTTTAACAAATGTAGGTGCTGAGAAAGTGCGGACTGGGTAATGTCAGGCACATGAGAGGCAATTTTTCCAACCGTCATTGGCTCTTCGATTAAAGCACACAAGATGAGCAACCTATTTTCATTTGCCATCAACTTAAGCAACTCCGCGATCTTTTTCGCATCCTCTTTCATCGCTAGGTAACTCCCTTCCGTGCTTTAGTTTGCAGATACCTTGAGTCATTGTACCCATCGGACAATACACGCACCAAGAACGTGGTTTTGATAATACCATTGTAATAAATCCAAGCGTGCTTGATGTAAGCATTACGCCGAAGAACCCAAAGGCAAACTGAGCCATCCAGGGCGCAACAGCGCTAACGTCTGCCCACATCCACGGCAGCTTAAAAGTCCAAAGCAGCGTCACGGCCTGTTCAAGCGAGATGCCGGTAAATACTTTGTAAGTGCTAAATATCATCAACCCAAACATTGTCATAAAAAAGGTCAGAAATGCATATCTGAACCATGTTGAACGCAAAAATTTTGGCGGAGTAATATTTTTGGACATTTTTAACTTGCTGCCGAGTAGATTAAGTAACTGCCCACGCCCACAAAAATGATTGCAATAAGCTTTTCCACCGCCAAATATTGCTATGGCAAGGGGAGTGAGGAAAAAGATCATGCCCAGCCAAGCGAATAGAATGTTAACGAGCCCAAGTGTTATGTAGGTAAGCTCGGCTATCCAGAGATAATCGTTCCACTTTTTCTTCATTCGTCACTACCTTTTAAAATCATGGTTATTACACCTGCCGGACAAACTTGTGCACACTTTCCGCAACCAGCACATCTAAACGGATCGCAACTAGCCCTAACTCCCTTATATATACTCATTGCAGACCTTGAGCAAGTCTTCAAACAAGTCCCGCAAGCAACACAATCTTTCTCAACAAAAGCATATTTCTTGGACACATCGACACCTTTCATATTAGTAATTAAGGAAGTACTAATATAAAGTAAGTTGCAGCTTTGCACAAGGTCAACATTAATTAAACCCTCAAGAGCCAAATATCTCTTATATAGTGAGTGTAAATTAGTGTTTGTTTAGCGCAGAGGTTTCATTCCCGCTCTCTCCCTGTCATTCCTGCGAAAGCAGGAATCCATTTTTGCGAGTTCATGCGTTTGTGGATTCCCGCCTTCGCGAGAATGACAGGGAGTTTTGAGCGAATATCGATGTGATGCGGAATGACATATCTCTGCACTAAATACTAATTTATTTCTCTTGCCGCTTTTTCGTCTTTTGTTGACATGGGCTTATAAGGGCGTAAGATGTTGTAGAATCATCGACTAGACTTTTTGTATTAGCATTGCTTGTTTTCCCGGAAAGCGTAAGTGTATTGCTGAAAAAATACGAATTAATGAGAGATTTTAGGTTGGGTATTTAGGAGTGGGACTTGATGGAGTATAACTCTGCAGCTGAATTAGTTAAGCAAGAGATGGGGCAATGCATCAATGTGGAATGTGGACAAGATGTGTCAAACCAGATACTTGAGGCCATTAAGATTCGCTACAGTGATTGCCGGTGTGCCTTTTTGTTTGAGACCGATAGGGGATATGAGCGGCAGACCATCAAATCGTATCTCAAGTTTTTTACTCGTATTTCTGACAGCAGCAACGAGCTTCAAGCAGTTTTAAATAACCTTGAGTTAACATCTATCGAATCCAAAAAGATCAAAAACTGTAATCCATCAGAACTAAAGCTCATAAGCTTTGCGCGCGTGGTCTTGTCTAATCCCGAAGTATGTTTCTGCGAAAGACTTTTAAGTGAACTTGAGCCAAATGCAAAGCGTCTTGTACTTAGGAAAGTCGAAGAGCTTGCAGCGCGAGGGGTCATTTTTATCACCACTCTTGATCCGCTCCGTATCTCCACTTCTATGCCGGGCAGGTCATTTTGGTATGACGAAGGTCACTTTGTAATGGCAGATATCGTAGAAGACGACAACAAGGAGAGTGAAGTTGTCTTTGCCGGTGATGAGGTTCAGGTTATCAAAATTCCTGCAAAGAGCGAAACGGCAACGTTGCTTCTTGATCCAAAGGAAATCGACTTTGTTGAGAGCAGCAATAAGTCCAATTATGTCTCAGTGCGCGGCAACCTTTATCAAACTAATTTGACTTTAGATGAGCTGGAAGACAGTCTCATTCGCTTTGGGTTTTTCCGCTGCCATCGGTCATACATAGTCAATGTGCAAAAAGTATCAAAAGTGGAAAGATATACCAGAAACAGCTTCAATCTCACCTTAAGCGACACCAATCGCTCCAGCATTCCTCTGGCAAAAGGCAGGGCCGAGGAAATGCGCGATATTTATGGCTGGTAATAGTCACTAAAATATGCGCAACTAAACCAAGTTCATCATGCTCCTTTCGTCACTCCCTGTGCTCTTTTCGTCATGCTCACGACTCCTCTTACTCCATGTCTATTGAACAAGTGCTCAACTTGAACGATAAATATCGCAGAAGAGATTGCTATGACGAAAGGAGATGCTAATGACTCAACCAGGCTCCGGGTTAATATTTGCGGATGGAGTTTCGCTGTCATTTAAGGACAAGAGGGTGCTGCATAACTTGAGTTTTCATGTCGAAAAAGGTGAGATGTTTGGTTTTTTGGGACCTTCAGGTGCCGGAAAAACAACGACAATTAAGCTTCTCACCAGGCAGCTCTTGAAAAGCACCGGAAGTATTGAGCTGTTTGGAAAGCCTATCGAGCAAATAATAAATGCGGACTTTGAGCGCATAGGCATTCTGTCAGACACCAGCGCTTTGTATGACCGGATGACGATAGAAGAAAATCTTTTGTTTTACGCCAAGATACGTGGGGTATCGAGCAAGCATATCTCCTCCTTATTAAAGCGTGTGAAGCTTTATGATGAGCGCAAGATTTTGCTTAAAAAATGTTCGCGAGGCATGCGGCAAAGAGCAGCGTTGCTGGCAGCGTTGGTGCACAATCCGGAGCTGGTTTTTCTCGATGAGCCAACAGGCAGTCTGGATCCTGTTGCGAGAGGAGAGATCCACGAAATGCTAATGGAGCTAAGGCAAAAAGGCACTACAATTTTTTTGACAACCCACGATATGAGCGAAGCTGAGAAATTGTGTGATAGGGTGGGAATACTCAACGAGGGCTTCTTGGTCGCTTGCGGAAATCCGCAAAGACTCAAGCTTGCTTATGCAAGAAATGAAGTTAGGATGATCACGAGAGATTTTGAGATAATTCAAACCACAAAAGATGCCGCAGGGGCTGCTTTAGTTTACGAGCAACTAAGCGGTGGAACATGTTTGACCATACACTCGCAGGAGCCAAACTTAGAAGAAGTCTTTTTGCAGCTGACCGGAAAGGAGTTTTAACATGGAAGCATCATTGCGTAAAATTACTGCTCTGTGCAGCAAGGACTTTCCGGATTTGTTTAAGAATCCTGTGATGTTTTTGTCGGCCTTAATACCTGTGGTCATGATGTTAGTTTTTAAAATGCTATATGCAGACATAGAGCCCTTGCCCGGTGGTAGCGTCGAGGAACTTCGAGCGGCTATTGACAGCTTTCTGTTAGCTTCAGGCGTGAGTGTAACTGCCGGTGTAGTTCCTACAATGATCGTAATATATTCTATTGCTGAAGAAAAAGAAAAACATACTTTGCGCACGCTTATGCATGCAAATGTAAGTGGGTCGCAAGTACTTATTTCCAAGGCTATAGTGTCTATGACAGTTGCTTTAACTGTTGAGCTGGTATTGTTTTTCATCATAGGTGTTTCTGTTCAAAATCTGCCGCTTTATTTTTTGATAGCTTTGGTTGGTACAATTCCCATCGTCATATTAAGTTTGCTACTTGGCTTATGGGCGCGTGACCAAATGACGGCCGGGCTGGTTTCGCTTCCGATTGTTGTTTTTGCGTTACTACCGATGATGGCTACGTACAGTGCAGATCTTTGGCAATTCGCACGATTTACGCCTTGTGGTGGAATGTATGATCTTTTAGAGCAGTTAATCTGGGGTTCAGTCTTGACATCTGAAGCGATAATTCCGCTGGCAACAACTTTGATTTGGATTATTATTCTAACTGTAGTCTTTTTGTTCTTTTATAAACGCCTAAGTCGTGACAACTAGCCTATCTGCGCGAGGGAGTTCTGATGGATAATAGTAATGTAGAACATGATCAGCCCATATACCACTACGCTGACCAGCAACAAGAAAAGGCTGCTAAACCGGTTCACAAAAAAATGGCAATGGTGTTTTCGTTGTTATGTGCAGTGGGCATTATTGCATGTATGCTTGTTGACCTGGCAACTTCCGGAGCACTTACTTGGTCGATGATACCAAGTCTTAGCACGCTGTTTGGTTGGCTGGTGTTTCTTCCGGTGATCTACTGCGGCATCAGAGGCATTATTAAATCGCTGGTAGTATGCACGCTGTTGACCCTTCCGTTTATGTTTGGACTTGCGCATCTATTGAACAATCCTGACATCATAAGGATATCTGTTCCCATAGTGGTTATCGGTGCATTTTATGGTTGGGGCATTTGCCTTAATCACAAGTTGTACAACACAGTGCTCAAAAAGAAGCTAAATTGGGTATTGGCAATAGATCTCATGCTTACAGCCGTGGTGGGAATTGTGGTTTGTGGCAGCCTTTCGATAACGCTTGGCATGCCTATCTTGGATGTTTGGGATGCAATTCCTGCCGGAATACTTGTTGGTGCGGCTCTAGTGTTTGCATTTATTGAGTTTAAGATATTACTAAAACACGCACCAAGTTTTAATGACACTTTAAGCGAAGATGAAAAGCCCAAGCCGGGACCGTTGGCATACTTAGCTGATCCGCCAAAGAAAAAAGATTTTTAGGAGGGAAGAAATAATCGGTAATTCCCCAGGCGCATCACTGCGATAATGACGTAATGACAAATGTGGAGCAAAAAGAATCATCTACCGGTGGCTGCAAGTTGTGTCCGCGACTGTGCGGTGTACGCCGAGCGGACGGAAAGCGAGGAGTTTGCGGAGCCGATGCCACATTGATGGTTGCCAGAGCCGCGCTGCACCATTGGGAGGAGCCGCCAATAAGCGGCTCACGAGGTAGCGGCACGGTGTTCTTTAGCAACTGCTCGCTCAAGTGTTCGTATTGTCAAAATCTTGCGATCTCGCGTGGTGAAATTGGCAAGCAAATAAGCGCCTTGCGCTTGGCAGAGATATTTCTGGAGCTTCAGGAAAAAGGGGCACACAACATCAATCTTGTTACCCCGACCCACTATGCTCCGCAGATTCTCGATGCGATTGCGATTGCTAAAAACGCAAAGTTGCCGCTCCTCATCCCCATTGTTTACAACACCAGTGGTTACGAGCTGTCGGAGACGTTAGGAGTACTGGGCGACTGCATAGACATTTATCTCACGGACTTTAAATATGCTTCTGAAGAATTAGCTGCGCGATTTTCCGGCGCGCCGGATTACCCTGCGGTTGCTATTGCAGCTCTTGAGACTATGGTCAAGCAGCGTGGTGAATATCAACTTGGTAGCGACGGCATGTTGCAAAAAGGTGTGATAATGCGCCACCTTATGCTTCCGGGGCAGCTTGAGGATTCCAAACAGGTTTTGCGACGTGTGTTTGCGCTTGCAGGTAATCAAATATGCTACTCATTGATGAGCCAGTATACGCCTCTGGATGGTGCACCTAAATCGTTACGGTCACGAGTGAGCGAGGAAGAGTATGCAGAGCTAATCGACTTTGCGATAGACCTAGGTATCACCAACAGCTTCATGCAAGAGGGCGGAGCAGCGGAGGAAAGCTTCATTCCGGCGTTTGACCTAGAAGGCGTTTGATAGGAAAAGATGTGCTTATAGATTCTCAAGTTTGGTTGTAAGGTAAATTAGTGTTTAGAGCAGAGGTTTCATTCCCGCTCTCTCCCTGTCATTCCTGCGAAAGCAGGAATCCATTTTTGCGAGTTCATGCGGCGTTTATGGATTCCCGCCTTCGCGGGAATGACAGGGAGTTTTGAGCGAATATCGATGTGATGCGGAATGACATATCTCTGCACTAAACACTAATTTAACTATCGGGAGGGGATAGAATCGAACCATTCCTTTCACTCCGCATATCGTTTATTTTACCTAAATTACGTTTTATGAAGTATATTAGTGCGAAGAAGTTTTGCCGGAGCTTAGCTAGGAAGGCTTAAGGGGTAAAATGTGGTCTTGCACATTGGATGGAGGAGAACAATGAAAGCGGAACAATTATTAAGGGATCCTGACGCAGAGCCAAGTGACGAGGTTATTGCAGAAGGGCTTGGCGATGCATTTATCAGCTATAAAGAATTTATTGCAGGTTTGCCTGATCGCGATATTGAAGTAGACTGGCGCTATTATAACGACGGAAAAGCTTGGCTTGGAAAAGGTCTCTACAAGTGGACAACATCAAGAGGAACCGCCAAAGAGGCAACAGTATTTTGGCTTTCTATTTGGGATGGGTTTTTCAAGGTGACAATCTATGTGCCTGAAAAGGTTCGTGCAGAGGCACTGGCACTTTCTCTTGGCACAGAGGCGCATAGGATGGTTGAAGATGCCAAGCAAGTGGGTAAGCTCAAGTTTTTCCCGGTGATATTTGACTTGAAGTCCGGCGAGCTATTTGACGACGCATACAGACTCATCGACTTCAGAAAGCTTGTGAAGTGAGCTTGGCTTGGTGGTATTTTTATGAGTGAGATCAATGACTTGGTTGCCGGACTTACCAGCAAAGATAATTCGTTTGCATATCGCTGCCTGCAGCAACTTGAAATGCTGAGCAGAGACTCTAATGAGGTTTATCAGTTTTCTGACGAGTTTGCCACAATGCTTCAAGATAACAATTCGTACATTCGTGCGCGGGCAATCATTTTGATAGCTGCAAACGCTAAATGGGATACCGATGATAAGATCGATGAGATTATCGATGAATACCTAAGGCACATCAACGATGAGAAGCCGATAGTGTCGCGTCAATGCATTGAGGCACTTCCAATGATAGCAAAGCACAAGTCGGATCTGAGAGAGCCAATCTGTGCTGCTTTGCACAATGCAAAACCGTATAAGTATGCCGATAGCATGCAGCCCTTGGTCAGCAAAGATATCAAAGAAGCTTTGGCAGAGATCGCAACTCTCAAAGCAGAAGCTCCTCGTAGTCTTATGGACATGTCGCTGGAAGAATTGTGGCAGTTATTTCCTGTACAGCTTGAGGAATTTAATCCCAGCTGGACAATATGGTATGACGAAGAGACGGCTGCTTTGCAAGCAATTTTAGGAGACCAAGTGGCACGCATCGACCATATTGGCTCTACATCCGTTCCGCGACTTACGGCAAAACCAATCGTGGATATATTGCTGCAAGTAGCACCAATATGCAATATCGAAGCGATGCATGAAGCACTGACTGCTAATGGTTGGCTGTTAATGGCTGACCAGCGAACACCGGACTTTCGCTCAGACTGGAACAAGGGATACACAATTGATGGCTTTGCTGAAAAGGTGTATCACCTACACATTCGTGAAATGGGAGATTGGGACGAGCTTCATTTTCGTGATTATCTGCGCACACACCCATTGGCGGCTAGTGAATACACAGCACTTAAGCGTCAGCTGGCAATCAAGCACAAGCACAACCGCGATGCCTATACGGAGGCTAAAGGAGATTTTGTTCGGATCCATACCGCCAAGGCGCGAACTGTCATCCGTCTGGAGCAGCCGGATGACTACCGAGAAGTCGAAGAGCTTACACTTGCAGCTTTTAAAACGTTTGAAGCTGAAGGTGTGCCTAAGCGCGATATTCCAAACGAGCATTTTCTCGTCAGGTTACTGCGCACTGACCCGCAATTCGTATCCGAGTTGGATTTAGTCGCGAAGCGAGATGACAAGATCGTCGGCAACATCATGTACAGCGAATGTGATATAGAGCGCTCAGACGGCACCTTAGATAACGCGCTTACTTTTGGACCTGTAAGCGTGCAGCCTAAATACCAAGGTCAAGGTGTTGGGATACAGCTTGTACAGCATAGCCTTGAGTTGGCTAAATATTTGGGCTACAAAGCTGTGATAATTACCGGACACCCTACTTATTACCAGCGGTTTGGCTTTGTGCCCGCTAGCCAATATAATCTTAAGATGCCTGATGGTTCAACTTTTGATGCATTTATGGCGCTTGAACTTGAGCCGGGAGCTCTTGGAGTAAAAGGCGGCATCTGGAGGTGCTGCAGGGCTTTTGATCTGGTAGAGGATGAGTATGCCTTCATGGAGTTTCATCAAGAGTTCATCGAGGGGCAGCCCGAAAACTCTCAATCAGAATACTTTGCACGGGACGCATAGATCGAAGTCGAAGAGTCTAGCCACGCGCTTACAAAGCAATGCCAAATGTCGCCCAGAAAGCACGTGCATGAAATACTCCAAAAAAACATTTGACTCTCCTGTAGCAGGAGAATGTAGATTGGACTCACGAAAGAAAAGGAGGGTGGCAAGATGTATCGCATTGGCATGTTCTCAAAACTCGGCCGAGTGACCGTGAAGACGCTTCATCACTATGATGAGGTGGGCTTGCTGGTTCCTGCGCATGTCGATGAAGTGAATGGCTATCGCTACTATGCAACAAGCCAGTTGCACAGACTCAATCAGATAGTGGCTCTGCGCCAGATGGGCTTTTCGATTCCCGAGATCGTCGCGATTATTGATGAACAGGGTATCGAGGGAATCTTAAATCAGCGCAAAGCCGAGCTGACAACCGAGATGCAAAACGTCACCACCCAACTCTCTCGTCTGGAAAACTACATCAAAGAGCAGAAAGAGGGTCACAAAATGAATTACCAAGCAGTAATGAAAGAGATACCGGCATACACGGTGTTTGCAGCCAAGTACACCATCCCAAACTATGCAGCGCTGAATGAAATCATGCCCGCACTCGCTGAAAAAGTGGGCAAGGTAAACCCCGGTCTTAAGTGTGTGGAGCCAGATTACTGTTTTAATGTATATCTGGACGGCGAGTATCGCGAGACTGATATCAACGTTGAGATATGTCAAGCAGTAGTTAAGCGCGGAGTAGACGGCGAGGGTTTTGAGTTTAAGGATATCACAGCGGTTACAGTGGTGTCAGTTTTGCACCGAGGATCTTACGACAAACTGAGTGAGGCATACGCTTATGCGATCCAATGGGTAGAGCAAAACGGATATCAAATTGCCGACAATATACGCGAAAGCTACATAGACGGCATCTGGAACAAGGATAATGTGGCGGATTGGCTCACAGAGATCCAGGTTCCGATAGTACAAAAGTAGTTAACGGATAACCGCTAATACGGATAATGCTCTCGCAGAAAACCATCTGGCATATCTGCGAGGGCTTACATATTATTTTATTAATCGCTTCCAATAGGACTATATATGTCCGTTCTCCGAAGCCGTATCCAAGACGGGGAAGACCACCCTTTACCAAGATCTATTAGCTGTGGTAAAACAGTGGGAAACACGGTGCTGATTTAGTCAGTGCTGTGCCGGGTTAAGCATCTATAACAGAATAAAGGAGGCACAGTTGGCAAAGAAACGTGTGGGGTACGGAGCTTTCTACTGTTGGCATTGCGGCGATGCGGTGGAGAAGGGTCGGGAAACCTGCCCAGCCTGCGGGGCATCGTATGAGAGCGCGGGTCGATTTGGCTCCGGCACGGGTTTGGGCGCGGGTGGTGTTGGCTGGAGCGACAAGACTCGTCACCCGGCCTTCAAGCGCTTCACTAAGAATTACTGGTTGGCCGTGCTGGTTTGGGATGGCGCTCTAACGATCCTGATTCCCGGGCTGATGCTTGCAAGCGGTGACATTAAGGCGGATGCGGAGGGCTTGCGCATCCTCGCGATCATTGTCGGTATTATTTGGCTGTTTGGCATTGGTTTCGTGCTCCTCAAGCGAGGTCGAAACAAGCGAAACTGGGACGGCGTGGTCGAAAACAAACTGGTGGAGCACCACGAGAAGGTACGCAAAGACTCCAACGGAGTGCGCCAGACGAGGTATTATGACGTGTATGTCCTTGTGATTCGTCAACACAGCGGTAAGCTACGCCGCTTTGAGCAGATCGACCTACCGGGGGTCTACGACCAATTCCAGGTGGGTGACAATGTGCGTTTCCACGGCAACCGGCATCTGAACTGTCTGGAGAAGTACGACAAGCGGTTTGACTCCCAGCTGTTTTGCGTCTCTTGCGGTGCCGGGCACGATCCCCGAGCCGACTACTGCGATGCCTGTGGCTGTCCGCTGCTAAAAGGTCAGCCCGCCATGTGAGAGAGACCGGAAGAACCAGCAATATTGGCAGACTACGCTTTCTTTTTACTTACAATTTTATGGATGGGAATACCAAGAAGACTGCCAAATAGTGCGATTACTCCGTAAATAATCACAAACACCCATGCAGTGCTGTTAAGGTAAATGAATATAACGGGAACAAACAAGATCGCTACAAAAACTACAAACAAAATGTGAAATGAATGTATGGCACCATAAATAAATGAACAGATAAAACAAAGCATAGGTAGAAGTATCAGCAGGACGGTGAAGCCTGATCCGGTATCAACAATCATAAGCGGCAATAAGTAGAACCCTAATACAACAACCAATAAAAAGGGCAACATGCTTTTGATTGAGGTGATAATTTGTTTATTATCCATCGCCAACTCTTTCATCTGGGGAGACATCATTATCTAATATATCGACTGCGCAAGGAAGATGTGCATGTTGTTTTACCTAAAAGAATGGCGATTGCTTCGAGGATGAGTGAGCCAAAACATTATTTATTTAGTGGTCAGGCTGTCTGAAAACTATGTATCTAACTTAGGTTGTCATTCCCGCAAAAGCGGGAATCCATAACACGTTGATGCAGCATCAATCAATACTACCGCTACCTCTATTGCCACCAAACTCGCATCCGTGAATGTGATCGTGGCCGTAATACCAACGTCCATAGCGATAACCGTAGTGTGGCGGGCAGTTTGCGCAGTTTCCGTCACAGCGTCCATTGTGGGGTGTTTCTTTTCCTCTAACGAGTGATGAGATACCGAGTATTCCAAATAGGGTAGTGAAAAATCCCAAACCCTTTTTGCGTGGAGCAGTTTCTTGAGACTCTTCGCAAAGCCAGTAGTTTATGCCGTTATTTTGGGCTAGTGACACGATAAGGTCATCATCCACAAGACCGTAAAAATGATCTAAGTCTTCTTCAGTGTATGGGGTAGCGTTGGCTCTTATCAGGTCTGTGTACATTTCTTCCGAAACCAAGTCTAGAAGTTCCTTTATTTCGTCTGGAGAAAACAGCACTCCTGCATCCAGAGCCTTCCGAATAAGCCGAGAGGCAGCCTTATCGTCTATAAATGACTCAGCGATCTCGCATATTTCATCAGAGGAGCCAAAGTCGGTAAGACTCGAAATTCTGCTTTTTTGCGTGCTTTCGGCCCAGTTATAGAAGCGATCATAAAACTCTTCCCAAGTCATTGTTACCGCTCTCCTAGCTTAATACTAATACCGGCTGGCATCTTCATAGATTGTAATGCAATTGTGCTAATCCCATGCTTCTAGAGTGTACCAAATCTAATGTCCAACAAATTGGACAGCACAACTGGTTTCAAAAGATATACTTTCTTGA
>QMCD01002438.1_pt1 | contig 13655 bp, 15 predicted proteins | sample 1821841 | NCBI WGS metagenome assembly QMCD01 (sample SAMN01991225, study PRJNA193472) | Termite gut metagenome, whole genome shotgun sequencing project. | isolation source: worker | host: Macrotermes natalensis | reverse complement strand
TGCTCTCTCCTGTACCTGGTATTTTACTGCCATAATCTGTTGATTTTAATTTATTATTATTCTACCAGGATTTTCCTGGTAACACTTTCTGTTTCTGTCGTTATTCGTACAAAGTAAGTTCCCTTTGCTCCATTTGGAAGGGTGATATTGTTATCCGTAGGATTCTGTACGGTATAAATGATTTGTCCTAACGGATTAATTACCTGTATTTGGTTTATATTATCGAAATTGTTGGTTTGGATAGTGAAGGAACCGGTGTTGGGGTTGGGGAAGAGATGTACTTCTTTTTCTTTAATTTCTTCTTGCAAAGATGTTTGAAAAATCATTTTTCGCAGGCTGTCATTAGAATTGTTTTTTATTTCGTCTATTTCATCTGCATTTGAAAGCATAGAATAATTTTGAGAACTGCCATACCATCCACAATATTCTTCTGTACGGGCAATAAAATGCGAGCCTGCTTTTGCATGAAATCCTGGCTTCAATGTGATTCCTATCCCAGATTCATAGGATGTGAATCCACTATTAATTACTTGTGTAGATGTAATTGTTTCCACTGCTTTATAAGATTTAAAGCCACTTGATGAACCTGACAAAGTCATATTAAAAGGAATTCCTACCACAAGAGTGTAATTATTAGAAAGATAAGGGGTTATCTCATTGATTGATTGTTGGCAAAACCAAAGATTACTGCTCTTAATACCTTGACACATTACAGAAGCATTTGCTGTTCCACAAAAACAATTAGTAGGATTATCAATTGCATTTAAATTATGTCCTATTTCATGAGCTGTTGTTTGATACATTTCCGCTCGATTCATACTCAAAGAATAGGAATAATCAGTACCTAATCCAGGTCGCCAAGCCATACCATATACACCTCCATCTAAACCTTTTCCGGTAAATAAATGAGCAATATTACGACTAATACTTGTTCTATTATTTTTCCATTCTGTTTGAAATTGTCTTAATAACGTAGATGCATCTGTTGAGGTATATGGATAGCTACCTGATGTTGTTGTCCAAACATTCTGATAAACAACAATAAGTTTCATATTGAATGTTGATTCGTATACTCCCTCTATAATGTTTAATACGGAAAAAATATCGCTATAAGTATTTGCTAAATTATTGCCTTTTGCCTGATAATAATTATAATCGGCATCAGTAGCTATTGCCAAATAATAAGTACAAGGATTAGACGGTCCATTGCGCAATATAATATCTTGTTTTATACTGTCAATAGGAACTTCCAAAGCATCATTTACGTAATCAAATTTATCATGATTAGGAATAATATCCGAACTTTTATACACAATCAAATTTTCTTTAGCAAGATTTTGTGCATAATCTGTTGCAGGTCTTATAATATAGTGATTCGTACTATCAAATATGACTCCAAAAAAATTATTCTCATCAATAGTAAATCGAGCAATTTTATTATCGGAAGTTGTTCCCTTAAATGTATTTAAAACAAATGTAGTATCTTCAAATATTCCTTTATCAGAAGTATATGTTTGCTTATAGTCCGGTGATCGCATATCATTGAATTGTAAATCAAATGTCCAATTAAATTGTTCATTAATATTGATTTGAAATTGACATAGTCCATTTGTATAAAGACTGTCAATTAATTCTTTTTTATTTATTGAAAAAACAGTATATTGACTTAAGTGTTTATCAAGAGTTATTTCCTCTCTATCTGATAATGTTGTTCTTTGGGCAGATAGAATAATTTGGGAGCTAATTTTCCCAATACATAAAACCATTATGATAATTCCCAAAAATAAATGCTTTGTTTTCATTTGCTCGTTTTTTTAGATGAGTTTAATAATGCTGATAATTCCTTACATGACATAGTAGTTTCTTTACACAAAAATGTATCATCTTCATTAGGCAATATATATCCTGTCGCAAAGCCATTCGATAGCTTAAGTATAGAGTGCGAACAATCAATAGTCATATAATCACCTATAGACTCAATACATTCGTCATTGATAACAGTTTTTTTTGATACTAACATAATTAATGTGTCATTTTTTTGATATTTGATAATATCATCAAACCTTTCATTTGATATACATATATAGTTGTCTTTTGAAGGATAACCACTACCCCAAACAAAAATGGATGATTCACCATCAAAATTTCCTTTCAAATCTTCAATGACTTTAATTGTGCGTCCATATTCAAATATATCCAAAGCAATGCCTTTGATATAGAAAATTCTATTATTTTCAACACAATATGAATAATTTTCAATAAATGATGCTTCAATACAATCTGCGGCCAATGTTATCCTATTGCCACCATTTTCTTCTACTTTTTCTTTATTACATCCTATATTTATTAACAGAATGCTTATCAATAACATCCTTATTTTTTTTATTTTCATTACTCACCTCCTTTCTTGTTGGCTTCTTTTAATTCTTTAATCTGTTTTTCCAGTTCAATAATATAAAGGGTAAGTTCTTCTACTTTGCGCAGCAGCATTTCATCCATTTCGCCTACTTTATAGCCATTGTCTTTAAATTCCTGGGCAGAAGGAATATCAGGTAAGTGTTTGTTTTCCTTAATAAAGGTTTCTACTTCGGAAAGTGGAGCTAAATTATAATCTTCTTCAAAAACATAATCCGCATCAGGAACATTTGTAATTACTTTTACTTCCTCGCAGAGAATGGCACCGTTAACCGTTAATTTTGATTGGGCATTCTTTGTGCCGATACCTACATTGCCGTTATTCCCCAAGAAAAGTGCATAGTTAAAACCGGGAAGTGCAGCCCAAACTTTAGCAAAGTTTAATCCATAACCATCTTGAGGGGAATTAAAATATTCAATTGCCCATTCCCCATAAGTTGTTCCATTGCCAACATCAGTAGATCCGAACATTATCATACCATTAGGAGATCCCGGAGGATTACCATTAACAGTGCGTGAAATCAAAATGTTGCCATCTACCACATGCAATTTATGAAGAGGGTTATCCGTTCCTATTCCTATATTGCCATTTGCTCTTATTGCCATACGAAGTGCTCTATTTGTAAAAAACTTTATCCCTCCATAACCACTTTGCCAAAGTCGGCGATCCTCCATACCACGAATCTGTGTACCAGCCAACGGAATAGTCACCTAAAGATTTTCCATCGTAAGTAAAACCTAAATCCACATAGGCTGAAATTCTACTTGTCTGTAAATCATGTGCTTTTATCATTCCTGCTACATCTAATTTACATTGAGGATTATCCGTTCCTATTCCCACATTCCCATTTGCTCTTATTGCCATACGAAGTACCCTATTGGTAAAAAACTTTATCCCTCCATAAAGTCGGCGATCCTCCATACCACGAATCTGTGTACCAGCCAACGGAATAGTCACCTAAAGATTTTCCATCGTAAGTAAAACCTAAATCCACATAGGCCGAAATTCTACTTGTCTGTAAATCGTGTGCTTTTATCATCCCCGCTACATCTAATTTACATTGAGGATTAGTAGTACCAATACCAATGTTAGTTGTTGTCGGATTACTGTACAATTTTCCTGTACCTGCTGTCCATGTTTGAGAATGACTGGATATGCTTATCCCTACTAATACTGCTAAAAAAACAATTCTTTTCATTTTGAATTAATTTTAGTTAATAATGTTTTTAAAAAATCAACACACAAAATTAATTAAAAATAATACGCGAACAGATAAAAAGAGAAAAGTTATTAACAAATATACATTAATAATTCGGGGAATTTATTTTTGCAAAAATAGAAAGCAGATTTACTTGAATATGTAATTTTTCCTTAGCAAACTGTAAATAGCTGCATCTTTGAATTTTCCCTGATGAAAATAATGCTGTTTAAGAACACCTTCTTTTTTGAACCCTAATTTAATTAGTCCTTTCAGTCGGGCGATATTATCTTCAAACAAGTCACAAGTAATTTTATGTAAATTCAACACGTTAAATCCGTAATTTACCAATAAATTTGTTGCTTCCAATCCAATATTTTGTCTTTGATATTGGGGAAGTATTCGCATGGATTTTAATGTTGCCCGTTGGTGACGATAATTAATATCGTACAATCCTATTGTCCCAATGATTATGGGATTTGTGTCATCTTTGGAGTTTTTATAAAAAATAGATAAAGCCAGGTTGTTTCCTGTGGATATTTTCTCGTACCAGTTTCTTTGGTCTTGACTTGAGATAGGATCGTGGATAATATTTTGAGTAATTTCCTTATCCCAACGTAAATTCATCAAAAAAGAAAGGTCTTCGGGTTCTATAGGTTTTAATAATATTCGTTCGGTTTCTAGTACTCTCATAATTTTAACTGTTAATTATTATTACTCTATTGTTTGGTAATATATCTCATCCAGAGATAATACCGGATAATTTTTTTGTTGTACAAAATTAATAATTTCCGATAATATATTTCCGATTCCTTTTTTGGTATTTTTTGTTTTTTTGATAAATTCAGTATCAATTCTATTAAAAGATTCTCTTGTCATGGAATCTTTAATTTTCCGCATCCATTGAATATAAGGCGTATTGAAAACAATATTCATAGGGTGAAAACTTATTATTTTCAATCCGGGGGCTTCAAAATATTTCAGATAAAGATTGCTATCCAAACCTAAATCATTGTACAAAAAAGTGCCATCTTCTAGGAAAATGGGCATTTGTATCAACTGTGATTCGTGTAAGAGAGGTCTTAAATGTATTCCTAAAGAAGTAATTACATTGGAAGAATACAAAAATCCATATTTATTTTTCAATAAATGAGCAGTGTCAGTTACTTCAAATAAACGGTGTGAACGGGTTCCAATAGCTTCGGGAGCAAATTTTTTGCATGTTTCAATAACTTCCGCAAATGAATTTCCATGAGAAGAACCTGATAAAAAATTTGGATGGATTCCACGTCTTATTTTTTTGTTTTTGTATAAATTTTCAATAATATCGGAATGATGTGTAACAAATGTTGTCAGTTTTGTATATTCCATCGGAATATTTTCAAAAAAAATGTGCAATACATTTTCTGAAGCCCAATCTATATCGGAAGTAAAGCAAAAAACGGGAGTTTCATCCCAATTATTTTTCCGGTTGACTTTATGTAGAAGGTCGATATTATCCATTTATTTGTAAAAAGTTCTTATTGACTATTCAAAAGAGGAGTCTTAATTTGTTATTGTTTGTAAACGAATATTTTTCAATAAAATTACTTTCCTCTTTTTTTGTAACTGTTTGAGAAATTTTATTTCCTTTGTATAAGAAGAATGTTTTAAACGGCGATTTTTCTCAACATAAATTTTCTTAAAAAATGACTTTAATTATTGTAAAAATGTATATATTTGCAAGTTGTTAATTTTTAAATTTGGAATATGTCGAAGAATTTTATAAAATGGTCTTTTATTATATTTGCTTTATTGTTAGTAAGTTGTAAGAAAGATGTTTCAGATTACGCAGGTAAATATAAAGGAACATTAAGTTCTCAGGATACGAGAAAAGATAATGTGGAGCTACTATTTGAAATAAATGATTCCAATGGGGATATTCTTTTGTTTTCCGGTCATAGTTTAACCGAAGAGACATTTAATCAATACACTACTGATGATAAAGAGACTATATTGAAAATAGTCAATATGCTTTATCCTGATATTACATCCAGTATGATATACAATACTTCAGCGATTTTTGTTTTTGAAAAAAAGGAATTGACGATGGAATTACAATATGGAACGATAACTAATGATTCGGACCATCTTATTATACGTTTTATAGGAGAAAGAAAGTAATTTTGTTTACATTTTTCTTTTATCCAATCCCCACATCAATTTTTGACGAATGGTTTTGTAAAAGTTTTGTCCTTTGAGTGAGACAATATTAACAGAGAAGTTACTTTTGGAAATGGTAATCGTTTCATCAGTAGGAAGAACTACAGAAGATGAATCCAAAGACAACAAATATTGTTGATTCCGGCTTTCGACCTTTATCTTTATTTTACTGTCAGACGGGATAACAACCGGACGTACTGTCAATGAATGAGAAGCGATAGGTGTAAGGACAAAAACTTCCGCATCGGGAACAATAATTGGTCCTCCACAACCCAGCGAATAAGCAGTAGAACCCGTTGGCGTGGAAATAATTAAACCGTCACACCAATAAGTATTCATATAATCATCATTGATTATTACATCTATCGAAATCATACTACTATTACTGTGAATTCGTTGAATGCAGATGTCATTTAATGCGCAATTTTCTCCTGGAAATAAATTGGGAAAGAGTTGTAATAACTTTCTGTTTTCGACGGAATAATCAGCGTTTTTGAGCAATTGTAAAGCCTCTTCTGCATGTTCGATATTCACACTTGATAAAAAACCCAAACGTCCCGTATTAATTCCTAAAATAGGCAATCCCGAAGACTTGACAATAGAAAGTGAATCCAGAAATGTTCCATCTCCACCTACGCTTATTAAAAAGTCGGCTTTGCTTACTATTGCATCAGTATTTTTTATTAATTGCACATTTTCAGGGAATTTGATTTCATCGGATAAATTGTCAATTACTTCCTGACAAACAAAGACTTCTTCGCTATATTGATAAAGCAAATCCACCACATGCTGAAAAGATTCAATGGATAATTCTTCTGTTTTTTTTTCAAAAAGGATTGTTTTCATTTTATTCTATTTTGAGAAGAATATCTTTTTCCATTTTATTGGTTCCGCTGGTTGAAAATTCTTCGGAAAATCCGGTATATATTACAGTATCGTCAACATGTAATTTCCCCTTTAAAATCCATGTCCCTACAGTGGAATACTCAAAGGAATATTGACCATTGGTATCGCATCGAACAGATGTTACCATAACCAAGCTATCATTTTTCATCTGCATTTTTGATACAACAGCCCAACTTGCAGGATAAACAATATTATCGTTTGTGTCCAGATAGGTAATTGTTCCGCTGATTGTACTTTCGTATTTATTACAGGCAATAAATAATAATATTGACATAATTAAGCCTGTTAATCCTATTTTCCAATTTTTCATCTCTGCTTATTTTTGCAAATTTACGAAGTTTTCTATCATATAACGGAATCTGCTTTTAAAACTTATGTATTTTTGCATGAACTTTTTTATCTATGAAAAATCATATTCATTTGGATTGTGTATCTTCTACCAGCACTTATTTGAAAGAAATAGTGGCAAAATGTCCAATTGAACAAAGACAGGAACTGTTTCCGCCTTATTTTGTAGTTAGTGCTTCCAGGCAAGAACAGGGGAGGGGACGACAACAAAAAACATGGGAAAGCGAACCGGATAAAAATTTATTATTTAGTGTATTATTATATCCACAGATACAACCTTCAAGACAGTTTCATGTTTGTCGACAAGTGTCTGTTGCTGTTGCAGAATTTGTAAAAGAAACTTTTTCTATTAAAAATGTTTATATCAAATGGCCTAATGATATTTATATCAATGATAAAAAATTAGTAGGGATTCTTATTGAACATTTTCTTAATCAAGAAATTATTAATTACAGTATTGTTGGAATTGGCATAAATATCAATCAGACATCATTTTCTGCTATTTTACCTAATCCGACATCTATTTGTTTGGAAACAGGGAAAACATATTCCGTCGAATTTTGTTTGGAAAAAGTGATGGATAAGATAAAGCAAATGATTGAGTGTCCTGTTGGGCTATTGGAAAAGCAATATATTAATTATTTATATAAATATGATGTGTTTTCCAACTATATTATTCCGAAAACTTCACAAGAACCCCTTTTATTGAAGATTACAGGAGTAGATGAAATGGGATTATTGCAATTAGAAGATAAAGATAATCGTTTGTATAGTTGTGCTTTTAATGAAGTGGTTTATTGCCATGAAAAAACAATATAATTAACCTATTGAGTTTAAAATAAATAAAAATGAAAGTAATGTGTCTCCTAATTAAAGAAAGGGTTGCATTTTTTTGTATCTTTGCACCCAAAAATATGTAATATAAAACAATATGAGCAAAAATAATAAAAAACATGACGAAAATATAAAAACATCTGATTCTTTTATTAAGAGAATGAATGATTTTTATAATGAAAAACAGAAAGTTATCAATACTGTTTTAATAGCAATTATTGTTGTTGTTGCTTTATTGATTGCTTATTTTTCTTATTACAAACCTAAACAAGAAGATAAAGCAGAATTAGCAATTTTCAGGGCTGAACGTTATTTTTCTATGGATTCTTTAAATTTAGCATTGCATGGAGATGGAATGTATGATGGAGTATTGACTGTTGTTGATCAATACAGTTCTACCAAAACAGGAAATCGTGCAAAATATATTGCGGGTATTTGTTATCTGAGATTGGGAGAATATGATGATGCTATCAAATATTTAAAAAAATTCAAATCACAAGACAGATTGGTTTCTATTCAGGCATTAGGTTCTATCGGAGATGCTTATATGGAATTGAATGATATGGATAATGCTCATAAATATTACAAAAAAGCCGTATCCAAAGAAGGTCATGAATTGATTACTCCTATTTATTTATTCCGTTTGGGCATGTTGAGTGAAATGCAAGGAAATTTCAAAGAAGCCACAACTTATTACGAAAAAATACAACAAGAATATCCTCAATCTTATGAAGCAATGGATATTGACAAACGTATTGAATATTCCAAGACAAAAGCAGGTTCTAACTAATGGAGAAAAAACAAAATCTGTCAAATTACGATCTATCAACCATTCCCTTTATTTCAGGGAAAAAAATAGCTATCGTAACTTCAGAATGGAATTTTGAGATTACTTCTTCCATGCAAAAAGCTTGTATAGAGATGCTTATTCAACATGGAATTACCACAGATAATATCACTAATATATATGTAGCAGGTAGTTTTGAATTGCCTTTTGCTGCTAAAAGCAGTATTCTCAAACACAATGTGGATGCTGTTATTTGTATAGGATGTATCATTCAAGGAGAAACCCGCCATTTTGATTTTATTGCTCAAGCAACGGCTAATGGAATTATGCAAGTGGGTTTGGAATGCCAAAAACCTGTTGTTTTTGGAGTGCTTACTACCAATACCATGCAGCAGGCTATTGACCGTTCAGGAGGAAAACACGGCAATAAAGGAATTGAGGCTGCTGTTACTTGCTTGAAATTGTTAGCATTATAAATAGTAACACGCAGAAAGCAAAAAAGAACAGTTAAACCTTAAACATTTAAAAAATGAGAATAGTCTTTATGGGAAGCCCTGATTTTGCTTCCGGCATTTTGGAGGCAATTCTTAAATGTGGTTCACATAAGGTAGTTGGTGTAGTTACTGTCGCCGATAAAGCCGCAGGAAGAGGAATGAATATCCAAAAATCTTCCGTGAAAATATGTGCAGAAAGATATAATCTTCCAATACTCCAGCCTGAGAAATTGCGGGATGAACAATTCATTACCGAATTAAAATTATGGAATGCCGATATATTTGTAGTAGTTGCTTTTAGAATGCTCCCGGAAGTTGTCTGGGAAATTCCTCCAAAAGGAACTATTAACTTGCATGCTTCCCTACTGCCACAATATAGAGGTGCCGCTCCCATTAATTGGGTAATTATTAATGGAGAAGCCATAACAGGAGTTACTACTTTTTTTATCAATGAAAAAATTGATGAGGGTAATATATTGTCAAGTCAAAAAGTTGATATTTCTTCTCAAGACAATGCAGAAACACTGCATGATAAACTGTTGAACATTGGGGAAAAAGTTGTTTTGGAAACATTGAAACAAATAGAAGAAGGAACTTATAAAGAACAAAAGCAGCCGCAAACTTCCGATTTGAAGACAGCACCTAAAATATCCAAAGAAGATTGTTTGATTAATTGGAATTTACCTGTTGAGCAGATATATAATTTTATCCGCGGCATGTCTCCTTACCCTTGTGCTTTTTCGAGATACAAAAATGAAAAAGGAGAAAATCTACCGATAAAAGTTTTTGCCTGTAAAGCAGAAAAAGTTTCTCATAATCTTTCATACGGAATAATTGAAACCGACAATAAGAATTTTATGCGAATTACCTGTCTTGACGGTTATATTTATGTAGAAGAATTGCAACTTTTAGGCAAAAAACGTTTATTTATCCGTGAATTTTTACTTGGAAATAAAGGATTTAATGGTATAATATTGAATGAAATATAGATTTTACTATTAAAAAAGCAGCAAAATTTAGAATTAGTAATACTTTGACAGATGCTGTAAAATAATTAAAAAGACTACTCTTCTTGAAAGTAGTCTTTTATTTTTTGAAAATAATACAAATGGACAGTTTATCAATTATTAATTATCTGAAAGAATTTGTAACAGAAGAACGTTACAATCGCATTTGCGAGATTATAGAAAAAAGAACACGATATTTTACTATTGTTGTCGAAAACCTGTATCAGTCTCACAACATAAGTGCCATTTTGCGTACTGCCGAATGTTTAGGCATTCAGGATGTACATATTATTGAAAACAATTTTGAATATGAAATAAGCAAGCAAGTATCATTGGGAGCACAGAAATGGTTGTCAATACACCGTTACAATCAACAGGAAAACAATACAGTGGCGTGTTTAAGAGCAATTAAAGAAAGAGGATATAAAATTATTGCCACCTTACCTCACGAAAACGATTGCATGCTCGAAGATATTTCAATGGATGAAAAAGTGGCATTTATATTTGGTACTGAGCTTGATGGATTAACGCAAGAGGCTATTGATATGGCTGACGAATTTGTCAAAATTCCCATGTATGGATTTACAGAGAGCTATAATGTATCAGTTTCCGTAGCATTAACCATGGCAAATGTTAATGAACGATTACGAAAATCTATCTTAAATTGGACTTTATCGGAAGATGAAAAATTAACTTTACAATTGGATTGGCTCAAAAAAAGTATCAAGGAATCTGATCGTATCCTCAATCGTTTTCTATCTTTATGAATGGAGATACAATAGATTTCTTCGGAAAATGCTTTTCTGGATTATCTCAACTAAAGTTTTGATGCTCTCACATACTTCACTTTGCTTGCAAGGACACGCTGAACAAACGAAGTAGCGTCCTGGCGAGGCACAAAGCCATCCAGGCAAACCATTTTCCGAAGAAGTCTAATAAAGTACAAAGTAACACGAAGGATTGCACAAAGGTATTATTTAGTTATTCACTTCGTTATAAGCAAATCAACAAATAAGCAAATTTTCCCCCTTAAGCCATTGATCCCGAACTCATGTTATATTTAATTATACTGCCTACGATTTTACGTAAAGATACGAATTTTAATCGGAAAATGATTAATTAGCATATCCGAAAAATTGTACTTTTGTACTTTACAAATAAACAAAGGAATAATAATTATACAATTGATAATTAAATGAAAAAAATAATTGAATGCGTGCCTAATTTCAGCGAAGGACGTAATATGGATATTATTCATCAGATTGCTGCGGAGGCGGAGAAAATAGAAGGCGTAAAGTTATTGGATATTGACCCCGGAGTAACTACCAATCGTACCGTTGTAACTTTTGTGGGAACACCGGATGAAGTCTGTGAAGCCGCCTTCCAGTGCATCAAAAAAGCACAGGAATTGATAGACATGCGTAATCACAAAGGAGATCATCCCCGTTTTGGTGCGACTGATGTTTGCCCATTGGTGCCTGTTTCCAATATTACGATGGAAGAAACGGCTGAATATGCGCGTAAATTGGCAAAAAGAGTTGGCGAAGAGTTGAAAATTCCTGTTTTCTGTTATGAAAATGCCGCTCAGACTGAAGTTCGTCGGAATTTAGCAAATTGCCGTCAAGGAGAATATGAAGGCTTGAAAGACAGAATTTGTACAAAAGAGTGGCAACCCGATTTCGGTCCTGCTGTTTTTACTGATTCGGTAGCACGTTCAGGGGCAACGGCAATAGGAGCAAGGGATTTCTTAATTGCAGTAAATTATAATTTGAATACAACCTCTACTCGTCGTGCCAATGCGATTGCATTTGATGTACGCGAAAAAGGCCGCCCTATGCGGGAAGGAAATCCTATTACAGGATCCATTGTGAAAGATGAAAAAGGGAATCAGATAATGATTCCTGGAACTTTAAAAGGGACAAAAGCGATTGGTTGGTTTATCAAGGAATATGGAATAGCGCAAGTATCAATGAATATTACCAATATCTCACAAACACCTTTACATGTAGCTTTTGAAGAGGTTTCCCGTTGTGCTGATAACCGCGGAATACGTGTGACCGGTTGCGAGATTGTAGGCTTAGTACCTAAAAAAGTACTGATTGATGCAGGGAAATATTATCTGGCAAAACAATCCCGTTCGTTAGGAGTAGATGAAGCGGAAATTATAAAGATTGCTGTAAAGTCTATGGGGTTAGACGATTTAAAACCGTTCAATCCAAAGGAAAAGATTATAGAATATTTGCTGGAAGCTGAGCAGAAAGAAGAGAAATTGGTTGATATGACCTGTACCGCTTTTGCCAATGAAACAGCAAGTGAAAGTCCTGCTCCGGGAGGAGGTTCTATTTCAGCATATCTGGGAGCTTTAGGAGCATCTTTGGGGACAATGGTTGCTAACTTATCTTCTCATAAAGCAGGCTGGGACGAACGTTGGGAAGAATTTTCTAAATGGGCGGAACAAGGTCAGAAATTAAAAGATGAATTGTTATTTTTGGTGGATGAAGATACCCGTTCGTTCAACAAGATAATGGATGCGTTTTCTTTACCAAAAGGTACGGAAGAAGAAAAGCAACAACGCTCCAATGCTATTCAGGAAGCGACAAAATATGCTATTGAAGTCCCATACAAAACAATGGAAAAAGCTTTTGAAGTATTTACTTTGTGTAGGGCAATGGTAGAATTTGGTAATCCTAATTCGATAACTGATGCAGGAGTAGGAGCTTTGTGTGCCCGTACTGCCGTTCTGGGAGCTTATCTGAATGTAAGAATCAATGCCGGATCGTTGAAAGATAAAAATTTTGTAAATGCTATTTTGTCAAAAGCAGAACAATTGACTGTGAAAGCCCAGCAAATGGAAGATGAAATTTGGGAAATAGTCAAAAATGCAATATAGGTTTATTTAAAGATTCAAATGCTTGAATCTTTAAATTTGTTTTTTTTAACCCTCTGAGATTTTTTAACTTCAAAGGGTTTTTTTGTAAATTTTTTTAACGTGAGTTCGGGATTTACTTGTTTGATTAAATGAAGTTACGCAAGTTAGAATAGTAAATGAGGGAATAAGTGAATGAGGAAATAAGAGGGCGTTATGGCAGGGCACGAGGAAGAAAACACCCGAATACAAAGCAGGTGAAAGAATAAGATAATAAATCACAAAGCAACTCTTATCTTTGTAAAGATAGAATAAGTTAATAAACGCCAAGGTTAATTTGTTACTTTTGTTGTATAAAAGAAGAAATTAACCAAACTGAAAAGGGTAAACTATAAGTGGTACTAAATATAATTTACGTCGTGAAATAGACCCTTTTTAGTTTTGGCTGTCAAAGACCAAATAGAATACAGGATAAAATCCATTAAGAGTAACGGTATAAGCAGCTATTGGTTAACTTCTTCAAAATGTTAATTATAAATTTATTGCAAAGATATGAAAAAAGTATTTATTGGTATTGATTTTTCAAAAGCAAATTTA
>QMCD01004868.1_pt1 | contig 13656 bp, 16 predicted proteins | sample 1821841 | NCBI WGS metagenome assembly QMCD01 (sample SAMN01991225, study PRJNA193472) | Termite gut metagenome, whole genome shotgun sequencing project. | isolation source: worker | host: Macrotermes natalensis | reverse complement strand
TAGATTCTTTGTTTAGTATCTTCTCGGTAAGATTCATAAAAAGGTTTTCAAGCCTTTCTAATCTCTGATTTAGCACATCGAATGGATTTATCATTGTTATAAATTTTAATATTATAACAACAAAAGAATGAAGTAAACAAAAGATGAAAGTAATGGTGTCCATAACTTTCCGCAAGTGTCCGCAAGTGTCCGAATAGTTTCTATTTGGTTAGTACAAAAATAACAAAAGCATACGAGAAAACGGTAATATTAAGCAAAATAGAGTAAATGTTTGAATCTTAGGTGTTCTAATCATTGTATAGCCTTATTCTTCTCATAGGTAAAATAGAAGAATAAAGAGGAGTTAAGCAGGAGAAAAGTTACTTATCCGCTGCCCATTTGGTCAATTTATACCGTTTTTTCCACTCCTGCGGTTATTTTAATAGAAACTGCTGAATTCGTCTCTTTTTCCTGTGCCTGCAATGTTTGTACCATAAGAAGAATACTTAAAATGGTGATTATATTTTTCATTTGGGCTATTATATGTTATTATTGCTGCTGCGGAATACCTATCCTTTCTATCCATTGTTCTACTTCGGTGCGGGAATCGTTTATATTTTGCCCTCTTACACCGAAACTTCCGAGTAGTTCTGTATTGGGGAAATACTCACGGCTAAGTGCTGTACAACTACTGATTCCACTTCCTTCATGGGTTCCGAATGGTATGATAATTTTATCCGAAAGGTCATAGGTTTCATAAAAGGTGCGCATAATCATGGGTGGCGCATTATACCAAACAGGCGAGCCAATAAACACGACTTTGTAGTTATCCAGATTTTCCAGCGGATTGGCGATTGCCGGACACTCATTATTGGCTGTTTCACGACGAGAAACCACCAGCATATCTTCGTACTCATCAGGGTAAGGAACTGTAGGTACTATTTCATAGACTGTACCTCCTGTATAATCCCTGATGTATCCGCCCATCCCGGCTGTACGTCCTACTGTTAGGTAGGTCTTATTAGGATAATTTCCTCCGCTTCGTGAAAAATAAACAATCAGGATGTCTTCTGCCCGGATGTCTTCGGTTATTATTTCGTTGGATTCATTGCTGCCGCCATTACCAGTCTCTTCTTCTATCGGATCATTGCTGATGCATGATGTGAGCGAAACTCCTAATAGAAATAGGAGACTAAATGTAATACTTATTACTTTTCTCATTCTTTTCTTTTTTAATTGATTACTGATGCAATGTTGCAGATAGATATTATTTAATCCCGTTTGCTCACATTCAGATTCTTATTCCTGTACTGTTCAGGATGCAGGATAATATCACAGATTACGGTTGCCAGACTTTTGCGGGATATGATCCCTGTATTTTCCGGTTCTCCTTTTTCGCGAAATTCGTAATCCACCTCGTTGTCGTTGGTATACCATGATGGGCGGAGGATGGTGTAATCCAGTCCCGAAGTTTCTACCACATCGGCTGCTTCGCGATAAGATTTAACTGCTGAACTTACAGGGGTGTTGTATATTCCTATCGAACTGATAAATATCAGGTGTTTAGCTCCTTCTTTTTTCATTGATTCTACAATGTTGCGGAGCATTCGTCCTAAATCTCCGGCAAGGTTTACATACACGATTTCCTGTTCTTTCATGGCTTCGTCCAGTTTTACTTTGTCCATTACATCGCCTTTAACTATACGAAAGTGGGAAGTGTCTATATTATGCAGCCTTTTTGCATTACGCAGAAACAAGGTTATATTCAACTCTGAATCATTTTGGAGCATACTTGTTACTATTTGAGCGATACCTCCACTGGCTCCTATTATTATTACATTCTTCATTTTCTTTTTAATAAAGAGATCGTCCACAAGAACATTCGTATGAATGGACAGGGCTTTTCTTCATATCATTTATAAATTTCTCTACAATCGGGAGTATCGCTTCTGCCGATGTTTCATCGTAACACAACTTTTCTAAAGGGCACCAATCCGTCTTATCTCTGTTTTGGATAAGCGGTACTACACGTCCGAAATCGTTTTCTACTCCTGCCTCTCGTAACAGAATAAGTGCAGACAGACTGATTACGTCAGCATACATCTTTTCTACTCCTCCCAATATCATTAGTGCCGCAGCTCCTTTACCTACGACCTTATCGGCAATGGATGCCTTTTTCAAGAATCCGGATTTATTCTTAATCATATTGTATAAGTCGCTTACACCCTTCCCTGTAAAAGTGAATATCTCGTCGAAGTTTTCTACTACGCAGGAGTATTCACCGGAGTGAAGCATTCGTATTATCTTTTCCATTTTTATGTTATAAATAGTTTTAATTCAGACAAAAAAAAAGTTTCCATATCTTCTATACCTTGTTATTTTGATAATACAAAGGTAGACAGATATGAAAACGTAGACTTACGCAAATCAAACCATTACTTGTTCAAATCAAACCATTTGTGTGGCGCGATGTGCTGTCGGTGATAAATCGGTATGTTTTTTTATGAAATTACTAAATGAAGCTGTCTCTTCAAATCCCAGTGCAAAGCCTATTTCGCTAATCGAATAACTGGAATGTTGAAGAAGTTGTACGGCTTCTTGTACAATACGTCCACTTATTAATGTAGAGGTTGTGCGGTCTGTCGATGCCTTGACTACCTTGTTCAGGTGATTGACATGCACCGAAAGACGTTCGGCAAAATCATTGGCTGTTTTCAGCTCAAGGGTTTTATTGGGTATCTCTATCGGGAACTGACGCTCAAGTAATGCAAGGAAGATTTCGGCAGTACGTTGTCCGGCATTCTTTTGCGGCACATACTCGCTTTTCTTTTGCATTTTCATGGCTTCGTGTACTAATAGGTGTACATAGCAACGAAGAATATCTCCTCTTCCGGCATAATCGGCTTTGAGTTCTTCGCGCATCTTGGCAAAGATACCTCTGACACTTTCGATGGTACTTTCATCTACGAAATAGATGCGTTCTTTGTTAATATCTAACAAGGGTGAATCGGCCAAGATGCCGTTACGGTCGCCGGTTTTGAGGAATGCTTCATTGAATACACAAAAATCACCGTCACCGATTCCTTCCGATATGGCTTCCCATGCGTAGGGGATAAGTGGTGTAGAAAACAGGATTGCCGGACGGTCTACTTCTATCCATTTGTCGGCATAGTATAACCGACCTGTATGAGTCACCAATGCTACTTTGTAGAAATTGCGATAACTGAATGATGTTTTACCCAGATTACATTTACTGGCTTGTACATCAAAGTATTCACCGCCTCTTTCGTGGGCAAGGTGCGATTTATCTACTATACGGTCTATGCGTTTGTAAAATTCTTCTAAGCTCTCTATCATAATGCGGTGATTTAGTTACAAATATAATTTTTATTTACTTAGGAACAGACAATTTCTCCTGTTTTTATAAGTCCAATAACTGATACTACAAAGAAAGAGAATAAACCACAAAGTTAATTTGCTCTGCGGTTCAATTCTCTTTGCTGTAAGGCTCAATGCCCGATGCGTATTGCCGACTCCGATCTTCTGGCATAACGGTCGCCAACAATGGTTATCTTTGAAACTTCATTTTCAAGTAGGCGCATATCTTCTTCCGATAGAGGCATATCAGCCGACCTCAGATTCTCTTCCAGATGTGCCAGTTTGGTTGTTCCCGGTATGGGTACAATCCATTCTTTCTTAGCTAATAGCCACGCAAGGGCTACCTGTGCGGTAGTCATTCCTCTTGTTTGTCCGAATTGTCGCAGTACTTCAATCAATCGTGTATTTTCGCGGATGGCTTCGGGTGTAAAGCGAGGTAATCCGGCACGGTTATCGTTTGCTGCATCAAAGCGGGTATATTCGTTAAGAGAGCCTCCTAAGAACCCACGTCCGACAGGGCTGTAAGGAACAAATCCGATTCCCAATTCTTCGCATACAGGGATGATACTGTTTCCGGGACTCATCCACATCAGTGAGTATTCACTTTGTAAGGCCGTAACAGGCTGAACGGCATGGGCGCGGCGAAGGGTCTCGGCACTCACTTCGGATAATCCGAAACGTTTGACTTTACCTTCCTGTATTAAGTCTTTGATGGTTCCTGCAACGTCTTCGATGGGTACGCTTGGGTCGTAGCGGTGGCAGTAGTATAGTTCGATGCAGTCTGTTTTCATGCGTCTAAGACTGCCTTCTACTACTTGCTTTATGTATTCGGGACGGTTATTGAGTCCCTGCGCTTTACCGTCAATATGGTTGAATCCGAATTTAGTGGTTACAAAAATCTTATCCTTGTATTGGGATAATGCTTCTCCTGCCAGTTCTTCGTTATTGAATGGGCCATATGTTTCGCCGGTGTCGAACAGGGTAACACCTCTGTCTACTGCTTCGTGCAATAAGCGAATACAGGCTTTTTTGTCGGGATGCACCCCACGGTGATAGGTCATACCCATTACTCCCAGTCCCAGAGCGGATACTTCCATACTGAACGCTCCTGTACCTAATGTGCGGTATTGGGTGATGATACTACCACTTGCTTTATTTGATGTGCTGTTTGCCATCGATTGATTTACAGCCGTTACCTTATTTAAAACCGGATTTGCTACCAACGCAGCACCGATTAACCCGCTAGTGCGAATGAAATCGCGGCGGTTGAATAAATCTTTATTTTGTTCCTCTTTCATAATCATTTTCTTTAATGAGATAATCGTTATACTTATTAAAATTCTATTTCCTGCCTCAATTGCTCAGAGTAAAGGTCTATGCGACGCATCTCGTTAGGAATGTCAATCGCCTGCGGACAATGAGGCGTGCAGATGTTACACCCGATGCAGTGATTTGCCTGACGTAATTTGGGTACACTCCGGTCGTAACCCACAAGAAATGCACGACGGGCTTCTTTGTAATTATCATCGTTGGAACTTTTCAGCCGTTTGCCTGAGCTGATGATACGGTTGTAATGTCCGAATACTCCCGGTATGTCGAGTCCGTAGGGGCATGGCATACAGTATTCACATTCTGTACATTGCACATATTCGTCGTTCATCATAATTTCCGTTACTTTTTCAAGTTCGGTATATTCATTATCGGTGATCGGGTCGAGTGGCGAGTAGGTGCGGATATTCTCTTGCAGATGCTCCATGTAAACCATGCCGCTGAGTACGGTAAGTACGCTTTGAGGTGTTCCGGCATAGCGGAAAGCCCATGAAGCGGCACTCTCTTCGGGGCGGAGTTGTTTGAGCAGGTTGAGTGCTTGTGCACTCAGGCGTGATAATCTCCCACCTAATAACGGTTCCATGATTACAGTAGGGATGTTGCGTTTTTCGAGTTCGCCCATCAGGTACTCGGCATTGGTATTCCAACCGGAGGCATGAAGCCAGTCGATGTAGTTGAGCTGTACCTGTACAAAATCCCAGTGTATTTTGCCTTCGTCCATTTGTGCCAATAAATAGTCGAAAGCTTCGATATCTCCGTGGAACGACCAGCCGAGGTTGCGGATGCGTCCGGCATGTTTTTCTTTTACAAGGAAGTCGAGCATGCCGTTGTCGTAGAAGCGTTCCATAACAGCTTTCATTCCTCCCAGTCCGATGGCATGAAGTAGATAATAATCTATATAGTCCACTTGCAGACGTTCGAAGGATCGGCGGTAGAGGGCAGTTGAGCCTTCAAATGTTCTCAGTCCGGGATCTTCACGGTGGGTAGAAAGTTTGGTAGCGATGAAGAATTTATCACGTGGGTGTCGTTTCAGGGCGATACCTGTTGCTGCTTCAGACCATCCGCGAACATAAGTCGGGGCTACATCGAAGTAATTGACTCCATGTTCAATAGCATAATCGACTAATTGATTGACTGCATCCTGATCTATCTCGTCTTCACCGCTTTCGTTTTTGCGTAAAGGCCAGCGCATACAACCGTAACCTAACAGGGATACTTTATCTCCTGTGTTATGGTTCGTACGATAAGTCATTTTGTCTGTAGGGACTTCACCCAATACTCCACCTTCGGCTGATACGGTGTTGTTGGGTTTACAGCCTGCAAGTGTGGCAGCTGTTACCGCCGAACCTGCTCCCAATACTTTAAAGAAGTTGCGGCGGCTTATCTCTTTCCTGTTTTTATCTTTGTTACTGTTGTCCATATTTAATTTCAGAAATTGATTCTTTTTTTTATTTTAAATTCTTCATTAAATAGCGTGATGCCTCACGTTTCCTTCTACATAAATAGCACTGAACGGACGTGCGGGACAGAGATTTTCGCATGCTCCACAACCAATACAGAGTGATTTGTCTACTACGGGTATCTTTAGTGAATCGCTATATCCGGGGTCACGGTCGACCAGTGTGATGGCTCCTGTCGGACAGTGTCTCTGGCAGTTATTACATTGTACTTCGTCGCGATTGACAATGCAGTTATCTTTTATCCATACGGCAGCACCAATAGAGATAGCCGTTTTATCAGCTGTTGTTATCGGTTTGATTGCACCCACCGGACACACCTGTGAACATTCCACACACTCGGGACGGCAATAGCCTCGTTCATAAGACATTTCAGGCTGCATAAAGGTGGACAAGCTATTGGATGGCCGCAAAATATTATTCGGACAAGCCGACACGCAGAGCTGGCAGGCTGTACAATGATCTTTCATATTCTGTGCGCTCAATGCTCCGGGTGGTACAAGAGGTGTTTTACGTTCGGGGATTTTCTTATCTTCTATTTCTGCCAGTCCGCCATCTACATGCAATTGCTGTGCTTTGACTGTTCCGGCTACTGCCATTGTACTCAAGAGGGTGAGCATATTGCGTCGGCTAAAGTTCTCTTTATTATTATCGGCATTGCTTGTATTTGATGTATTTTCAACGATTACAACTTCTTCTACAACTTCCTTTTTCTTTCCTAATTTTACAAACTCATATTTCATCGCTCCGAAATTGCATTTCTCTATACAATTGAAACAGGTTACACAACGGCTGTGGTCGATATTCAAATTTTTTACATCGATGCAGGATGATTTACAGCCACGGGCGCAAGCTGTACACTTGGTACATTTGTCTTCGACAAAAGCCATACGGAATAAAGAATACTTGGATAATAATCCTAAGAATGTTCCTACCGGGCAAATGGTATTGCAATAGGTACGTCCATGACGCCATGCCAGTATGGCAACAGCAACTAATGTCAGGGCAGCAATGCCGAATACTATCCACCCTTTTATCCATACATCGGTAGAGTAGAAAGCATAGCTGTCTAATCGTTCGGCTCCGAATGCCAACAAGTTATTACCTAAACGATACAGCGGAGCAAAGAAATTGCCTGCCATACGTCCGTAAGCACTATATGGGTCGAGGATAGAAACGATGGCATTTACTCCGGCTACCATTGCAATGATGAATACAATCAGTATACCGTAGCGCAGCCATGTTTTAGCCTTTGAATAGCGGAAGCGGTTCTTTTTCTTCTTCCTTCGGGCGGATATATTGGAAAGCAAATCCTGAAAAATACCCAACGGACAGATAACGGAACAGTAAAGCCGTCCGAACACTAAGGTAAGGATAGCGAGAAACACAATAGCTCCAACGTTTACCGCAAGGATGGCAGGAATCAGCTGTATCTTAGCCAGCCAGCCGAACCATACATGCAATGTTCCCGTGAAATCGAGGAACAACAGGGTAAGCAATACAAAAGCCGCGAGGGCTACAATTCTTCGAATGTTCTTGAGCATAGGTTGTGAAGCTTATAGAGATTAATATTTTTTATTTTCTGTGGAATTTGTAGTGCAGGAGGACTAATCCATCTTCTAACTGCTTATTGGATATTAGTTCCAACGATTGACTTGCTGAAGGAAGATCATTTTCGCTACCTATGTATTCGAAGATGCTCGGCCTTCCGCTAAGCCCGTCTACTCCGGGGTATATTATCAGACTGAGTTCGTCAATTAATCCGGCTTTGAGGAATGTTCCGTTGATAATAGCTCCTCCTTCGAGCAGGATTTTCTTCATACCAAAGTCCCGGCCTAAAGTATCCATTGCTTTGGCTATATCTTTCCCGTCTGTTCCGGCAAAAAGGTAAGAGACACCTTTGCTGCGCAAGAATGAAAGGTAATCTTCTGATACGTTTTCACTCAGAATAGTTATGATACTATCGCCATCGGCTTTGTTATCTTCGTATTGTATTTTACCTTGCGGGTCGATAACAATCATATATCTTCCGGGGTCTTGTTCCGCTATATATATCTGAGGATTAAGAGCAGTTGCTCCATTGTGCTTATAAGTTCCGGGGAAGTAATGGCGTTGTACTGTTTTTCTTCCTACTATCCAGGCATCAGCGTTAAATTCATTGCTGATAGTGAAGTAAGGTTCCATCACATCGTCTTTGTCTTTACCGTCAAACGGTTCACTGTAATAATCGGTGATAAGCCGTCCATCGACGGAGCTTAACATATGGCAAATAATTGTAGGGCGCATATTTTTACTTTTTATTTGATTATTGATTTAATTCTTATTTTACCATTCCCAGTTCTTTCAACCAACGTTCTACGTCAGGAGCGGCATTGTTTACCGAACCCCCACGGATGGGCAGTCCTCTTAGTACGGTTGCTTTGGGTGCCATTTTCTTGATGTCGTTAACACTTGCACCCAAGCGGCTGCCTTCGTGGGTGATGAACGGTACAATCGTTTTTCCTTCGAAGTTGTAGCTTTCAAGAAATGTCATTACCGGAGTGGCAATGGTATTCCACCAGTTGGGCGAACCCAGACAGATGATGTCATACTGCTCGAAATTCGTCACTTTGGTTTTGAGTGGTGGGCGGTATCCCGATTGTAATTCTTCTTTTGCTTGCGTGGTTACATCATTATATTGTGCCGGATATGCATTGACCGTTTCGATGCGGAAGATATCTCCTCCTACTTGTTTTTGTATCTGTTCGGCTATTACACGAGTATTACCATTGCGGAGTGAATAATATACGATAAGGGCTTTTTTGTCATTCCCACTTTTTGCCGACTGGGCGGATAAACCTAAACTACATGTTACTGTTACCATTATTAAGAAGAGGGCTATTAATACTTTTGTTTTCATTGTTATTCTTTATATAATTTCTTGATACAAAAGTAGGGGTATATAGGGAGGTGGACTTTTGCAAATCAAACCATTTGTTGTTCAAATCAAACCATTCATATTTCGCTGCATCCAAAATATATTTCTGTTGCACTCAAAATTATTTTTCACTGCATCGGAAATTATTTTTCGCTGCATCAGAAAAAAAGACATAATAAAACCGGAACATTATATTAAAAAACAAAAGGCAGTTTTGACTGACAAAACCACCTTGCATAAGTTTATTTTAAACGATTACTTTATCTTGATCGAGCCAATCATTTTTACTGTTTCAGGGTCTTGATGGCTGAAAAACGCACTTTCATTAGTATTGAGTGCCTGGATAGCTTTCATATCGTCAGCGGTAAGTTCGAAATCGAATACTTTGAGGTTTTCTTCCATTCTGTCTCTGCGAACAGATTTTGGGATAACCACAACATCACGTTGTATCAACCAGCGGAGTACCACTTGGGCAATTGATTTACCATATTTGCTACCAATGGCTTGCAGTGTCTCATTTTTAAACAGGTTGTTGCGACCTTCGGCAAAGGGTCCCCACGACTCTATCTGTACCCCGTTCTCTTTCAGAAACTTCTGTGTGTGCACTTGTTGGTGGAAAGGGTGTGTTTCTATCTGGTTGATTGCCGGAGCTATTTCATTGTGCATAATGAAATCTATTACACGGTCGGGTGTGAAGTTAGATAATCCGATGGCACGGATACGTCCTTGTTTATATAGTTTTTCCATTGCCCGCCATGAACCATAAACATCTCCATAAGGTTGATGAATCAGGTAAAGGTCGAGGTAATCGAGTCCCAATTTTTGCAAAGATACTTCGAATGCTTTCTCTGCTTGTTGCTCCCCTGCATCGCTTACCCATAGTTTAGTGGTAATAAATAACTCTTCGCGTGGAATACTGCTATTCTTAATGGCACGGCCTACTGCTTCTTCATTCATATAGGCTGCTGCGGTATCTATCGACCGATAACCTGCCTGTAATGCTTCAGTTACTACTTTCTCTGTTTCACTTGGGTCTACCTGATAGACTCCGAAGCCTAGTATCGGCATTTCTACGCCGTTGTTTAATTTTACTGTTTTCATATTTAGATGCTTTTAATATTTATATGTTGATTTATTCTGATTTAGTTGCTTCTGCATATTCTGTATCGCTGACCGGTTTGAGCCATGTATTTTCATTGGTCTGCGGATTAGTAGCGACTGCCAGATGCGAGAACCAACTGTCGGGTGCTGCGCCGTGCCAGTGTATTACATTAGGTGCAATTTCTACAATATCACCCGATACGATGCGCACGGCTTCTTTGCCTTTTTCCTGATAATACCCTACGCCTCCGACTACGATGAGGAGCTGTCCGCCCGTATGACTGTGCCAATTGTTGCGGCAGCCGGGTTCGAATGTTACGTTTGATACCGGAGCATTCAACTCTTTCATACTGGTGAGTGGTGCAAGCCATGAACGACCTGAAAATATTGGGCATAAGCAGTATTGGGTTCACCTACGGGGAAGTCACTTATTTTGGGTACTTCTGTATTTGTTGTTTTCATTGTTTCCTCTTTTTTATGCTGATTGTTGTTGCTGCATCCGTTTAGGATGAGAGCTACGACTGTTATTATTCCTATTAAACTTCTTTTCATACTTCTTAGTTCAAATGTATTTGTTGTGAAGTTCAGTTTACAATCCTGTCGTCTGCTCCAAAGCATCTGGGTAGCGATTACCGATCAAAGTGATTTTGGTACTTGCTTCTTCTATCTCTTTCAGGTCTTGAGTGGTCAGTTCTATATTGGCAGCTCCCATATTCTCTTTCAGGCGATTCAACTTTGTTGTTCCCGGTATTGGAGCAATCCACGGTTTTTGAGCTAAGAGCCATGCTAATGCGATTTGCGCAGGAGTAGCTTCTTTTTCATCGGCTATCTTTTTCAGTAGATCAACAATTACCTGATTGGCTTCTAATGCCTCTTCTGTAAAACGCGGAAGTATATTGCGGAAATCTCCTTGTGCAAATTTGGTGTCTTTACCAAAACTTCCTGTCAGGTAACCTTTACCCAACGGGCTGAATGGAACTAATCCGATGCCCAGTTCTTCGAGTACCGGAATGAGTTCTTCCTCAGGGCGACGAAACCAAAGCGAATATTCATTTTGTACAACACTTAATGGTTGCACGGCATGTGCCCGGCGAACGGTATTTACTCCTGCTTCGGAAAGTCCGAAGTATTTTACTTTACCTTCCTGTATCAAATCCTTCACCGTTCCGGCAACGTCTTCAATGGGTACATTCGGATCTACACGGTGTTGATACAGTAAGTCTATATAATCGGTCTTTAATCTTTTGAGGGAACCTTCTACAGCTTTGCGGATTGTTGCAGGACGGCTGTCGGTTCCGGATTGTTTGCCATCAACGATATTGAATCCGAATTTGGTAGCAATCACAATCTTGTCGCGGAACGAAGCAACAGCTTCTCCAACCAATTCTTCATTGGTATATGGGCCGTATATTTCGGCGGTATCGAAAAAGTGTTCACCCATTTCATAAGCCGAGCGGATGAGATTTATCATTTCATTTCTGTCGGGAAGAGGGGTATATCCAAAACTCATTCCCATACATCCTAATCCGATAGCGGATACTTCTAACCTGTTGTTTCCTAATTCTCTTGTTTTCATATTTTTATTGCTATTTTTTATTGTTATGTTAGATAATTTATGCTTGTTTTGGGGCAAGGTCGCCAAATTTATAACTGGCTGTTACACCACCATCCATCAGAAAATCGCTTCCGGTGATAAATGCTCCTTCATGGCTCATCAACAGGGCAGCTACATTGCCTACTTCATCGGGTGTTCCGGCACGTCCGACAGGAGAATTTGACAACATATTGCGATAGCCTTCTCCTCTTGGGCCTGTCAGCTCGTCTTTGGCAAGCGGAGTTATTATAATTCCCGGGCTGATGGTATTTACCCGTGCGCCTCGTTTGCTCCATCTTACGGCTTCGGCCATTACACGGAGAGAGTTACCGCGTTTTGATACCTGATAAGCATGTAGTGTATCTGTAATGTTTTGCACTATCGGCAGATTCAGTAATTCTTCAGTCGGTGTGGTTGCCAGAGCCTTGTCTTCTTCTGCGGTAAGAGCAGGCAAACGGTGTCCCGATTGGGATGAGATAACAATACCTGAGCCTCCCTCTTTTATGATATTGCTGAATATCTCAAGGATAAGGGCTGTTCCGTAAAGGTCTACATGTAGAATCGTATTTACCGGGGCTTGCGAAGGTGATACGCCTGCTGCATGGATTAATCCCCATACTTCGCCTTGTGATGCGGCTTTGTCAGCTAAAGCTTGTACTGACTGGCGTGATGATACATCGACGGTGGTTGTACTTACTTCAAAACCTGCTTCGCTCAACACTTTGGCTGCTGCATCGGCATTTTCTATTGTCAGGTCGGCCAATATGATTTGTCTGCCTGTACCTACTCTTCTTACAATGGCTTGTCCTATCGATCCTGCTCCTATGACTACGATTACTTCTTTTGTTTTCATTTTATTTCTATTTGTTTATTAATTCTTAATTTGATAATACAAAGGTACGGGGTTGGGACGAGGCAGACTTTTGCAAATCAAACCATTTGTTGCTCAAATCAATCCATTACGCCAAATTTTCCTTTATTTAATGTATTCCCACCATTTATTGAAGACTTGTACTGAATCTTTCATGTAAACAACTTCCCCAATCATCGGTGTTATGAGATTCATTGAATCTGTCTCGGCTGCTTGCGATATATTATCCATTGGCGCATACCAGGTATGTTTACCCAGTGCGTACTTAGAGTTGTGTACGGTCATAAATTTCTTTGGATTCAAGTCCTTTACGGCTTGAACCAACCCTTCGGGCATCATGTGTATATCTTTCCAATCATTATCGTACTGTCCATTCTCCATAATAGCGAAATCTATTGTAGGAAATTGCTTACTGATTTCACCGAAGTGGATATCATATCCACTATCACCACTCAGGAAGATATTTCCGGATGGGGCTTCGAGCATAAAAGAAACCCATAGTGTTTTATCACTGTTCAATCCACGTCCGGAGAAATGGCGCGCAGGCAGGGTATGGATAGTGATACTATCTTTTAATGCTGTTTCATCGTTCCAATCGAGTTCGATAATCTGATCTTTATCAAATCCCCAATGCTCGAAATGTTCGCCGACACCCAATCCGCAGATAACCTTTCCGATTCGACCCTTCATCTGTTTTACTGTGTTGTAGTCCAGATGATCCCAATGATCATGCGAAATCAAGAGGTAATCGATATCAGGTATTTCGTCGGGAGTATAGAGGTTTATTCCGTTGAAAGCTTTGTTTACAAACGATATGGGCGATGCCCATTTTAGTACAGGGTCAACCAGAAAACGAATGCCGTCTACTTGCATGTAGAGGGATGAGTGCCCCATCCAAACCAATACATTTTCCTGCTGATCAAATTGTTTAAGGTCTGTCTTTATAGTCGGTAAATCTGCTTGTGGACGTAAGTCTTTTACTTCACGAAAAAGAAAATCATACATACTCTGAAAACGGGATTTGTCACCG
>QMCD01001572.1_pt1 | contig 13662 bp, 14 predicted proteins | sample 1821841 | NCBI WGS metagenome assembly QMCD01 (sample SAMN01991225, study PRJNA193472) | Termite gut metagenome, whole genome shotgun sequencing project. | isolation source: worker | host: Macrotermes natalensis | reverse complement strand
CATACATTCCTTTACCTAATTCCTAAAATGGCACCTCAGAGAGATCAATCTCGTCTGTTATATCCGCTGGCGCCTCATCAACCTGTGGCGCAGCCGCCGCATCCGCAGACCCAGAAGACGCCGATTCTGCGCCACCAGCCGAAGCCCCAGCCCCACTACCGTTTCCGTCACCCAAGAAAGTAAAGTCGTCAACCACGATCTCCACTGCGCTGCGCTTGCCCCCGCCGTTCTTGTCTTCCCAAGTTCGCTGGCGCAATTGCCCGCTCACCAAAAGTGGCCGACCTTTCTTCATATACTGGCTAATAATCTCACCCGGTTTGCCCCAAGCCGAACAGTCAAAGAAGCTAACTTCCTCTTTGTCTTTCGTCCCCCTGTTCACTGCAATCCCAAAACTCGCCACGCTTTGCCCACTAGCCGTCGAGCGCAACTCTGGATCTCGCGTTAGATTCCCCATTACTACAACTTTTGTAAATCCGCGCATAACAATTATTCCTTCCCCTCGTTATCTTTGCTATTTTCATGCTCCTCATCCGAGCTATCCTTCTTCGCCAAAGCAGCAGCCAATTTCTCATCCCGCTTCACCAGCAAGTACCTCAGTACACCATCTGTGATATTCAAAGTACCGTTGATTTTCAGTGGCGCTTCCGCCGGCAAACTTAGCTCAAAGAAGTGAAAGACTGCAAACTCCTGCTTGGCAATCAAATACGCCAGCTTCTTTTTGCCCTCGCTTTCTTCTTTTTTGACCTCTCCACCATTATCGGTCACCAGTTTTTTGATTTTTCCCACTACCTTGTCCAGATCCTTCTCCAGATCCGGATTGATCAGAACAGTCAGTTCATAATCTTTCATGCTCTATTGGTTCCTTTCCAGCGCTCATCAAAGCACCATTAATTAGGAGTATATGCAACTTAAAAAGTCCATATACTGAGTTTATATCATCTTTTCCCTCCCACTATTGGGCCCTGCACCCATACTATCACACTTCCTACCTTTTGCCAATACTCTGTTCGCCATCGCCACCACCGGTCCTAATCACCGCCATCCCCTTCAATCTTCACCACCGCCAATGACCTCTCAACCCGCAGCTTCAGCACCTTGCTATACCCAGTGCCGAGCCACCCATCAACTGCCTTCGCCACCCCTGGCAATGCCTCACTCTGGTAATCATCAACTACAATCACCGCTCCGGGCGACAACTTCCTCTCGATCAGCCGCAACGAATCCCGAATCGACTCGTAGTAATCCCCATCCAAAAACGCAAAGGCAATCTTCCCCGGCAGGTCCGCCGGTCCCAAATCCGCAAACCAAGCCTTTTTCACCATCGGCCGTGGCAAACCGGTCTTCATAAACCGCCGAACTAACGCACTTTTACTCGCCTTCAACTCCCCAGCTCTAAACGCCTCACCAGCGCTAGACAAATCCTGGATAGTCTTTTCCGGCAAACCATCAAACGAGTCGTAAAGCCACAGCCCTCGCTTCGTCCCCGCCAGCTCTTTTGCCAGCAGCAAGCTGGTGTCTCCCATATAGCACCCCAGCTCCACCACATCACCAGCCACCCCGCGTTGCAACACGTCGCGCAGCTCGCGTAGAATCACCGCAGTTTCCTCGTCGCTAACCTGACCAACCCCGCGCGTCACCTCACGCACCTATCATCAGCTTGGCCCGTCGCAGCATCTGTTCCGTTTCATCCAAGGCCACCACATATACCGGCTTTGACCCCCGCGCGCTCACCTCCACATGTCCGGCCGCACCCAGCCCCGCCCCGTTCTTCACGCCCGACAACTTAAAGCCCAGGTAGCTCACTCCGTCCACAATTGTCTGGCGCACCACATCATTCCGCTCCCCAATTGTCGCCGTAAACACCAAGCCGTCAATTCCGCCCAACGCCGCCGCCATCTGGCCAATCGCCAACTTCACCCGGTAATAAAACATCTCCAGCGCCAGCTGCGAACGCGCATCACCCTTATCCGCCAGCGCAAACACCTCTCGCATATCATTAGTTGATCCGCTCACACCCAAAAACCCCGACTTTGAGTTCAAAAGTTTCATCAGCCCGTCATCATCCAGACCCAGTTTTTTCTTGAGCTGCACCGCCGCCCCCACATCAATCGACCCCGACCGGGTCGCCATCATCACACCCTCCAAAGGCGTATAGCCCATTGTATTGTCCATCGACTTATATTCTACCTTGCCACCAATTTCAAACATTTTCAAGGCCGTCAAACTCGATCCGCTACCCAGATGGCATACCACCACTTTTTCATCACGAATCCCATTCTCCGCCAAGTAATTCGCCACATACCCGGCCGAAAGCCCATGGTAGCCATAGCGCTTGATGTCATATTCCTCCGCCAATTTCACGTCCACCGGATAATACATCGCATACGCCGGCTTGTCAAAATGAAACGCCGTATCGCTCACCGCCACAATCTGCGCCGAACCAAAAATCTGCCGAAACCCGCGCAACTCCGTCAACATCGGTGGAATGTGCAATGGCGCATCCTCCTTGGCCGCCTCTAGCCGCGTCAGAAACTCCTCATTTACGATATGATCCGCCGCAAAGTAATCCCCAGCTCCCACCAACCGCATCACCACAACATCCACACCAGCATCTGTCAAATATCCCGCCTCTCGCAACACCCGAAACGCCGCCCCCGGCGCATCCGCCAAACTCTCTATGCCCGCTGCCACATCCGACTTCTTCCCCGCCGCATCTTTCAGCGACCCCAAAATCCCCTGCTCGCTGGCCTCGAAGTGCAGCGCCGCCACAATCTCTTCCCCCCGGTACAGCGCATACTTCCGGCTCGAACTCCCCACATTCACACTCAAAAACAACTTCTCATCTTTTTTTGACATAAAAACACTCCTTTTATAGCCTCATCATACCACATTTTCAGCCAGAGCAGTCCCCAAAAACCCATCATCAGCCCAAAAAACAAACCCCCGAACCAAATCGGGGGCGTACATAACAGCGCGCGAAAGTTCTAGGAATCTAATGGCCAAAATACACGAAAAACGCAAAGAGCGGCATCGTGTCGTAAAGCTCCTTTTCCAACGGGACAATCTTTGCGGCATTACGGCTGTGCTTGTAAGCCAGCGACAATACCAGATTTACCGACTCAGCGGGGTCATCCACGCTCGGCAGGGCTCCTCGCAGCTTGAACTCAATCTCGGCATTCTCCCGTTTGAGCGTTTCGATCTCAGCAGTATACGCCGCTTTGTCGAACGTCAGCAAAGCAATGCTCATCGTAACGAGCACAACGGACACAATAACCGCGAGCCACACTCCGAGCCAGAAGCATGCCCACCACAACGAACTACCCGCTAGTCTTCTTAACCCACGTTTGCCCAAGATAACCAATCCGATCAAGATGGCCAACACTACTGTTAGCATTTTCCGTCTCTCCTCCCATAATAAAGTACACAACCAAGCGACTCCCGTTCCTTTTTTCCGGCCAGAAGCCCTTGCCCACCGCTGGGCAATACAGTTATTCTAGCACACACGCAGCAAAAAAGCAAGCTCGACTAATCCAGCCCGAGCCTCTACTTCCACCCCCAAACCCAATTCTTCACCTCGTCCGGGTCGTCGCCATATTTATATATATAGCCACGCACTTCCGCCAGTTTCCTGCTCATCTTCTGGACAAATTGGGCAGATTCTTTCCCGCTAACAACTTTCAGATCGGCCGCCCTTTCGCAAATCTTGATCGCCAAACTGTATCTGTCCGTGCCATTCAAAATCTGCATGTCTAGTGGCGTGGTCGTGCTACCTTTCTCGGAATAACCCCGCAACTCCAGCCTTGACATATCATCCAGATAGTGACTAAAAATCGCTCGCATCGTCTCCGGATAGCCATGGAAATTGCAAACAACCGGCTGTTTTTTGCCGAACAACTCATCAAATCTCTCCCGCCCCAGCTGATTCTTGCTCGTACCTATACCACCAAACGACAAAACCGCAATATTGACAAACCGCATTTTTATCTTATCCGTCATACTCCGCACCAGCTGCATAGCGATCAACGCTTCCTTGCTCACATAATCGCCCGCACCAGCCACAATAATATCCGGCTTCGCATCACTAGCAAACTGACAAACCGACGCGCCCTGCCCTTCGCCCAGCTGATACCGCGCGTGGTTAATATCAATCCACCGCGGCTCCTCTGTCTTGCCGAACGTCACGGCATTCACCACATCTTTAGCGCCCAGCGTCCATTCCGCCGCCGCCAACGCCGCCGTATCGTCCACCGGCAAAAACACGTTCGCCATGCAACTCGGCCTCAGCAGTAGGTCGCTAATCAGCCCCGGGTTTTGGTGCGAAAACCCATTATGGTCCTGCCGCCAACCCACAGATGTCAAATAGATATTCAGCGCCGGAATACCTTTGCGCCAACTCACGCTCCGGCTCTGTTCCAAAAACTTCAAGTGCTGGTCCACCTGACTCGCCACAATCTGCGCAAAAGCCTCGTAGCTCGCCAGTACTCCGTACCGCCCAGTCAAAACATAGCCAGTCAAAAGCCCCTGCAGAGTATTTTCGCTGAGCAATTCCACAATGCGCCCATCAGGCGCCATATCCTTGTCCCAATTCGCGGGCGGCAACAGCCAGGCCCGCCCAGTCGCTGCATACACCGCATCCAGCCGATTACTCGCCGTTTCGTCCGGGCTAAACAGCCGAAAACCGCGGGCGCCCTCGCTTCCCACCAACACATTCCGCAAGTAATTCCCAATAGCTTTTGCGCTCGACTTGTGTTCTGCACCCGGCACCACCATCTGCGGCGCTTCGGCCTCACTAATTTCCGGCAGCACTAATTTCACCGCGTTTTTCGGCAAAACATGCCTATTCATGCCCATCCGCGCCTCACCCTCCGGCACCGTCTCGCGCAAAAACCCACCAAAGCCCTTCGTCCGGTTAAACAATTCACCAAACCTATAACTCCGCAGCCATCCTTCCAGCATCTTTAGCTGCGCCGGGTCTTTCTTGGCCTCTGTTAATATCACCTGATGCGCCAGGTTATTCCCGGCAATTTTGCTCCCGTTAAGATACCGCGGTCCCGTCTCGCCCTTGGCTGTCCGCAATACAATCAGCGGCATGCGGAACCAATTTTGCCCACCAACAACCGCCGCCTCTTTCTGAGTCGTTGCCCCCATTGTATCAAACTTCTTATGTTTTGTCAAGCCGGCAACATCCGCACGTCGAATCCTCCGCCAAATCTCCGCCACCGAATCCAACGCCAGCGCCATCAATTCATCCACATCGCCCCTATCCTCGTCCACAAACAGCGGCGTAAACCCGAATCCGTGCAATAGGTCGTACAAGTCTTGGTCGTTCATCCGTCCAAAAATCGTCGGCCCAGAAATCTTATACCCGTTCAAGTGCAAAATCGGCAAAACCAGCCCATTACTCACTGGGCTAATCAGCTTGTTCAGATTCAAAGCCGCCAAAAGCGACGCCGTCTCGGCTTCACCATCGCCAATCAAACAGGCCACCATCAAGTCCGGATTATCCTGCGCCGTTCCATACGCCGCCGACAAAGCGTACCCCAACTCTCCGCCCTCGGCAATCACTCCGGGCGTCAGCGGACTGGAATGCGACGGAAACCCGCCCGGAAAGCTAAAGTTGCGGCAAATATAGGCAATTCCATCCGCATCCATCGTGGCGTGTTTGTCAAACTCACCCAACGTCCCTTCCAAAAACAAGTTGGCTTGCAACGCCGGAAACCCATGCCCCGGTCCCAACACAAACAAGTTGTCGCCATAGCCCTGCCGCCGAATCCACGCCGACAGGTGCGCATACGTCAAGTTAATTCCGTGGCAGGTCCCCCAATGCCCCAGCAGTCGCGGCTTAATATCATCAAACCGCAAAGGCCGTTCCAGCAAAAAGTTATCCTGCAAAAATATCTGCGCCACGCTCAGGTAATCCGCCGCGCGTACATGCTCGCAAATCGCCTTCTTCGTCCTCGCCCTCATCTTCTCTCCACCCATAGTTATTATGGTTTCATTATACCACACGCCATGCTACACTAACACCATCGGCCTCCCAGTAAAACGGTCGCAGGCCCATAGAACCTTACCGCAGAAAGGTGGCGCCCCAATGTTAAAAACGTTAAATAATCGCGGAATGTTTGATTGCCCACTCAGTGAAAAATTGTCACTTGTCGAAACAGTGAACCAGATCTTGACCCTCTCTAACCTTGCGCGCGATCCGGATCATACCCTATTAGGTATTGAAGGACCGGCGCGGCAATGCGGTGATGCATTCCTAGAGAAAGGCATCATGCTCGTGGTGGACGGTGCCGACCCCAACCTCGTGCGCAAAATCATGGCAGAATACGCCTATTCCTCTTTCAAACCCGGCGTCGAACTCCAACGCGCAGATATCATAATCGAAGGCGTCCTGGCTATCCAGGCAGGTGACAATCCCATGATTATCGGCGAGATCCTCATGTCGATGCTTGGCCAAGACGTCATCAACCGCGTCACATGTGTCGAATTGGATAACAGGGGCATAAGATATGAAGTCATTGACGCCAGTTGATGCTTGAGCTATCCGCCCCAGATCCACAATTGATACGCAGCATCCGCGATAGCCTCAACGCAACCCTGGAATCCAGCGATATCAGCGACAGCAACTCGCGCAAAGGCGAAGCGGTACTTGCAGCCCTACTCAAGCGCGGCCACAGGTATAACCAAAAAACTATTCTTGGCGGAATCCAGAATCGCGACGAGCATCCCACGACTCTCGCCCTAGCTCTCGCGGAAGCTCCGGAAGCACTATGCGAGCGCTTCTACGCTAGTGTGTCAAGCAGGACTGCGGATAACATCAAGGCAGAGCTAACCCGAATGGGGTCGCAGCGGCGCACAGATTGCGAAAATGCCAGGCGTCTCATTATGCAAACAGCAAGACACCTGATAAGATACCTACGTCATCACTATGCCACCATTAGAAGAGGCTTAATCTCCTCTTGTACCTTCAAAATCGTCCACGCCGTGGGCGGTTTTCTTACGCATTTAGCTCAATCAAGCTCTCTTGCCATTCTGGCAGCGGCTCCAAGCCTTGCAGCATTGCCACAGTTGCAGCGACGTTAGCCAAGCCAAAATCGCCAGTTTTCAGAGTATATTTATCTCTATTCTCAGTATTGTCATAAATAATAAACGGCACCGGGTTGGTGGTGTGGCTAGTTTTGCGCTCAATTTGGCCATCCTTGACAATCGGATTGCCGTCTTTATCCAAGTAATAGTTTTCTTCTATGCAGCCGTGGTCCGCCGTAAGCAACAACACTCCACCTGCTTTATCCACCGCTTGCATCAGCCGGCCAACGGCAATATCCACCGCCTCCACCGCCACTATGCTCGATTCCATCTGCGCTTCGTGCCCCACAATATCCCCATTCGGGTAATTAATTAGACAAGACTGGAACTTGCCGCCCAAAATCTTCTCCGCCAACTGGTCAGTCAAATCGTCGCTGTGCATCCAGGGGAATTGCCACGGCTCGCCAGTTTTGTTGGGCACATCCACATATTCTTCCAGCTCGTCGCTAAACCTACCTTTTTTGTTGCCATTAAAATAAAAGGTCACGTGCCCAAACTTAATCGACTCCGAAATCACAAACCGATGGACACCATTCTGCACCAAGTATTCCGCCAAAACGCCTTTAACTTTTTCCGGTTCCACCAAATTATTCTCGGGAATATGCCGATCTTGATCGTATTCCACTATCCCGGCGTAATAAACTTTCGGCATCGGCCCCCGCTCAAAATACGGAAATTCACTATCCGGCAAAGTCATCATCTCGCTAAACTGAATCGCCCGATCCGCCCGAAAATCGTAATAAATCACCGTATCGCCGTCCTGCATCTTGCCCACCGGATTGCCCGAGTCATCCACGATTGTAAACGGTGGCAACCACTGGTCGTCAACGTTGGGGTCTTCTTTGCGAAAGGTCTCCACCGCCTCCGCCGCCGAGTGGAGCGGCCGAGCCGTACCATTTACATGCGCCGAAAGCCCGCGCTTCAGCATCTCAGCATCGCTCCAATACCTGTCAGCTGTCACAAACGTGCGCCCGCCACCACTAGCAATCCTATAATCTCTGCCTTTGGCGTTAAACCCAGCCAAAAACTCTTCCAGTATGTTGATATATTTCGGCTCGCTGCGGGCTGGCACATCGCGGCCGTCCAGCAATACATGCACGCGAATTTTCTCCACACCCTCTTTATCCGCCTGCGTGATCATCTTGAACATGTGATACATGTCAGAATGCACCCTGCCGTCCGAAAAAATCCCAATAAAATGCATCACGGAATCGTTTTTCCTGACGTTTTCTACCGCATCATGCCACACCTTTCCTTCAAAAATTCGCCCAGTCTCAAAAGCTTCGTCCACCAATGGCAAAGTCTGCTTGGTGATTTGCCCCGAACCCATCACATAATGTCCTACCTCGGAATTACCCATCTGGCCGTCTGGCAAGCCAACGTAGTGCCCAGCGGCACCCAGCTTAACCCAAGGATAGTCCTTAATCGCCCGCGTCAGGTTCTCGGCATGCGCCTGTAGCAACGCATTACCCGCCGGAAATGGATTCAGCCCAAATCCATCCATCACTACCAATACCACCGGCCCCTTGTAGCTCAACTTCTTCTGCGCATCCATCGTCCACCTCCTATTTATTCTATTGTATCATATATTCATTTTAAGCTTTCTAATTCGGATGGAGTTCTCATTTTCTCTTGAGGAGCGCAAGCGAGGCATATTTGACATACGCCGAATCAGAAAGCTTACACTTCTGTCTGTTTGGCCCAAAGCTTCCCATACTCCCCGCCCTTTTTCAGCAGCTCGGTATGCGTGCCAGATTCAATAATCTTACCATCCTTCATCACTATAATCCTATCCAGTTTTGCTACCGTGGACAACCGGTGCGCCACCACAATCGACGTCCGGTTTTGCATCAACTTGACCAGCGCATCCTGAATCAGCTTTTCCGATTCCGAGTCCAGCGAAGAAGTCGCCTCGTCCAAAACCAAAATCGGCGAGTTTTTCAAAATCGCTCGAGCGATCACCACGCGCTGCCTTTGGCCACCCGAAAGCTTAACGCCCCGTTCGCCCACCAATGTGTCCAGGCCATCAGGCAAGTCCTGAATAAACTCCCAGGCATTCGCAAACTTGGCCGCCTGGATAATCTCTGCGTCGCTCGCATCCAATTGGCCATAGGCAATATTCTCCCGAATTGAACGGTGAAACAGCGTGGCCTCCTGCGGCACATAGGCAATATGTTGGCGCAGACTTTCTTGCGTCACGTATTTAATATCCTGGTTGTCCACAGTAATTTTTCCTACATCCACATCGGCGAAACGCAACAGCAACTTGGTCAATGTAGTCTTGCCCGAACCAGAAACTCCAACCAGGCCAATCCGCTCGCCCGGCGCGATTTTTAACGAAAACTCGTTAAAAATAGCCGCCTTAGAATCCGCATGCTTGAAAGTAATTTCGCCAAACTCCACTGCGCCATTTTTTACCTTCAATTCCCTCGCTCCAGGCAGGTCCGTGACTGTTGGCGACTGGTCCAAAACCGCCGTCATTTCATGGGCGTTGGAAAACGCCGTCGTCAAAGACTTAATTAAATATGTAATCTCCCACAAATCTCCCGATACCGACCGACTGTATGTATATATCAATAGTAGAGTCCCGACGCTCACGCCGAACCACTGGTGGCCAAACGCCAAAAATACAATCAACAGGGCTTCGATACTAATAAATATCAAGCTAAACACCGCGTCGCGAATCGTTGACACGTGCATGTGCTTAATCCCGGTCCGAAACACAGTGCGGTTGCTCTCCGCAAAGCGCCTATTCTCAAAAACCTCCCGGCCATAGCTCTTCACCGTCAAAATGTTCGAAACACTGTCGGCTAATTGCCCGCTCAGCTTGGTCTCTGCTTCAATCTCCGCATCGCGCACAGGCCTAGAGAACTTACCCGCGATCAGTGCAGCGATCAGGAACAACACACAACACAGCAGCAACCCCGCCGTATAGAGCGGCACCACCGGGAACAACATCACCGCCGCGAATACAATCGTCGAAACCATCGGCAAAAAAGACCAAATAAATGTATCAAATAATTCCTCAAATGCTCGCACGAACTTGCTCGATTGGCTAACCAGCGATCCGCCGAATTTGTCATTATGGAACTGCATCGATTGCTGGCACAATGTATCGAAAGTTTTGCGCGAGAGTTCGTAAATCACCCTCAGCTCGAACTTCCACATCACATAAATCTGCACCCTGCGCAAAACCAGCTGTGAAACAATCGAAAGCCCGATGGCTGCCGCCACATAACCGCCGAGTGTTGCGACTTCGTTAGCCGCCTCGCCAGCCGCCACGATGTCAATAATTTGCGCTACGAACCACGCCACCAAAAACGTCTGCAAAAATATAATCACCGGCACCAAGGCAATACTAACAAACACCGCCACTTTATGCTTCCGCGCTTCCGCCCAGAAATGATGCAACGTCCGCCCAACCAACTTCGGCTCTTTTGCCTTTTTCTCTTTCTTATCTTGCGCCATTCAGCCATTATATCAGTTGTCAGGCATTTTGCAAACCCAATAAATGGTGCTAGAATAATATAAGCATAATAACAAAGGGGATATGCATGGATTATCAAAATGAACATGATGAACTACAAAAGCTACATAAATTGGCAGCGAAAGAGCTGGGCAAAACCAGCAAGAAACTTATTGTTTGGGTGGGCGGCGATGCACCGAACCAACAGGATGAACTCGTGCGCAAGTTTACCAAACGCTTTCCCGGCGTGCCTATTCAAATCAAGGTAGACCTATCGAAATATCACAATATCCGAGTGTACCAGGAATTACTGGACGGGCGCTTAACACCCGATGTTGTGATGCTACAAACCATGAACGATTTTGAAAACTGGCGGGATCTGGGAGTTCTAGAAAGCTTTATGCCACAGAGTTTCCCGAACCTAACACACGGATACTCAGACCCGGGCGGAGCATTTTTGGGCGCATATATTGCAAGCTTTGTTCCGCAGTATGCAAAGACCGGGTTGACGAAAAACCCCGCAACATACAGCGATTTCCTATCGCCGGAGTTCAAAGGCAGGCTAGTGCTAACACCGCCCCACGATGACGACGCCGTGTTATTTGTGTATGACCATATCCTACAACGGCATGGCGAGGACTTCCTACGACAATTAGCCGCCCAAAAACCCAAGTTCCTGCGCGGCACCGCAGCACCAGCGGCCCTCGTTGGACATTCACTCGGTCAGCTCGGCCGTCAAAAGTTCTTGGGCAATATCACCGGCTATTTTCCCACACCAGCGCAGCCATCAGTAGCGTTTGTTCCAACTAGCGACTTTTTTATCACCTGGGCCCAGCGCGCCGCCATGTTCAAGCTCACGCAGCACAAAGCTGCAGCCCGGCTCTTTTTGGCATACATAACTAGCCACGAATACCAATCCTCGCTCGGCACTTGGTCCACCCGCCAAGACGTAGCCCCTCCGTCAAATCTAAGACCGTTGGATGAATACCCCAACACCAATCTGCTCGAGTTCATTGAATGGATGCGCGACCGCCAACACTTGCACGAACTGCGCGCAAAAATGCAACGTATCTTCGGCCCCGTCCGCGGTCCATCTCCAGTCACCGACTCTAAGCTCCTCAAAATCTACCGCAGGTGGTCCTAGCCAATACGACCCCAGTGCAGCCGGGTTGCCTCTTGCATATCATACAAAACGTGTTATACTCTACATAGTGCCCGTTTTTCGAGAGGAGGTGAAAAAATGCGTGGTACTATCTTGTACCTTGAACAGAGTACTACTACCAGACAGATCGCGGTAGAGCACCTTTGCAAAAAAGGCTATCATGTTGTTGGCTCTGGTCGCATCGACCAAGTCAAAGAGTATCTTAGCAACTACCCCAACGACGTACGCTGCCTCATTACGGGCTTACGCAACAGTACTTTTGGTCTGAGCGAATTCGCAAAAGACGCCGACCACGGTTTCATGTCCGGTTGGGTTATGCTGGAAAGGTTCATCTTTCCGCAGTATCCCAGCCTCCCTGTTATTATCTACGCGCCCCTCTTGGACGAACTAGACTCTTACCTTGACGGCATGGATAAACGCGATATGCTAAACCGGCCTAACCTCACGCTGGTCCCTCTCAACCCATGGGGAAACTGGAAAACATTTGACAAAGCTATCGCTGAGCTCAATCTCAAACCCGTTTGAGTCTATCCAAAAACCTGCCACCCGGCGGGTTTTCCCTTATGCCGATCCTCGGCAAAATTCTGGACGAAGTCAGAACCATTATGATGGCTTGCGATCTTGGCCCATTACTATCTGATGGATAGATTATGTATGATATAATACGGACTATGAGAGATGTCTTGATCGAAAAGGAGCTGGGGGCGTTCCCGTCTACTGTTGAGATGGAGGTAGTAGATATACTCGTACTCAACAAAATACCCAAGAAGTCCGTGAAATTCTTGAAGCCAAACCGAACAAAGGGTGCCTCAACGCCCGATTTACTGATTGACGGCGTTGATCGTTGGGAGATAAAGAGTATCGAGAAGCTCGGTAAATACACCATAGAGCATGCCGCAAGAGCTGGCATAAAGCAGGCGGATAATTTAATATTTGATTTGCGCAAGTTGATTGTCGCATTGGAGAAAAAAGCGACTTCTCAGGTAAAGAGACAGTTTACAATGACAAAAGAGTGGAGAGGGCTCGTCATAATCATTCGACCTGGTGACGAAGTATTGACATTTAAGAAGTAGTGCGCTAGAATAACGATAAGAGACGTCGCTCTTGCTGGATAGCTTGGGCCACGTCTCTTTTTTGGTTTACTCCTTTTTTCGCAAAAACCTCTTTATGATTGGCGGAAGACTCTGGACGAAGTTAGAACAATTATGATGTCCTGCGACTTACATCCGATGTTGTCCGCTACCTAAATTGTATCATAGGTACAATCCGGTCGTTAATAATTCGTATAATTCTTGCACGTTCGTTGAGGCATCCTAACCTCAAAAAATCAAACTCAACCCTAATTCCGTTTTACCTCGGCTCAAACAGGACGGAGATCTGGCTGCCCTTGTCTATACTTTCTTTCTTGCGAACTTTTGCGGGTAAAGTGATAAAAAACTTTCCATCGCCATAGCCCCAAAGTAAGGTATCCCACTTTGAGTCGCCGATTTGTGCTACTATCGCTACGTTACCTCGTTTTACTAAGTCCTTGTACTTATCGCTTTTCTTTTCTGGAACGTTAACAAAATACCAACCATCTGGGAAAGTATCAACTATGCCTTCAAAATATTCTTGGCTCATTTTCATTATTCCTCTCGTGTCTTTATGGAAGTTTATGTTTGGCGGAGAGAACAGGATTCGAACCTGCGAGACGGTTGCCCGCCTACACGCTTTCCAAGCGTGCGCCTTCAGCCACTCGGCCATCTCTCCTCGTTGTATTTTTTGCCTATTATCATTATAACATGGTGCCGAAAAAATCTTCCCAAAAACCTCTTGCGCAAAAGTTTCGGTCGCGCCCGTTTGCCCGCGCGCCCACGCAATATGATAACGTAACGGGCCGGCAAAGTCAATGCGCTGCGGCCTTTGGCCATATCAATCTGATCCGCTTCGGCGTATCGAGGCTGAT
>QMCD01003137.1_pt1 | contig 13666 bp, 9 predicted proteins | sample 1821841 | NCBI WGS metagenome assembly QMCD01 (sample SAMN01991225, study PRJNA193472) | Termite gut metagenome, whole genome shotgun sequencing project. | isolation source: worker | host: Macrotermes natalensis | reverse complement strand
ATTTCGCTGCCCTGAATCATATAGTCGCGATGAACAAGGGCATTAACCAGAGCTTCATGTACAGCCTCCGGCGGATAGTCCGGCATTTCGATTCTGCCAGTGCCGGTCTTCTTCCATTTGACGGACGAGTTATGCCGCACGAATTTCAAGGCATCTGTGAGTAGGGAAATGGCATTGCTCTGGAACTCATCATTGTCGAGAGCATCAACATAAAGCCCGCCCTTTTTCAAACCATTCCAACGGGTACAGAATACCCGCGACTGGTAAATTGGGCATTGGTCGGCAAAGAGCGCACCGGTATAGGTCAGCGTATCGTCGCCCATCAGCATTCCGAAAGAGCGGTAATCTTTCGGCTTATCAATGGCAATTCCTGTCTTTTGTTTGTATGTTGCCTCGAACAGTGTGTAGCTGTAATCCGAAAAACGATACTTCGTTTCGAGGGCATCAAAAGTCTGGTGAAGTCCTTTCAATAGCAGTTCATTAAGGACTGAGGCGGGCGCTTGAGCTGACTCATTTCCGATACGGTAATAGGCAATTTTTGTTCCGTCGCCCGTGTAGTAATAGGGTGTGTTCGCTCCCCCTGAAATTTGGACGCGGAGAATGTCCTTTCCGTCAGCGTTCAGCGATTCAAGCACGACATTCTTGATGGCAGGTTCGATTCTTGCCTTTATAAGTTCGCTGACCTTCTCGGCGGCTTTCTGGGCATTATCCAATCCGATAGCATCATCGGACACACCGAAGTATATACTGCCGCCCACACCGTTGGCAAACGCACTGACGGTCTTCAGCCAACTGCGCGGCTTGTTGATTTCGACAGCAGACTTAAATTCATATTCGGTTGCTTCCGCAATGAGAAACTGGTTTAATGTTGTCATTTTGGCAGTCCCTCCTGAAAGGTTTCGTAGTGTGCTAGACGGATTTTTTCTTTGATTGAGGTGATGAAGCGGGGTTGGGTGATGGTTAGTGTCATGGATAATTTATCCTTTTTGTATAGATGACAATTTTGTCGGTGTTCATATTCATATTTTAAAAACGCTCCTTGTACTAAATGAAAGTTTCTTTTACTTTATCGAACTTTTTGAACGCTTTACCTGTAATATTAATCTTGTGATAGGTATCTACTTCCATGTTCTCAATGATGTCATTAAGTTCTTTGCTATTTAGAGTAATCGCCATGATGATTTGGCTTGCATCTGCAAGCTTTCTTGCTGAATCAACAAAATTCTTCATATCTTCGGAAACAATACTTTGTTGAGCTGGTTCATCAAATATTACAATACAAGGATGATTTCCTCCTTTCTCGATAGATACTTGCAAAAGTGCCATAGTAAAAGCCCAAATCATCCGAATGCCATCACTTGCAGATGAATCAAATTTCATGTCAAATCCATCTATTGTTGGCAACAAGGATTCTGCCGAAATCTCAATTCCATCAAAACTGGGGAGACTACTGTAGTGATACATTCTGAGATTTTCAGTAAATCGAATCTTCAATCTTTCAATCTTTTCAACATCTGAATCAGAGATAGATTTACCAGGCAGTTTCTGCTTTTGATCAAGATAGATTTTCCACTGATTTGATAACTCAGATAATTTCCCTATCGATACAATAATGTTATCTTTTAGTAAATTAAGCTGTTCAATACGTCTTGATATATCAATTTTTTTAAGCATTATCGCTTCGGACGATTCTGTATCAAGTGACGAATATAGGTCTGAACGTAATGACTGTACAAGACGCCGCAATGTTTGTAGCCTTGCTTCAATTTGTTGTCTTTGAAGTAATAACTCATCACGAGTTTTGCGGCGGCTATTTAGTGAAAACTCAAGCATTTTCTTTTGTTCTTTAAGATGTTTTATGTTGTCGTCAATAGACATAAATGCGGCATCAGTCGCCAAAGGAAGTAAGCTGTCTTCAATATGTTGTTTACATGTTGGACATACATTTACAGACAAGTTATTCCCCGTTGCTTCTGAACCAAATTTCTGTAATCTGGCGGCATCTTCATTATTCCTGATATCAGAATTGATTATCTCTATATCAGATTCCAACCTAGAAATAGCGACATTACTACTTGTTATATGTTGTAAAAGGGAAGATGTCATTGTTTCCAATTCCTGTATTGACGATTCTGTCTCTGATAATTCAATGTGAAGAGACTCAAAATTATCAATCACACGAGGTTTTAACTGTCTCAGCCCATTATATTCCACTTGTAATTTGTCGATTACATCATCAACTATCTGACCACCATCAGCTACTAATGCTATTCGGCTGAAGTCTTTGTCGTCTAAAACATGTGGAGTTTGTGGAAGATTAATAATCTCAGTTATCCCAGAAATTGCAATTGTCTGCATTTCAGAAATAAGCTGTTTCCATTCGTACTCAATTTGTATTTTGACTGTGCTTAGGCGTTCTCTCTCCTTTTCATTTTTCAACGTGTCCAGTCCCAATATATATTCAATAACCCGTTTCTTTGACTCTCGTATTCCAAAGATAGGCATACCAGACAATATGCCTGACCACCCATGTTTTTGTTCGATAAACATTGAAGCAAAAACAACCTGTAAATAGAGCTTACGTTCACTACCATCCGAGGTGCGTACAAAAGGTAATTCTAAATGCATGAATTCTTCTAAAAAGGCATGAAAGCCTTTTTTGTTAGTCGCTGCATTTGGATAATTCACATAAAAATCTTCTGCTATTGTTTTTGGATCAGCAATCTTATCATAACTTCCATAATATACAGTAATCAGATGATTATCTTTGCCTTCGGCTTTGACGTTTCTATATACAGTTACGGTTTCAATTTTATTGTTAATTTCAAGATAAGCACCAGATTCGGTAACACTCCATGATTTACCACTATCATCGATAATACTCTTGAAAACAGAAGTTAAGACCTTGCTACCAATACCGCTAACTCCACCAAGGATTTGCTCAAATCCGAGACAATAATATATCCCTGCGAGAATAGAACTCTTTCCACAGGTATTATCAAGACTGGCAACAAAATTCAATCCATTGTTGAATTTCTCATCGACTCCATACATACCGTTCTCTGTATTTATTTCAACTCGTAATCTGTTTATCTTAAGCATAATTTCCACTCCACATTCCCATTAATGTATCGACCTTATATTCTGTAAGCTTTTTTTCAAGCATATTCAAATTGTGTATCTCTGAAACCATCAGGTCTTTCACCGTTATAATTTGTTCTGCAAGACGTTCTCCTTGGTCAGTTAGTTTATACTTTCCTGTCTTTTGCTGTTCGACAAAACCGTATGCAACAGCAAAAGACAATGCTCTATTTACGGCTGGGTCAAAGCGTACTATTGGTGAAAATCCAAGCCCATTAACATAATCAATGAGCTTCGTCATATTATTTTGTGAAATTAATGCAAATGAAATCATGTGAATTTTCACTAATGAGCAAACATTCCTCCATCCACAAATATGCAGAATTAGACATAACTGGGAAACCTTATAACTAATACGATAATTATAGGGGACAGCATCTGGTTTAGCATTAAATACAATGTCAGCATTTTGTATGGGATTACTTTCCATAACTACATACTCCTAAATTCCATTGAACAGTCGGCAAGCCAACTCGCAATCAAATCCTGCTTTAATTCACCTATTGAAGAAAGTGTGAACATTGGCGAGAATTCTTGTTGCAATTTCTGTTCAAAATCATTAAGTATTTCATCAAAAACTCTCTTGTTCATTGTATGGTCAGTATTCATGAGCGTTTTCAAGGTAACATCTTGTTTATAGCTTTTCTCCAAATTGAATACATTTTCATATATTTCAGGAAAGCTAACCCGAAGCCTATTCATGATTTCAATCCCGCTGATGTAGCAGCTTATATAGATATTTACCACTCTGTTTACACCTTGGTCGGAATCATCATTAATGTGCATGACAGCTTTCACTTTGCGGCGTATATTTTCAACCTTTTCAGAATCGCAGTTTTCCCAATCATCAGTATGCTTGACGACAAGATTGAGTTTCATATCAGTTAAACTATTACGAATAATCCTGCTGATTTCAGGAGCGAAATCATCTGCAATTTTAATAATGATTTTAAAATTATTAGAAATGTGATCGTAATTAGATTGATTATCATTCTTTACACTTAAGACTTCATTCTGTTTTGTTGTTGCGTGTTTTAAAATTCGTGAATCTTTATATTCTGGAATGTTAAAATGCCATTCTGTAATTAATGATACACCAAGTTCTTTCAGTCGTTTCCCATTTTTCAAGAGCTTATCGATGTCTGTTGTCAATTTGTCGCGTTGATGGTTGTAAAGGTCATCATCTGAGTAATCTTTTTCGGGACAATAACATTGATGTACAATACCACTTTTTGTAAATCCTTCTATGCCAGCGTCCCCTTCGTGAATGGCAGGGATTTCTTGATAATGGTCTTCCTGATAACGAATACGATAACAACTAACACATAATCTCTCCCAAGCACCTCCATCCATGTATCCGTCAATAAAATTTAGCATATTACTCATCATTGCTTCTCCCAAAATACTTAATGGAGATTGAATATGTGCAATTAGGTGTAGAAGTCAGCGCTTTTATATCCACATAAAACTCCGAATTTGTATCTGTACAAGATACTTCTACAAGATGGAATTCAGCATATATTTCCCTTATTACCACTTCTTGCCGCTCCAGAAACATTGTGTCGCCAATGCGAAGAAGATTTTGGACATTCATATAATCCTCCATCTTTTACAATCAAATCATCCAATTATCCTATCATTTGTCGGTACTGTTTGAAGATTTTGCTAATCAACATTTTTCCTCCTCAATTTATACACCTATCAATAATCACTATTTACCCCACTTTCCTACAACTCCATCAACCTCAGCAGCATCGAACGCAATATCACAACACCATTCGCCGTATTCTTTAAGTGAGTTTACCGCTTCCACCCATTCGGCAAGGGCTTCTCTTTTTGCTTGCACTTCGGGGGTATCTTGGCCTTTAATTTCTAAAACAAGCATTTTACTATTCGTCAGCTTAATTAAAAAATCAGGGTAGTAATAATGAGTTATTCCAGAAAACGTATATAATATTCCGAATCCAAGATGGTCGTTCTTTGCGAAGCAATACACATTGGGATTTTTCTCAAGTCTGTAAGACGCGCTTGCTTCCCAAGTGCTGTCAAAAACACAATGGCTTATGTGGGATTTTTCGAGGCGCTGACGGGGTTTTACCGTCCACCAAGTCGGCATATCGCCGGTACTGCGGGTTTTACTTGTCGGATTAAAATAAGGAACGATACGCTTCGTCATTTCACATTCAAGAAATTTCCATAAATGCTCCACGATTTTATTCATATTAAGCATATATATAATTTCTCGTTTTAACGGATTATCATTTGCAAATAAAACAGGTTCAATGAGTATGCTGCCAGAAGAAAGATATTTTTCAACCAAACGAAAAACTTGACCGAGCATTGCAAAAGGAGTTCCTTCGTCTTTCCAATCCGCAGGCATCACCTCATATACTCTGGCAGATGTTTTGAAAATAATTTCCTGCATACGCAGATGTTTTTCCAGTTTTTCAATATCGATTTCGGTACATTTTGAAATGTCCGGTTTCCCATCGACAATGGGAGCAAGTTCTGCGCTGATGAGGGTTTTCCCGGCTTCAAGGGTTAATGGCTTAATCTTGGAAATATCAACATGAAGGCGCGGAGCAAGTTCATGGTCAATACGAATAATGTTCGGCCATGAGATTTCAAACTTTTCATGCTCACGGTTTACCTGAATCGGGTATTTAGGCTTGGACGGTTTTTTATCATCACCGTTTCCTTCGTGGGGGAGAAAAGAAAAAGGTATACCGAAGATGTTTACATATTCAGGCGCGTATAATCCGTCTTCGCCAATTTCATAAGAGGAACGGCGAAGTCCTCTTCCTATCACTTGTTCACATAACAACTGACTGGAAAAAGCGCGAAGACCCATGATGTGTGTTACAGTTTTTGCGTCCCAGCCTTCTGTCAGCATTCCAACAGAAATGATGTTACGGATTTGCTCGCCTAGCTTACCAATTTGTCCAACGGTGTTTACTTCTTCCCGTAGAAAAGCGGATTGTTCTTTTTGGGTGAGCTTGTGGCTTCCTTCAATTTCATCATTATCAGCAGATAATAAAGTATTATCAACGGAAATATTTTCTGCTTCTATTTGCTCCAGTTTTTTACTGTCGATTTGCCGCAAATACTTTGTATCGCATAATTCATCAATATGAATCTGTTTGCTGGAAAAAGTATACTCAATCCGGCTTGCTGTTTCTGTGCGGTTTGCAACAGTAATCATAACGGGAGGAACTTCGAGATTGTTTGCTTTCCATTCTTTGTAGGTTTGCAGCCAATCCGCACCTAAAAGATTGTAAGCATTTATCACCAAGTCGGGAAGCGTTGCTGTTGGCGGCACAGACTGATTGATATTATCTTTTACTTCATCATCCATATAAATATGATACAGACGGGAACGGTATGTTTCGGCGTTTGGTATGCCGTCATCGCGGACAACTATTCGCGGAGTTTTTACCAAGCCGCTTTCTATTCCGTCATTTAAACCAAAATCGGAAACTATCCATGAGAATAAGGCTTCGGAATCGTTCTTCTTGCCGGAAGGCGCGAATGGCGTTGCAGAAAAATCATAACAGGTTAAAATGTTTCGGGCGGCATGAATACGGTCAAGTCCGCTTATCCAAATTGTCGCTTCTTGTTCGTCTTTTTTTTCTACGCCTGTAACTTTACCTTTGATTTCGGGATTTTTTCTCCATGCGTGATGAGCTTCGTCATTGATAACCAAAATATTTTTTGATGACGAAATAGAACCTAAGACTTGGCGGGCGTAGGCTTCATCGCTTTTTGGTCCTCGCTTGTCAACTGATTTTCTTTTGAACAGAGAATCTGCGTCATCCCATGCGAGGGACTGCCAGTTGTCAATAACGACTTTTCCTTTCAGCAGTTTATCAAATAATGAAGGTGGAACAATATCAAACTGAACATAATAACTATTACCTCCGATGAACAAAACTTCCAATCGGCTTTTTACGGTAAGTCCGGGAGCAACAATAAAAACATTTTTGGAAAAACGAGTGTCTTTGGGATACGAAACTTTATTACAGATCTGCCATGCGATGAGCATTGCCATGACGGTTGTTTTGCCACCACCGGTACAGAGTTTTGTACAGATACGTTTAAACTCACTTCCATCGCCTTTAATGTCTATTCCTGTCTTTTCAGAATCGGGAGCTTCGGCAAGCCAGATGATTGTTTCGATAGCGTCTAACTGACAAAAGAAAAACGGGAAGCGGCGGACATCTTTTGTGTACCAATGTTCGATGAGTTTGCGCGTAACACCTGTAATGCCGGGGTAATTATGTTGTTTCCACGCTTTTACTCTTTTGCGGATGTCATTTACCAGAGGAATTTGAATAAATTCGCCTTGGTCGTTATATTGATTGCTTCCTTGCCCTGCGACAAAATATCCTGCCAGACGGCGGCCGGGAATACGGTTGAAGCTGTCGGAATTAACATCAAAACTCCAGTGTTCTTTTGGTTCTTCGTAAGGTGAATTGATAATGAGTTGGTCAATGTTTCTAGCCATTTGAACCGCCGATAGATATAACTTTCATGCTTTCGATTCCGCGGTCGTCAACTATTTTAACGGCGATGAGCGTGTTATCTTTTACGGTGAAAGGCAAAGATTCTGTACCGCGATATTTCTCTATCAAATCTTGGTCGATTTCGGCTTTCAAGGTTTTTGCAAGTTTTCCCCAACCTTCATTTGTTCCTTCCATGGGGAAAAAGACTTGCCGAGGCTCAACGCACATTCCGTCGTAGTCGACATCGAGCATCCAGAGCGCAATTTTATCGGTGCCGCCGGAATTGACAATTCCTTTTTTCACATCGTAATAATCAAAGCCCTTTACTTTGATTTTATATTTTCCTTTATCTTCACCTTTTTCTATTTTGATGAGTTCCACATCAGGCTGACCGACAAGCCAGAAACTTTGACTTGAAGCACTTTTCTTTTTGAGGTCGGCTGTCATGAGATCGGGATTCATTTGTACTTTTAAGAGCATTAAGCCGGGCCATTTTGTATCGTCAATAAGTTTCGCGGCGGAAGGGTCAAATTGAAAAGCGGCAAATATAATGTAGGCAGGTTTTGGTCTGATGTTTTCTGTTTCGGTTAAGGCTTGGTTTACCACACGAATATCGAGAGGGCGGGTTTCCCCGGCAAAGCAGATTACTGCTCGCCGACTTTCGGTTTCATCTGTTTCTGCTTCTGCATGAAGAAATTGCGTTCCTTCAAGCGGCTCAACGCGGGAAAATTGAATCTTTTCACCTTGCCGTCCTAAAATGCCGGAAGTCTTTAATTCCTGCATCCAGTCGGCTTGTTTCTTTGCGGCGTTTTCATAAAAGAACGGAGCAGGACCAAAATCGCCATCATCCAGCGGCTTCACTGTAGGAGCAGGCAGGGCTTCAACCGTAAAAGGCCCTGTGATGCGGACTTTTTTCTTTTCGATGAGGGGCTGGTCGTAAAGGGTTTCCTGCGTCGGCGGTTCATTATTCGCTATAGATTTGAGCGTTATATGAGGAACCGTTTTGTACACAAAACCGCTTCCCACTCCCTGTTCGGGGTGAGCCAGTCTGTAGTAATCAAACGTTGCTGTCATGAGACGCTTTTTTGCAAGCGTAATCGCAATGCGGGAAGTGTCGCAGGTTATCCAACGGCGTCCCCATTGCTCGGCGACATACGCGGTGGTTCCGCTTCCGCAGGTAATGTCCAGAACCAAATCGCCCGGGTCGGTAGTCATGAGAAGACAACGCTGGATTACTTTCGTTGCTGTCTGAACGACATATAGTTTATCATTTGCACCAGAAGTATCGGTCCATAAATTGGTTATCTTTTTATATGGAAAATCTGTAATGTACTGAATATAACTTAAATTTGTACCTTCTGGGTAAAATCTATTATTATCACCCAAGATGCCCATTCCACTGCTATTAGTTACCCAACATCCTGGAGCTTTATATATTTTTCCCTGATATTCAAAATCAAAAACATTGTTAGGTGAAAATGAAGGTGCTCTTTGTGAAACAAGCCTAAATACACGACTTCCAACTGGCAAGAGTTTATGATTATTATATTCATCATTTGTTAAATGCCGTCGAGTACCATCTACCAATTCAACCATAGTCCAACGTGAAGCACCTTCCACATTATATTCTTCATAAATTTGACGGTATTTAATTTGGGAAAGACATTTGGCATAACAAATTATAAAGTCATTCATTGTTTCTAATGTATTAGCTCCTAGGGTCATTCCCTTTTTTCTAAATACTATTTCCGAGACAAAGTTTTCTCTCCCAAAAACTTCATCACAAATACAACGAACCAATGTACATTCTCATCACTTATCTGTACAAAAACACTGCCGGAATCGGAAAGCAAATCCCGGGCAAGCAGGAGTCTGTCCCTAAGATAGGTTAAATATGAATGGATTCCTAACTCCCAGGTATCCCGGAAAGCTTTTATCATTTCCGGTTCGGTTGACAGGTCTTCATCTTTTTTATCTTTAACATCCCGCTTATTCACAAAAGGCTGAAAATTGGAACCGTATTTTATACCGTAAGGCGGGTCGATATAGACCATTTGTACCTGCCCTGCCATACCTTCTTTTTCAAGCAGAGAATTCATGATGACAAGACTGTCTCCGGCTATCATGCGGTTCGTCCATTTGTCCTTATGCTGGTAGAACTCTATCGCGTCATTGCGTCTTATTGCCCGCTCCGCGTCTGTTTCAAGTTCTGTTCCAAATAACCAGCCTTGGTCTTCGTGATACGCATCACCCATTGTTTGTACGGAACGGATTATTTTATGGGGCTTTATGGATTCATGGATGTGGATTGACGATGTAGGAACAGTGAAGGACGTACCTTCTTTTTTTCCCGCCCATTGCAGAGAAGGGTCTATATGAGGGTCGTAAGCATATTTTGCTTCCGGGTTTGCCACAGTATCATATTGCGCCATTCCAACCGGAGGAATATTCGCACGGGTTTTATCGTCATAAGTATATGCGTCTATCTGGTTGATTTTTGATATGTCGATTGCGTTTTTTTTCTTAGACATGAGGAGAACTCCTTCTAATTTCTGTATCGATTGTATTTTAATAACAAATAGACATAGCTTTCTACTTTGTTTATAAGATATTGTAAACTTGCGTCAGTAACATATTCATCAATCTTATGGACTAAATCACTCAATACGTTAAACATATCATTGATACTTTTTGCTTCTTGTCCGACAAACGGCTTCAATCGTGAATCTATTATTTTACTAAAAAACCAATTAACTTTTATTTCTAATGACGGTTTACCTTTGATGGGAATACCGGAATCTTTACAAAACGCCAAAACCAAATTATCAGGCATCAAATGTTTTATTATATCTCTCAGTAATTCTCTCAATGATAAAGCAACATATCGACATTTTTCAGGATTATCACTCAGTGCAATTTTTTTGACACCTTCAAGCATATCGACATATCGAGGGTTAACCTCAACTAGTTCATAATATTGTTCATCTTTACGAACAGCCCATTCTGTATGAATTATTTCGGTACTCTTTTTATTTTTTGAAAGAGTATCAACAAATCCAATGGTGTTATTAATATTTGACGCGACTATTTCACTATTTTCAAAATCGACAGGACCAAGTTTTAACGTTTCACTCTGCCGCGTTTCCGTTCTTAATAATATTTTTTTTTGATAAGATTTTATGAAAGAAATATTTTCAAAAGATTCTTTTTGATTGCTGATGATTGCAGAATAATTATTCTTAATATCTTGGAGATATTCGATAGAACCAATACTCTTATAAAAATCATCCAAGACGGAGGGTACACTAGCTTTCACCAAAGAAATTGTATCTATAATTCGGGTATATTCTGGAAGTTGTTGAATGTTAATTATTGCGGTAATGGCAGATTGATATGCAGGGGAGTCATGTATCATTCTTCCTAATTCTTTTGCAAATGTTAATGCAGCGCCTGCATATTCTGACGCTAAAGAAGATGTCATTTTGTTAAAATCTTGATAAAATTGGGCCATCTCGCCAATAGCTCCTGCAAAATTATTGATATTATCAATGTTTACATTTCTATAGACTTGAGACATTAGCGACAATTCAGAAGCAATTTGTTTTGATAGTCCAAGATCGGGTTGATTCACCATTTTCATAATGGATTCATCCATTTGTGAAAAGGCTTTGGGGATAATGTTATTTTCAATTCCTTCATATTTCATTTTCAAACCGATTATTTGTTATTTAGCAAACAATATTCATAAAATAATGTATCATATTTTATGAATTTACTATAGGTATTATCATAAAGTAATATGCAATTTGGAACAAGGAAGGAATGATGTAAATGGGGAAATTTCCACGAATGAAGGTTGGTAAAAGAAATTTCACTTTTTCACCACCCAATGCCCGCCTTTTGCTGAACCGCTCCGATCAACCAATCCTGCTTTTTTCAAAGTATCAATATTCTTCTGAACACCGCGAGAACTCATTCCAACTTTTTCGGATATAGATTTTGCGCTGATTGTGGGTTGTTCCAGCATCAGGCTCATTATCGTTCGTTGAACTTCTGTTTCTACGAACTTTTCTACGAACTCATCTACGAACTTTTTATCTCCCTTATCATGCACATCTATAAAAAAAGTAACGCTCACTTCGCCCGGCATTACTTCAAATAACGGTTCCCTCTTTCCGGCATCTTTACAGGCAGTGGTTATTCGTTCAATACCTCGTCCCCACGTTTCTATATAACCTGCCCGGTAAAAGGTATAGGCAATTTTTGGATTGTACGGGCGTGACCTATGCTTTTCAAGCAGATTGTTCACAGTCCAGTTTTCGGGCAATCGTCCATCGTTGTAGATAATTACGCTGTCGGGAAACACTTTGATTTGAATGGGTATGCCGGTGGTATAATCGCGGTGAACAATGGCGTTAAAAATTGCTTCGCGTAATGCGGAACGAGGAACGGGATAATCAGTGACACGAGTTACTCCTTCGTAGCTTATAATACCTTTAAAGTATTTTCGGTACATGGTATCCACAATCTCATCTGCTACAGTTATGAGCGAACCGTGAAATTCATCTTGGTAAATCAAATCTGCCCCGTTTTCAAAATACCCGACTTTAACGAATGCTCCAAAGACATATTTTTCCGGGTTATGGTGGAAAAGCAAGACGGCAGCACGGGTAAGTTCTCCGTTCTCGACAAGGGAAAGACTATCAAGCAAGGCTTCATCACTCATCTCCAAATCTTCTTTCTGCAAGCGGTCGCTGATTAAGGCTTTTTCCCGAAAAATGCGAAATGCGGATATATCCAAATCTGAAATCTTGACGTTTGGAATAATCATACTATCCCATGTTTTCCCCAAACGGCGCAAAATAAATGTATCAAGTTCTCGACCCTCTAATTCTTGTGTGGTACTTCCTGAACGGAGATAATGCCGTCCGCGAAAACTGATAGGTGTACCGCTGGCATCAACATTCACGGCGATATATTGTTTACCGTCATCATTGAGCAGTTCTATGGAAGGCACGATACCTAAAGCGTGACGAATTACATTTGGCAGACTTTCGAGAAGTTCTTTTGCGTTATCTATCCCTACAATCACACCGTCATCATCCCGTCCTATTTCAAGGGTGCCACCCTGCGCGTTGGCAAGCCCGCATAGTTCTTTGAGAAAATCGTCACGCCATTGACGTTTCCATTCGTTTTTCTGGTTTTCCATAGTTACATCGCCCTGAACATAGTATACTTGTCTATTTTAGCTTCGGCAAGTTGAATAAAGATAATGAAAAGACGAGTATTTTGAAAATTTGCACAAAATACGTATATCTTTATGACAAATCTCCGCATATCTTAAATATGACATACAAGAAGAAGCAACGGACAAAAGATTTTAGGCTTTTAGGCATGAGTATATTTGAAAATTTAGACAAAACAAGCATGTCTAAATGGTATATCTCCATTTATTGTCAATCTATGACAAAATTTGCACAAAACACCTATATCTTTCCCGCATTTCTCCGCATATCTTCGATGTATGACAACACAAGAAAACAGAACAGGCAAAAAATAGACTAAACAAGTATATCTATCTGCCTGTGGTCTGCATATTCTTGTAACATGATTCTGTAAGGAATGAATATTCCGAGAATCATGAAAAATTATCGAGGGAGAAAACGATGGCTGAAACAATCGGAAATGAGGTTGTATATTTGCGCCTCAATGAATTAATCGCGGGGAAGATTCAACTTACCGACAGTACGAACGCGGCTCGGCTTGTTGCGGAACATGGTCGTGATATTCGTTACAATGCCGCATGGAAGAAATGGCTTGTTTGGAACGGGAAATACTGGGAAACAGATCAAAGCGGTGCGTTGATTCATGAAAAGGGGCTTCAAATGGTTCGGAACATTTATCGGGAATTGTTGAAGACTGATGATTACCGTGAACAAATCGATATTGAAAAGTTTGCTATGAGAAGTGAAAGTACCCGGCGGCGTGAATCATTTGTCAAAGCGGCTTCGTGGCTTCCGGAG
>QMCD01004262.1_pt1 | contig 13671 bp, 6 predicted proteins | sample 1821841 | NCBI WGS metagenome assembly QMCD01 (sample SAMN01991225, study PRJNA193472) | Termite gut metagenome, whole genome shotgun sequencing project. | isolation source: worker | host: Macrotermes natalensis | reverse complement strand
GGCCTCTCCCCGCGCTTACTCCTTCTGGGCCGCCGACGCGATCTCAAATTTTTGCAAGGTGCATCCCGACGACGCTTTACTCGAAGAGCTGTTCCCTCTGCTTGAAAAGAATTACGCCGCGTGGGAGAAGGAAAATCTCGATGAAACCGGGTTATTCCGGCAACACGACGGCCTTGACGGGGGAGAAGAATCTATTTCCGGCTCCTACGGCGAACCGTATGGTTGGGGTTACCGGGCGACTATCAACAGTTATATGTACGGCGACGCCCGCGCTTTGGAAAAACTCGCAAGGAAGATGGCCGATCCGCAAAAGGAGGCTTTCTACCGGCAAAAGGCGGAGGCTGTAAGGGAGAATATCAACACCCGTTTATGGGATGCGGATGCCGATTTTTTTAAGGTCATTCCATTAGGCCGGGATATGGGCTTTTCGGATGTGAGGGAAGAGCACGGATACACGCCGTGGTATTTCGATATTCCTGCCGACTCCTGTTCGGTGGCGTGGAAATATCTGATGGATACCGACCATTTCTTAGCCCCTTACGGTATAACGACGGCCGAACAGTGCCATCCCCTGTACGCCGTCTCCTACGAAGGCCACGAATGTCTTTGGAACGGACCTGTTTGGCCTTTCGCCACATCGATCACACTCACGGCCCTTGCAAATCTTCTGAACGGCTACTCCCAACCCTATATCTCCCGCAGGGACTATCTGACCCTTCTGGTTCAATACAGTCGTTCGCACACCATTCTGCTCGGCGATGGCAGGCGGGTACCGTGGATCGATGAGAATATCAATCCCTATACCGGCGACTGGATTTCGCGCACCAGACTTCTGGGCACTTTCGACGAGCCCTGGCCGAAGTATAAAGGAGGCGAGGAGCGGGGTAAGGATTACAATCACTCGACTTTCAACGATTTGATCATCACCGGCCTCGTGGGAATTCGTCCGGCCGACGGCGATAGGTTGGTCATAAATCCGCTGTTGCCGGACAAGACGTGGGACTACTTCTGTTTGGACGAACTCAATTACCGGGGAAGAACGATTTCGGTTTGTTGGGATCGTACCGGAGAGCGGTATGGTCGCGGTCGCGGCTTCACGGTTTTCGTGAACGGCCGGAAGGCACATCGCTCGGCAGTCCCGGAAAAGGTAACGATCAGCTTAAAGTAAAAATAGTATCGGGAGTTCATTTTCAGAACTCCCGATACTATTTTAAAATCGGCGGCTATTTATTATACCTGATGGCCAAATATCCCATCGTATGGGTCGCGTTCGAAATGGGCAATCCATCGTAATTGGTGCCGTTTCCCGCACTGTTCCTTGCCGCCGTCAGGCGGATATAGACCTTCGATTTTCCCAACATTTCGAGCGGAAGGGCGATATCGACGTTCTTTTGGGCCGGCAGTTGCGTGTACAGACAGTTCGCCCAAACGCCCGTGTCGGGTATCGTGTATTCGTCGACGGGCGTCCACACACCGTTATTGTCGCCGTGCTCCGACCATTCGGCGACCCAATAGCGGGGCGCGCCCATACCCATATTAACAGCCGTGAGTTGCATCGAGAGCCGTGTCGTGTTAATTCCCGCGGTTGAAAATTCGACTATCCAGGCGTGCGGTTTTTGATTGTTCGCATCCCACCACGCGGCGCACTGCCACGAGCCGTTCGCCATCTCGCCCTGGGTGTTTGCGCCGCCCTTTACGATGGGGCCGAGCCCGGTGTAATCCATATATGTCGTGAAATTGGCGTCCGCGGTATGGGTGATCCTGCCCGTTCCCACGTTCGGTATCAGTTCGCGGGAGTTGACGATATTGGGATCTTTCCATTCGACGAGCATCTCCGAGAAACCGTCCTCGAAATCGTGTTCGATGACTATATCTTCCCGCTCGAACGGTCTTATCTGGTACTCTCCGAGCCTTTCGGCCGGATCGAAGCGTTCGAACTTATAGTCGTTCACGACAACCCCCGTGATCGTGCCCGAGCCTCGCGGAACCTCTTCGCCCGTGCGGCGCCACGATGTGTCGACGTTGATGTTCATATACATACTGCCGCCGTCCTTGTCGCGTATCAGAAGCGGATACATATCTATGCGGGGAGTTGTGAATACGCTGGCATACCCCTCTTTGATAGGACACCACGACCCTTCGCGCACAGGCACTTCCACATCCTGCAACTCTACCAGGGTGAACATATCGTCGGGCGTGAGCGTACCTATGGTGCGCTTCTTGGGTATCGCATCGGCCGCGGTGCCCGCGCTTTCGCTCATCACCATCGTCCACGCAACCTGGTCGATGATATATCGTTCGGGATTATCGAGCTCGACAATGAAAACGTCCCTCAACATTATTTGAACCTTGCTGTACTGTTCGAAACGGTTGTCGGCGGGTGTGGCGGTCACGATGCTGAAACCGTATCTCCCGTCGAGGCTCTGTATGTACGCCGCGCATTTATTGCCGTTTACGTCGATGTTGTTGGTCGCGGAATTGGGGTTCATCGCCACATTCCCGTTGCCTCTCGGATTTACGACTATCCCTTCGATCCAGATATCGTCCATTATCAGGGTCGTGCCGCGGGTTGCCATCCATCTGATGTCCTCGAATGACTTTTGAACACCGAACTCTCCGCCTGCGTTGGATTGCGTCAGATAGAGGTCCGCCTTCAACTCCCGTCCCCAGCCGTCGACGTATCTCGCCGTGACTATGGCCTTGCGCAGTCTATTCTCTTCGGGATTTGCCTTGGTGTCGATCGAAAGTTTGCCGTCTCCCATCGTTATATTCGACACCCAACCCTCATCCTCGTCGCTGGAGGTGTAACGGATCGAAAATTCGAGGTCTTCGAAGTCGATATTGGCGTTGAGTTGGGCCGAAACGGTCGAATTTTCTTCTCCCGGCACCTTGATACTGCTCTCCAACAACTGGAACGTGGGGATTATTTCTCCCTCCTGTTTAAGGAATATCGTGTCGCTCCTTTGGGCCGAAGAGAGGTAGAGCATCGTCATACGCGGGAAACCCGGGTTGGCGTCGTGTTCGACGGATATCACACCGTCGCCTTTGACCGAACCGTTGGCCAGCGACGCCCAATCCTGATCCTTGCCCACGGAGAGGGATACGTCGAGGTTGCTCCATATCTCGATGTCGGTCGTACCTGCCTCTTTGGGCAGGATGTAGGAGTGGTCGTCCTGCAATCGAGGGATACCCAATTCGTTCGGGGTCGGATGTACGGCATCGTCGATGTTGCACGACGCCATCAGCGCCGCCAGGGGGAGCAGAAGTGCGAAACCGCTCCCCGGAATCATTTTTTTGCCTGTGCTTTTCATATCGTTCAAACTTTTTTCGATTACTTGTTGTATCTGATTGAAACCACTCCGAGCCTTATGTAGGTACTCTTCGTTCCGTCCCATGTGAAGCCCTTTGCCGTCGAGGCCGTACTCGATTCCGGACTTTGAGCCACCAGCCTTACGGTAACTTCGGGTTTACCCAAAAGTTCGGCGGGAAGTTTGTAGGTGTAATTGTGGTGTCCCGGAGCGGCGTAGAGCGGACAAGTCGTTGCCCAAAACACAGAAGTTCGCAAGATGAAAACAGAGTTCGGAAGGGGGGTGAAGTTCGTCCCGTCGGTCGAATACTGCACCTCCCAATAGACCGGAACGGATGAGTAATTGGCGTTGCCGCTGGAGTCGTTGCCGGCCATCGAGAAGTTCAGCGACAACACGTCGGTACTGACCCCTTCGGTAGAGAAGGTGAACTGATATCCCTCGCCCTTGTTCGTGCCGACGTTCCACCATTTGTTGGAAAGCGCTTGTACGGCGCAGTTGTTTATAAGACCGGCGGAGGTGTTGAATACGGGGTCTATATGTTCGTTGGTGGGCAGGGGACTGACGCCGACACCGGGAGTGGTGTTGAGCGTGGCGTTCTCGTTGGCGGCATTGTAGATGTCGGGCAGGCAGTTGGGAATCGCCTCGGCGTCCTTGCGGATAGCGGCCACGCCGGCATCCCAGTTCCATTCCACGAGTACCTCCGTGAAGCCGTCGGCGCGGTCCATAGCCATATTGATATCGCTCTCCTCTATCGGGCGGATCTGATAGCGGCCTATATCGCCCTCTCCATACACTTCGCCGTCGCCGAAACGCAGCAGCTTGCTGTTCACGATAACTCCGCTCATCGTACCCGAGCCGCGGGGAACTCCCTTGGCATTGGGGTCGCCGTAGGCATTGGCGGGATTGTATCTCTTGCGCCACAGGGTCTTCATGTTCATCAGCATATACATATCGTTGCCCTCGATGTCGCGGATGCTGAGCGGGACGCAGTCGTAGAAAGCGGTAGCTCCGTTGGCAATACCTCCGTTGCCGTTCTCGGCGGCCGGAAGTCCGACGGCGTACCCGTCGCGTACATTGGTGTAGGAGCCTTCCGAATTGGTCACCTCGACGTCTTGCAGTTCGACATAGGTGTAGACATCTTCGTCGGTGAGCGTCCCGATGGTCTTCCTGCGGGGGGCGACATAAGTTCCGGCGGTTCTTTGAATGTCGGCAACGCGAATCTCCCTGAGGGAGTAACGTGTGGGATTGCTCTCCTTGACAAGGGTTCGGTCGGTCAGCAAAAGTCTCACCCTGTCAAACCGCCGATAGGGATTGGCGGCAACCGTTCTGCCGATGAGTCGAACGCCGAGGGTACCCTCCTCGTTCTGCATATACGCGGTCTTGTCGTTGAGGGTCAGGTCCATGGCTCTGGGCCCCGATTGAGGGTTGGTTTCGACGTTCATACTCTCCTTGTCGCTTATTATGACGCCGTCGAGATAAACGACATCCTCGAAGGTGATTTCGCCCGTCGGTCCGGGTATCATGGCGCGAAGCTCCTCGAAGGTCGGATACAGGATGTCCACCACACCCTGGGTTATGGTTATGGTGCCGGTGGCGACGTTCTCCAAATCGTCCTGGAACGAAAGATAGACACGCCCTATGCGTTCCTCACCGCTGTCGTTCGTCTGAGTGGTTATCTTTATGAACTCGGGAGTAAGTTCGGCCGAAAGCCAATCTTCACCGCTTTCGTAGGTGTAGACCACTTCGAACTCATCCAGCCTGGCGGCCAGATTGGTCGTCCACGGCACATCTATTGTCACGCCCGTTTTGTCAACGGGAAGTGTGCTGTTGGGAATGGTCAGCGACGGGATGAAGCCCAACTGGGTTATCACGATGGTGTCCCTTTCGCCGCCGCTGTCAACCAGCACCTTTGCGATTCGCCCCGTGCCGTAGTTGGCCGCGTAGGAGAACTTGAAACTGCCGTTGCCTGCGCCCCGAAGCTCGCTCAGCGATGCCCATTCCACCGGCTTTTCCAATCTTACCGACCATTCGCCCGTGGCGTAAACCACGATATTGGTGTTTCCGGCCGTGGATTCGAGTTCGATGTTTTTCGAAGTAAAGCCCAATTTTATGTCGGTTTCAAACCTGTTCTCGCACGAGAATAGCAGGAGTGTAAGTACGACCGACGTGCAAACCGCACTCAAACGGCCGAATATTTTCATCACTTTCATATCTGTTGTCGTTTTATAATCCCCATTTGTTGTATTCCTTGTTGTCGAGGTTGTATCCCGAGCGGATAACTTCGGTGTCGGGAATAGGATAGAATTCGCGGCATGGCACCAGATTATTTCTGAGCGTGACATAACCGGTGTAGTCGTAGGTCTGAGTGTACCAGATTCCCCAACGCACCAGGTCGTACTTGCGGTTGAATTCACCGAACAGTTCCCGGGCGCGCTCTTTGGTCAACTCTTCGAAGAGTTCGTCGGGGGTGGAGAAGGTGTACAGGGGTATCTCGGCGCGCGCTTTCACCTTGTTCATTTCTGCAACAGCCAGTTCGTACTCTCCCAATCTCAAATAGCTCTCGGCCAGTAGCAACAGCGCGTCGGCGTAGCGGAACACCTTCATATTGTTCCCGTCGGCGGTCTGCCTCATTCCCGGACACCAGAATTTAGGGCCGAGCCAGGGGACGTTGCTTGTGAACTTAACGCCGTTGTACTCTGTTGCCAGATTGTACTTGAAACGAATATCCCCGCTTTCGGCTGTTTGCAGCGCCTGATAGAAATAGGCGTTGGGTCTGTTGGATGTCCATGTGGTCATCTGGTTACCCAATTCGGTTATCACCACACCGTCGTAAGTGTAACCGTCGTTCGTCCCCTGACGGGTGGGGGTGCATATCGCGGCCACGGTGGTGGTTTTCTGAATACCGGTGGCGTCGTAAGTGTGCTGCACCTCGAAGATCGACTCGGGGGTGTTCTTGTTTCGGAACATAACGTCGGAATAGGGATACTGACTCAAATCCCCGTAGAGTTTGACCAGCTCCAGACAGGCGTCGCGTGCCGACTCCCAATCTTCGTTCCACACGCCGAGTTTTGCGATCAGCATCCAGCCCATCGCCGCGCCCGAACGGTTTGTCGGGTTCATCGTAGGTTCTCCTCTGTACCATTTGAGGAACATATTCCTGCAACTCCCGGATCAGGTATTCGCGGGTTTCGGTGGCAGGCATACGCCCCAACTTGGCGATCCTCTCAAGAGTGGCCTCGTCGGCCACGTCGTCGGTGTAGAAAGGTACGTCGTTGAAGGTCGCGGTGAGCAGATAGTAATAGTACGCCCTCATTACGATACCTTCCCCGATAAGTTGGATTTTCTCCTCTTCGGGCATCGGCGAGTTTCTGATACCTTCGATGGCCGCGTTGCAGTAGACCACGCCTTTGTAGCCTTGCGTCCACATGGTCTCTCCCCACAGGGGGTTGGTGGGCGACATGGCGGCCTGACAGTCCTGAATGGAGTTTGCCACCCACATCAGGTCGGCGGTGCTTTCGGTCGCTTGCAGATACTCGGCCTTGAATATGTTGTTCAAGGGTATATAACAGGAGTTGAGTGCTGCCACGCACTGTTCCCTGTTCCGATAGAAATGCCCGGATGTCACGAAAGACGACGGATATTCATTCAGGTCGCACGATGTCGCAAGGAGCAGGACGACCGACGAGATTTGTAATATTTTAAATATTTTCATGGCTGTATACTTGTTCTGTTATCGTTAGTACCTCAAACTGACACTGAATATGATAGTCCTCGGCTTGGGATAAGCACCGGCATCGAGCCTGCGCAGGGCTGAATTCCCGCTACTGGTAGACACCTCGGGGTCGAAACCGTTGTAGTTTTTCCACAGATAGATGTTGTCGCCACTGACGTTTACGGTAACGTCGCGCAGGATATTGTTCGTCACCTTCATCAAATCGAAAGTGTATCCCACCGAGACGTTTTTCAGGCGCAGGAACGATGCGTCGTGTATGAAACGGTCGCCCACGACACTGTCCAGGGTCGATGTACGCGGTATGTTCGACAGGGGATTGCGTTCAGGATGCCATGTGTCGAGCATATATCTGTACTGATTGGTGTATTGCAGATTATTTCCCATAAACTGCTCGGAGATGTTGTATATCTTGCCGCCTATCGAGTAGTTGAAATAGACGCCCACCGTGAGGCCCTTCCAGCGGAAAGTGTTCTGGAAACCTCCGTACAGCACCGGGTCGGCGTTGCCCATATACACAAGGTCGGTATCGTTCAGCACGCCGTCGTTGTTGACGTCCACATAACGCGGCCCGCCCGGGACCCGTTGGCCCGTTCCGAGGGAGACATAAGCCTTGGTCACTTCGTTGCGTTCCAACTCCTCCTGGTTCTTCCACGTTCCGCCGTACTTGAAGCCCCACAGTGCGTTGAGCGGATGTCCTGCGACATAGCCGTACATCATATATCTCGATGTGTGCGAGGTGAAGGTTTCCACCCGGCTCTCCATACCTATGTCGTCGACCATCTGCTTGTTCTGCGAGAAAGTAAGCGAACTCGTCCACGAGAAGTTCTTTCGTTGGATATTTCTCGTTTCGAGGGTCAGTTCCCATCCCTTGTTGGAGGTTGCGCCCACATTGGTCATCTTGGAGGAGAAGCCGGTTTGGCTGGGTCTCTGTACACTGAGCAGCAGGTCTTTGGTCTTGGAGGCGTAGACCTCTCCGGTCAGGCCGATGCGGCCGTTCAGCAATGATATATCCAACCCGATGTTGTACATGGATGTGGTTTCCCAGGTGAGTTCCTCCATTTGCAGGCGGCCGCGATAATATGCCACGGGCTGCTTGTCGCCGAACAGATAGCCGGAGGTGGATGTCGACATTCGTTCCAGAGAGGAGTACGCACCTATCGCGTCGTTACCCGTGGTACCATAGCTCGCCCTGACGGCAAGTTCGTCTATCCACTTGACATCCTGCATAAAGGCCTCGTTCTGAACATTCCACTTCACCGCCGCCGAAGGGAAGAATGCCCACTTGTGGTTGGCGGCGAAGTTCGAGGCGCCGTCCATACGCCCCGTGGCCGTGATGTAGTACCTCTGCTTGTAGTTGTACTCGGCGCGGAACAGGAACGATTGCTTGACAAGCTTAACGTTCGAAGACGATGGGGTGAGGGTCTCCTTGTCGGGTATCGAACCCATATCGTTCCACTTCACCGCGTCGACGAAATAGCCGCGGCCGCCCACTCCCAGATTGTTGGTCGTTGTCCGCGACGCCGTCCAACCAACCAGAGCGTTGATCTGATGCGCATCGTTTAAAAGTTTGGTGTAGGACAGGGTCGTCTCGCTCATTAGCCTCATCTCGTCTGACTCGCTTCTGGTCGCGGTACCGCCCACACCCGGGACGTTTGCCGGCATATTGCTCGGCGCGTAAGCGAAATTATGCCTCTGGTAGGCGAACAGCGTACCCTGCTGGCGCAGCGTAAGTCCCTCGACGGGAGTTATCTCGATGTATGCCGAATTGTTGGTTGTCTGCCGGGTGTTGAAATTATCCCTAAGGGTCAGGTTGGCCAGCGGCGAGTTGAATTTCTGGCCTTCGTACCACAGATCGTTGAAGTCGCTGTCGGCCGCGATCATAGGCGACAGGTAAATAGCGGCTTGCCACCACGATGCGCTGGTTATCTCGGCCTTGTTGGCATTCTGGTTCTGATAGGTGTAATTGAGCCTGAGTCCCACCCTGACAACTTTATTGAATCTGTGGTCGAGGTTCATGCGGCCCGTGAAACGTGTGTAGCCGCTGTTCTTGATGATACCCTGGTTATCGGAGTAACCGAAAGAGCCGAAATAGCTCGTGTTGCCGGTACCGCCCGATATGGATGCCGTGTAGTTTTGATACGGTGCGCGGCGGGTGATCTCTTTGACCCAGTTGGTGCCTTCGCCCATCGCGTAGGGGTCCGGGTAGGGGTATTTGCTGAGGGGAGTTTCGGGGCCTATGTCGCCGTAGTTGTCGACGGTGGCGAAACGTGCGTAGTCGTTCCTGTAAAGGGCGAATTCGGTCGCGTTCATAATGTCGAGCATCCGGGGAAGTTCCGAGAAACCTACATCCGCCTTGAACGTCACGATGGGTTTACTGCCCTTGCGTCCGGTCTTGGTGGTAATGATTATTACTCCGTTGGCGCCACGCGAGCCATAGATCGCGGTCGAGGAGGCGTCTTTAAGCACCGTTACCGACTCGATGTCGCCCGGGTTGATCTCGTTGAGGTCGGACACGCCGTCCATCACGCCGTCCACCACGAACAACGGCTCGTTTCCCGCCGTCACCGAACGGGTACCGCGGATACGGATCGATGTCCCCGCGCCGGGTTCGCCGGTGGTGGACATAATGTCGGCTCCGGCGATACGCCCCTGTAGTGCCTGGTCTATGCTCATCACGGGTACGTCCACCACGTCGGACATTTTCACGTTTGTCACCGAGCCCGTGAGGTCGGTCTTTCTGGCCGAGCCGTATCCGATAACGATCACCGCTTCCATCTCGGTCTGATCCTCTATGAGGCGTATCTCGATGTTCGCACGGGAGTTCACCCCCACTTTTTCGCTCTTGTATCCCAAATAGGAGACCGTAAGTGTGGCATTGTCTCTGACGTCTATCGCGAATTTGCCGCCGCCACCGGTCACTACTCCCGCACCCGACACACCGTCGACTGTAACGAGTGCACCGACGAGCGGTTGGCCATCTGTGTCGGTAACTATCCCTTGTACGCTCATGGTTTGCTGTGCCGTCGCGGTCTGCATCGGCGACAGGGCGAATATGAGGAGAACGGACAATGCCACGAGGCATCCCGGCGAGAACCCGGCGGCCGTTCTCTTTGATTTTCTAAGGTAACTTTTTCCCATTTGTATTGTAAGGTTATATGGTTCGAATTGTTCGTCTATTCTTCCAACAGGTAGAGTGTACTCTCATCAAGCGTGTGAATGAAGAAGTTGTCTATGTAGACCCTGTTCGGAGCGGAGAGGCCGAGTGTCGAAAATTGTATGCGGGTAAGCTGTGTACGGGGATTTATCTCGCTGTCGACCACATACAGTTCCCGGATCGCCGCTGAAGAGGTGTCGTCGTCCGTGTACGCCACATCGAGGAGTTTTTCAGTGGTTCCGTCGGTAAATATTCCTCCGTTCAGAACACTTACTTTCAATTTGTTGCCGTCTTTCACACTGTTTTCTACATGCGCCAGGGCGAAAAACCTCACCATAAGCACCGAGTCGCTGATAATGGTCGAAAGCTGGGGCATTGTCATATCGGCTCCGTTGGCCTCGTCGCCCAACCTCACCATACCCACCTTGCCGTAGAGATAGGCCGGGTCGCCGGAGGATACCCATCCCCTGTTCTTCTGCTCGGCTGTCCAGCCGTCGAGACGCCGTGCGCCCTCGTCGACATAGCCTGCCAAACCGTAGTTAAGCCAGTTGAAATTGTCCTGCCACAGCGTTTTCAATCCCTGATTAACGGTGATGAATGTCCCCAGATAGTTCTCGGGCGAGGAGAAATTGAGCGAACCGACCCTCCTTTCATAGCTCTCGTCGAGCCCTTCGTAGTTAACCCAATAGATATCGGCTCCCGTTCGGGGGTCTTTGCCCTTATCCTCCACCGTTACCCATTTGTCGAGGCCGCTTGTTTCGAATTTACAGTCGTATTCAACGTTCGAGAATACATAGATCGTATCCCTGTTTTCATCCAAACGAAGGTTTAGAGAGCTCACAGGCTCGTTCCTGTTGCCTGTTTCCGAAACTGTCAGATACTGTTTTCTGTCGAAATCCGGTTCCTTGTCGCACGACGCGAGAGAGAATGTCGCGCAAAGGGTAAGACCGGACAGAACGACCCTCCGGATCGCAGTACGATGATCTTTGATTTTGCTCACTGTTCTGATCATAATGGTTTAATGTATTGAGTGGTTTATTTTTCGATGTCGAACTCCGCCACTATCGGCAGGTGGTCGGAAGGGTGCCAGAAGTTGGACAGGCCTTTCGGGTCGCGAACGGGACGGGTGTAGTCGTCGGACACGAACTCCGCACGGGTCAAATGTTCGTACATCGCCGGATTGCAGAATACATAATCTATGCGCGACAGCCCGCCTGTCGAGGCTTTGAACTCGTCGGTGTATCGCTCGGCGATGACGTCTATGTAAGGCGTGTTTTGCAATATATAATCCTGCGTGAGGAATCGCAGGTCGTCTTCCGGGTATTTATAGAAGTGGTTGTCGTGCCTCGAACGCGAGTTGAAATCGCCCGCCATCAGCCACATTTGCTCCTCCGTGTCCGCGACCGAACCGATGGTGTGGGTGCAGATATATTCTATCTCCAACCTGCGGTACTTGTCGCCTCCGTTTTCGGCGCGGCTCGCCTCCCGGGCGGTTTTGTCGTTCGCGCCCCGAGTGAAGCCTTGAGGCCACAAGTGGGCCGTTACGAGATTTATGACGTGGCCGCCGAAGGTGATGCGCGCCCAACCCGCACCGTGCGAAACCACGCTGTCGGGTTGCGCGCCGACGATCTGCGCGACCGTTTCGACGGGATATTTCGAAGTTATCACCTGCGGATAGTTGTCGTGGTGTCCGCCCTTTGTCCAGTAGCTGTGGCCGTACCGTGCGGCCAACTCACCCCAACCGTCCGGAAGAAAGCGCTCGGCAACGGGCATATGCCTGCTCGTACTGTCGAGATAGATGGATTGAGCCTCGGCCCAGATACACACGTCGGGATCGTAGGCCGCGACCCACTCGACGAATTTGGCGTAATTGTCGCCCTGTCCCGACCACATTCCGTTCTGAATGTTCCAGTAGAGGAGTTTTAGGCGTCCCTCGGGAGCTTTTATGTCCTGGCCGCAGGCTGTGTCCATCACGAAGACGGCCGAGAGGACGGCGGTAAATGCAACGATTTTTTTCATTGGCTTCATTAATCGGTTTAGTATTTTATCTGTGTGTTTATCGTTCCATATTGAAATCGGCAAGCACGGGGCGATGGTCCGACGGGTGGGAAAAGTCTATCACCGGGTCGGGTTTGGGCGAACACCACGCATCCATCACTATACGGGCACCGGTTATGCGGTCGTACATATCCGGCGAAACGTACATAAAGTCGATGCGCACGTTACCGCCCGTCGAGGCGTAGAATTTGCCGGGATAGCGTTCGCCTATCACGTCTTTAAGGGGTGTGTTGGCGCGTATGTATTTATGCACCAGCATTCGCGTGTCGTCCTCCGCATAGTTGTAATACCGGTTGTCGACGGGACTGCGCGAGTTGGTGTCGCCCGCCACTATCCAATTCCCCACACCCGAATACAGGGGATTGTTCACGGTCATATCGAGTATCTCGACGATCTCTTTTTCACGATAATAATCGCCTCCGTGGGCGGCTTCGTCCGCCGCCTGTCCGGCCGCATTCACTCCCATTGCGTAGCCCCGCGCCCACATATGCAGGCTCACGATGTGGATATCCTCGCCCTGCACGGTGATCTTGGCGTGGCAGGCTCCGTGCGAAACGGTAAGGCCCCTCGGCCCGTTGTCGGTGATCTCCTGAAGCCTCGTGAGGGGGTATTTCGACGTTATCACCTGCGGGAAATTATTGATGTGTCCGCCCTTTACCCAATAGTTGTGGCCGAACCGCGCGGCGAGTTCCCCCCAGCCGTCGGGAAGGATGCGCTCTTCGGCGGGCAGGCGCGTGTCTGTCCCCGGATAGTAGTTGGTCTGCGCCTCGGCGAATACGCACACGTCGGGGTCGTAGCCCTTCACCCACTCCACGAAATTGTCGTAATTATTGCCCTGATCCGACCACATCCCGTTCAGTATGTTGTAGAACATGACGCGCATATTGCCCGGCCCCGGCTCAATGTGGGTGTCGGCCACCTTGACGACACTTATGTCGTCCACATAAGAGCCGTGTATTCCGGCGGTCGTCGTCTCCGCCGCAAGACAGAGGGCTGTTCCGTTGCCGGCGTTCCCGACGGTAAGTTTTACCCTGTTCCACTGCCCGGCCTCCATCTGCGAAGGCGACACGACGAGGGTCGAGGCGTTGCCTTCGTATTTGAGGTTGTCGTCGTCGAGCGTCAGAAGAGTGCCGTTCAACTCGCAGGCGACGATCTCGCCGCCGTTCACCACCTGAAGCAGCATCCGGTCGTTGAAACCGGTTTTAAGAGCTAATTTGAACGACACTTCCACCGTTCCGGCCACACCGATACGCCTGAAAGCCGACGTCTGCATCAGACCCCTGGTGGTCGCCGCCGCGCCGATAGCCAAAAAGCCCCGGTACTCCTGACAGCGGTAGAGATTGCGCCAGTCGTAAAGGTTGCGGCTCTTCACATAGGAGGCGCTCATTTGGTGGTTCTCGGAGACATCCGCTCTCGAA
>QMCD01001569.1_pt1 | contig 13673 bp, 10 predicted proteins | sample 1821841 | NCBI WGS metagenome assembly QMCD01 (sample SAMN01991225, study PRJNA193472) | Termite gut metagenome, whole genome shotgun sequencing project. | isolation source: worker | host: Macrotermes natalensis | reverse complement strand
CTTTCGTTTGCGCGTATCGCCGCCGACCACCGCTACGTCCGCCCCACCCTCGACGAGAGCTACGACATCGACATACGAGACGGCCGCCACCCGGTGATCGAGCGCATGCTGCCCGTGGGCGAGGAGTACATCCCCAACGACATCCTGCTCTCCAACGACGAGCAGCAGATCATGATGATCACCGGCCCCAACATGTCGGGCAAGAGCGCACTGCTGCGCCAGACGGCGCTGATAGTGCTTATGGCGCAGATAGGGTCGTTCGTGCCGGCGTCGAGCGCACGCATCGGCATCGTCGACAAGATTTTTACGCGTGTGGGGGCATCAGACAATATCTCGCAGGGCGAATCGACCTTCATGGTCGAGATGACCGAGAGCGCCTCTATCCTCAACAACATCTCGAACCGAAGCCTCGTGCTGCTCGACGAGATCGGCCGCGGCACCAGCACCTACGACGGCATCGCGATCGCCTGGGCCATGGTCGAGTACCTTCACGACCATCCCACGGCCCGCGCGAAGACCCTTTTCGCCACCCACTATCACGAACTCAACGAGATGGCCGACAGTTGCCCGCGCGTGCGCAACTTTCACGTCTCGGTACGCGAGATCGAAAAGTCGGTGATATTTTTACGCAAACTGGCAGAGGGCGGCACCGAGCGTTCGTTCGGTATCCACGTCGCGCGTATCGCCGGCATGCCCCGCAGCGTCGTGGAGCGCGCCGACCGCATCCTCGAAAGCTACTCGGGAGCGGGCACGAACACAAGCACGGGCACGGATACGGGCACGGGTACGGTCTCGCACCACAAGCCCAAAAAGAAAGGCGCCGACCCGGGCACCAGCTTCCAGCTCTCGATGTTCCAACTCGACGACCCGGTGCTGGCCGAGGTTCGCGACCGCATCCGCGCCATCGACATCGACAACCTCACCCCACTCGAAGCACTCAACACTCTCAACCAAATAAAAAAAATCACAGGATCATGAAGACTTTAACGATGCTTCTGGTAGCAACTACCCTTACCACGGCGGCCTTCGGACAACACCCGACGGATCGCAAGATCACCTCGCGCCTCGAGGTATACGACGTCGAAACAGGCTCGCGTACAGTGCTCAAAGAGTATCCGTACCTGATAGAAGCCCCCAACTGGACTATGGATGGAAAATGGTTGGTATACAACTCCGACGGCAAGATATACAAAGTTAGGGTATCTGCTCCGGAAAAGGACAGGCAAATACCCACTGGTGATGTTGTGCACTCCAACAACGACCACGTCCTGTCGTTCGACGGAAAGGGCCTTGCTATCAGTTCGGGCAGTGCCGACAACTGGCGTTCGCATATTTACACCCTGCCTCTCAAAGGCGGTACGCCAAAGCGGATCACTCCCCTCGCCCCGAGCTATCTGCACGGATGGTCGCCGGACGGGACTACCCTCGCCTATTGCGCTGACAGGAACGGCAACTTCGATGTATACACGATCCCTGCCGACGGTTCCGGCTCCGAGGTTCGCCTAACCGACGCCGAGGGTCTCGACGACGGGCCCGAATACTCTCCCGACGGCGAATGGATTTGGTTCAACTCTGTACGCACAGGCTTGATGCAGGTTTGGAAAATGCGCTCCAACGGCACCGAGCAGACCCAAATCACCTTCGACGAGAGCCGCAACGCATGGTTCCCGCACATCTCGCCCGACAGCCGCAGGATTATCTACATCGCATACAAAAAGGGGGACGTCGCCCCGGGAGACCATCCGGCCGGCAAAAACGTCGAACTGCGCGTGATGCCAGCCGACGGTTCGACCGAACCGGAAACGGTGGTAAAACTCTTCGGCGGCCAGGGCACGATCAACGTCAACTCGTGGGCCCCCGACTCCCGCCGCTTTGCCTTTGTCTCCTACGAATACGGCGAATAGGCCCGCGGCCTCCGTACCACACCAAAAAAGAGAGCTTTCGGGCTCTCTTTTTTGGTGGCGTCATCCAGAATCGCAGTTATTACAGCTTCACTTTCAGCTTCTTCCCGCGATAGGCGACGGTTGCGCTCCTGCGGCCGGCGCCATCCCCGTTATCACCGCCCGCCAAAACCACGCGGAACGTCCTGTCGGCAAGCATACCGGGAAACTCTCCCTCCCTTTCTCCGATGGTCAAAACACCCTTATCGTCGTCCCACTCGAAACGGATCGTCGAGTGAATCCCTCTCTCGTAGTTATAATTGTCGCCCTCGTCCTCGTAGAGAGTGAACGAGGCGTCGGCACCCCGGTAGACCCTCACTTCGAGTTCGCTCCAATCCTTCCGGTCTGCCCACTGCACATCGGGACCGAACGGAACTATCGAACCCGCTTTCACATAAAGCGGCATCAGGTCTATCGGCGTTGCTCTTTCAAGTCTCGTTCCGCCGCTCAGCTTTTCACCCGTCCAGAAATCGAACCAGTCGGCCCCCTTGGGAAGATAGACCGGAGTGGTCTGGGTCTTCGAGAAGTCGCTCACCGAATTTTCCTTCTCTCCCGAGGTATAGAATGGTTCGGTAACAGGCACGACAAGGAAAGAGTCTCCCCACATGTACTGCGAACCCATGTCGTGTACCGCGGCATCGCCCCCAAAGTCCATTGCGAGCATCCGCATTATGGAACCCGCCCGGGACGACACATTCCACCCCAGCGAATAGTTGTAGGGCAACAGGCTGTAACGCAGGCGTATGAATTTTTCTATGGTGTTCCACGCCCAATCGCCCGGCCTGCCGAACTGCCATATCTCGCGCGGAGTGTTCGTACCGTGCGAGCGCATCATCGGAGAGAATGTCCCGAACTGCAACCACCGGACATAAAGTTCCCTGTAATCCTCGTGTGCCGAACTTCTACCGTCCCTCACCCAGAAACCTCCGATATCGCTGTTCCAGTAAGGTATCGCACTGGCCGAGAAGTTGAGCCCTGCGGGAATCTGTTTTTTGAGGGTCGCCCAGTCTCCGTCCACATCGCCCGACCACGAAACGGCGGCAGCCCTTTGTTGACCTGCAAAGGCCGAGCGGGTGAGAATGAACACCCTTTTGTCCGATGTGACGGCGCGTTGCCTTTCATATACCCCTTCGACCGTAACAATAGGATAGGCGTTCCTCACCCTGCGAAATGAACCCGCTCCGGTGGGATAGTCGAAAAATGCCTCGTCGTGGCCGGTGATCTCGGGTTCCGTTGCGTCCATCCACCAGCCGTCCATTCCCGTCGAGAAGAGGTTGCGTTCGACATAGCCCCAGTAGATATCGCGCGCGCCGGGGTCGTAGGCGTTGTAGACGCGGGCAGAGTCCGAGGGGAATGTAGGGAAGTTGAGCAGCATTCCCTTCTGCCGGAACTCCTGAAAGGGTTCGCTCCGCTGCCCGAACGAGGGCCATATCGAGATTATGGAGTGTGCGTTCATCGCATGGATGTCGTCCATCATCTTTTTGGGGTCGGGAAATTCGGGATTTCCGAAACCCAGTCTGTTCCAGTAGTCGTTGTCGGTGCTCCAGTACTGCCAGTCCTGAACGATACCGTCGAGCGGAATTCCCGCCTCCCTGTACCTGCGAACCGTTCCCACCAGTTCGTCCTGGCTTGCGTACCTCTCCTTCGACTGCCAGTATCCCCACGTCCAGAGCGGAAACATCGGCGCCTGTCCTGTCAGCTCCCTCATCCGTGCGATGGTGCCGTCCATCGTGCCGCCGTACATGAAATAGTAGTCGATGCGGTCGCCCACCTGCGAGGAGAATGTCATCCCTTCGGCGCCATCCTCGAAGCGGGTCGGAGAGTAGTTGTCCCAAAACAGGCCGTAGCCCCTGACCGACTGTACAAAAGGAATGGCTATCTCGCAGTTGCGCTGCTCCAGATAAAGTGTCTGGTCCCTCTGGCTCATCTTCCCCTGCTGGTGTTGTCCCAAGCCGTATATCGCCTCGCCGGGCTGCAGTACAAATGTCTGCGAGACGCTGTGAGCACTCACTCCGGCATCGTCGTATGGGGTGAAGGTCGTTCCGTTCTCTTTCTCCGCAAACAGAGGGGCTCCCTGCGGGTCGAAATATGAAACCCGGCCCGTTTTCAGATCGAGCCCGACCGAGAGGCAAGAGCTGCCGAGAGTGATGGCGTCGTCCCCCCGCGTGGTCTTAAAGGCGGCCTTCCCGTGCGATTCGATCACGGAAAAGCTCGCATGGGAAGATGCTGCCGGAGCATCCGCAGTGGCCGTGTCGCGGGGATATTTCACCACTCTCACTATCGAGGGGGAGTAAAACTCTATCTCCACGATCATGGTCGGCAGTGGGATTTTGGTTGAATACAGGATTTCCTGAAAGTTGCTGCCGCCGCTTTGAGCGTGGATCGCTCCGGGGATGGAGAGAAGCAACATCGTTAGCGCTCCGAAAAGGTATTTCTTCATAGGGGATTGGTTTATTGTTTTAGAGTGATTATTCGGACACAAATTTAATAAAAAAAATTCATCGAAGCCCCCCCTGCGATTTTTCGTCAGCGTGGTGCGGATGTCGCACTGACCGATAATTGAGAAGGCGGGGATAGTACACTAAGTACAGCCCCGCCTTCGAAATGAGGAAGTGTGACAGATGTGCCGCGATCACGAAAAATCAAGATCCGAAGTCGTCATACATAACGTTTTCAGGAGGAACTCCCAAGTTGTCGAGCATCTTGGTAACGGCCGCGTTCATCATGGGCGGGCCGCAGAGATAGTACTCGATATCTTCGGGCGCTTCGTGCTTGGAGAGATAGTTATCGTAGATCACCTGGTGGATGAACCCGACGTACCCTTTCCAATTATCTTCGGGCTTGGGATTGTCGAGCGCTATATTGAATTTAAAGTTGGGGAATTCTTTGGCTATCTCCTCGAACTGGTCGGCGTAGAACACCTCGCGCAGCGAGCGCGCACCGTACCAGAATGTTACCGGCACTTTTGTCTTCTCGGTCTTGAAGAGGTGGAACAGGTGCGAGCGCATCGGGGCCATGCCCGCGCCGCCGCCGATGAACATCTTCTCGTTGGGGGTGTCCTTGACGTGGAACTCGCCGTAGGGGCCAGAGATCGTGATCTTGTCGCCGGGTTTCAGCGAGAAGATGTAGGACGAGCATATACCGGGATTAAGCGGCATAAAACCTCCGTTGACGCGGTCGAAAGGCGGCGTTGCGATGCGGATGTTGAGCATCACTATGTTGCCCTCGGCCGGGTGGTTGGCCATCGAGTAGGCGCGGAACGTGGGTTCGGGGTTCTTCGCGGTGAGGTCGAACATCTTGAACTGCTCCCATTCGGTGCGGTACTCGGGGTCGATGTCGAAGCCTGCAAACTTGATCTCGTCGTACTTCGGAACGTCGATCTGAATGTAGCCGCCGCTCTGGAAATTGAGCGTCTCGCCCGGGGGAAGTTTCACCACGAACTCCTTGATATAGGTCGCCACGTTGCGGTTCGAGACCACTTCGCACTCCCATTTCTTCACGCCGAGCACGGAGGTCGGTACTGCGATGCGCATATCCTGCTTCACCTTCACCTGGCAACCGAGTCTCCAATTCTCTTTTTGTTGCCTGCGCGAGAAGAAGTTCACTTCGGTGGGGAGGATGTCGCCGCCGCCCTCGAGCACCTGCAGGCGGCACATGCCGCACGAGCCGCCGCCGCCGCAAGCCGAAGGGAGGAATATCCCGTTACCCGACAACGTCGAGAGCAGCGTCGAACCTGGTTCTACTGTGAGCTCCTTTTCGCCGTTTATGTCGATTCGCACCTCTCCCGACGCGGTGAGCTTTGCTTTGGCGTACAGAAGCACGGCCACAAGCAGCAGAGTCACCACCAAAAACGCCGCAATGGCTATAATCAATGTCAATGTATCCATTTCCAATTACGAATTATGAATTACGAATTACGACCGGCTATAACTGTATGCCTAAAAAGGACATGAACGCTATACCCATTAAACCGGTGATGATGAACGCGATGCCCGGCCCACGGAGCGGCGCGGGAACCTGCGAGTATTCGATCTTTTCGCGAATGGCAGCCATCATCACGATCGCGAGCCACCAACCGATACCGCTGCCTACACCGAACGCAGTCGCCTGACCGAGGTCGGGATAGGCCCTCTCCTGCATGAACAGCGACGCCCCCATGATGGCGCAGTTGACGGCGATCAGGGGCAGGAAGATACCGAGCTGGTTGTAGAGTCCCGGCGCGAACTTCTCCACCACCATCTCGACGAGCTGCACGAACGAGGCGATCACGGCGATGAAGATAATGAAGCTCAGGAACGACAGGTCGACCCCGCCCAAAGATGAAGATATCCACTGCAAAGCGCCCGGCTTGAGCATGTATTCGTTCAGCAGCCAGTTCAGGGGCACTGTCATTGCCATCACGAAGATGACGGCAAGTCCCAGGCCGTTGGCCGTCTTTACACTCTTCGAAACGGCGATATAGGAGCACATACCGAAAAAGTATGCGAACACCATGTTGTCGATAAAGATCGACTTTATAAATATATTCAGGCTTTCCATAACTATTTCTCGATAAGGTCTTTGTTAGACTTGGCCGAGCGGTGCACCCAGATTATCACACCCACGAGGATGAGCGCCATCGGCGGCAGCATCATAAGGCCGTTGTTGGCGTAAAAGCCTCCGTTCTGTATGTACCACGCTTCGGGCACGATGCGCACTCCCCACAGCGAGCCGCTGCCGAAGAGCTCCCTCACGAAGCCGAGCATCAAAAGGATGATTCCGTACCCCACCCCGTTTGCGACGCCGTCGATGAACGAGGGCCACGGACGGTTGCCGAGCGCAAACGCCTCGACGCGCCCCATCAGGATACAGTTCGTAATAATAAGCCCGACGTAGACCGAAAGCTGTTTCGACACGTCGTAGACGTAAGCCTTGAGCACCTGGTCGACAAGTATCACAAGGAACGCGATCACGACCAACTGCACGATGATGCGGATGCGCCCGGGAACGCCATTACGCAGCAGCGACATGATGAGGTTTGCGAAAGCCGTAACCACCACCACCGAGGCCGTCATCACGAACGCGGGTTTGAGCTGGGCCGTTACCGCCAGCGCCGAGCAGATACCCAGGATCTGAACTATAACGGGGTTGTCCTTGCTGAGAGGCCCCAGAAAGTATTGCCAATTCTTACTATTGAATGCCTTCATTGTTTCTCTGTTTTTCGATGTAAGACTTGTACTCGGTGAGCGTCGCGCGGATCATGTTCTCCACGGCGCGCGAGGTGATCGTACCGCCCGAGATCGCATCGACCGCGTGGTCGTTGCCGCGAGATGCACCCGCGCCCTTCAGCACGGTGATACTCACGAGCTCGGAGCCTTCGAAGAGCTTCTTGCCCACGAACTGACCCTCGAAGAGCGGGGTTGCGATCTCCGCACCCAGGCCCGGGGTCTCGCCTTTGTGGTCGAACACGACGCCCGAGATGGTACTCCAGTCGCCTTCCACGGCAACATACCCCCAGATCGGGCCCCAGAGGCCGCTTCCGGCAACGGGAATTATGTAGAGAGTCTTTCCGTTCGCCGTACTCTTGTAGAGTGTAAGTTCCTTGCCGTCGTCTGCCTTTACGGGGATCTCGGTGATATTGTCGGCATACGCCTTCTCGATCTCTTCGGTCGAGACGGTCATGCCCGCGGCAGAGAGGATCGCCCCTTTGGTTTCGCGCTCCATATTGGCGTTCTGGATCGGGCCCAGAACCATAGCCGCTATCGCGAGCACCGCCGCCACCACGACCACCATCACGGTGGCGTAGGTTATAATGTATGTACTGCTGTTCTTATTCATAGTTTACGCCCTCCCTTTCGTTAATTTGGTTCTGCGACGTATATTGAATCCGACCACGATATGGTCTACGAGCGGCGCCATGGCATTCATAAATAATATTGCGAGCATCATCCCCTCGGGATAGCCCGGGTTCACGACGCGTATCATCACCGCGATCGCACCTGTCAGAAGGCCCACGACGATCTTGCCCCAATTGGTCTGCCCCGCGGTAACGGGATCGGTCGCCATGAACACGGCACCGAAGGCGAAGCCGCCGAGCAACAGATGGTAGTAAGCGGGCATATCCATCACGGGCGAACCGCCGATCAGATTGAAGAGCAGCCCCATGAGCCACCCCCCTGCAAAGACGCTTCCCATAACCTTCCACGACGCAACTCCCGTAAAGAGCAGCAACGCCGCCCCGAGAGCGATGGCAATGATCGAAGTCTCACCGATCGAGCCGGGGATCGTACCCACGATCCAGTCCCAGATGTTCGCCTCGGAGAGCAACTTGGAGGCCCCTTCGGCGCTCTCGCCCAACTGTGTGAGCGGGGTCGCACCCGAGAATCCGTCGATATATTCGCCGCCCTTTCCGAATCCGCGAATCCACACCTTATCGCCCGAAATGAAGGGCGTGTAGGCAAAGAACACGAACGCGCGAGCCAACAGCGCGGGGTTGAAGATATTCATACCGCTTCCGCCGAACACCTCCTTACCGAAGATCACGGCAAAGGCGACCGCAAGGGCCACCATCCACAGGGGCACGTCGATCGGCATAATGAGCGGGATCAGCATCCCTGTAACAAAATAGCCTTCCGAAACTTCGTGGCCGCGTACCTGCGCAAATACGATCTCGATACCGAGACCCACGCCGTAAGAGACGAGGATCAGCGGCAGCATCCTCACAAAACCGTACCACCAGCACCCCCATATCGAGGCCTGGGCAGCAACATCGCCTATGGCGCGGAAGTGCTGCAACCCCGTGTTGTACATCCCGAACAGCAGCGCCGGCACGAGGGCCATAACGACCACTATAAGCGCGCGTTTCAAATCGACCGCATCGCGAATGTGCGCCCCCTTTTTCGTAACGGTATTCGGCAGGAACAGGAGCGTATCCACGGCGTCGAACAGCGAATGAAGGAAACCGAGTTTCCCTCCCTTTTCGAACGTCGGCTTCACCCCGTCGACAATATTCCTTATTAGTTTAGTTATCATCTCGTAATTCGTAATTCATAATTCGTAATTAGCTCAATTCCTTTATCATAAGGTCTATGCCGTTCTGTATCGCCTCCTGTGCCTCCGTTTTCGACGGATCGACGAAATCACACAGCGCGAGGTCTTCGGGCAGCACTTCGTATATCCCGAGGTTCTCCATCTTGTCGATATTCCCCGCCATGCACGCCTTCACGAGGTACATCGGGTGGATATCCATCGGCACGTACTTCTCCCAGATGCCCGTCATCAGCATGGGCCTGTGCCCGCCGTTGGTGTTGGTGTCGAGGTTGTATCGCTTGCGCGGGCAGAGCCACGACAGATAGGTGCGCGAAACGGAGAATTTACGCGCATTCGGGGCGAAAGAGCCGAAGAAGTCGTAATGGTCGCCCTCTTCGAGCACCGTTATCTGGTTGGAGTAAAAGGTCATGAACTCGTCCCTTGTAACGATGCGGCCGCTGAGGGCATTGCCGCTCACGAGCCTCACCCCGCTTCCGCGCAGAGGTTCCTTTATGTTGGAGTTCATGATGAACGACTTGATCTCCGCGCCGCCTGTAATACGCAGGTAATAAGGGTCAACCACCTGCGGTCCCGACATGCAGACGATCTTGGTCATATCGACCTTGCCCGTACGGAACAGGCGGCCGATGATGGCGAGATTCTGCACATCTATCGTCCAGACTATGTCGCCCTTGCGGATCGGGTCCGTGTGGTGGATCTGCACCCCGACGTTTCCCGCGGGATGAGGCCCCGAGAAAAAGTGCTGCTCGACGCCCGCCACTTTGTTCAAAACGCCGTCGGTTCCCGCCCGCAGGCCCAGATGCACCTTACCGTCGGTGAGCGCTTTGAGCACCTCGACTCCGGCCTTCAGGTTTTCAAGCTCGCCCTCCAACACGAAATTCATGTCGGGCGCACAGGGCGCGGAGTCGAACCCCGAAACGAAGATAGCTTTGGGCCACGCGCCGGGCGTTGCAATGCGGCCGTAGGGACGCTGAATGAGCATCGGCCACATACCGGCCGACAGCAGCACTCCGGCAACATCCTCGCGGGAGGCCTTTTCGGGCGCGGGAATTTTGAAATCGACCGATTCGCCCTTACCGTCCGTCGCGACGATGACGTTGAGCAGTTTTCGTTTTTCGCCTCTGCGGATCTCGGCGACAACACCGCTGACGGGTGAGCAGAAGAGTATCTGCTCGTTCGCCTTGTCGAAAAAGAGCGGTGAACCGGCTTTCACCTCGTCGCCCTCGCGGACGAGCAGTTTGGGAACGACCCCATCGAAATCGGGCGGCGAGACGGCGTAGGTATCCGACCCGCTCCCTTCGATCAGCTTCGAAGGCGGGGTTCCCTGCAGGTGAATGTCGAGTCCTTTTCTCAGTTTAATGACCTTAGACATATATAAATGAATTATTCCTTATTCGTCGTCCTGAAGCGCCCCTTGTGGAGATACTTCAGGATATAACATATAAAAAAGCGCGGGGCTTGAAAAATCCCGCGCAAATGTACATAAAAAACTGTTACAAAAATAACAGTAACACAATTTATTTTATAGGAACATAGATTTCCGTTTTGAGTTTTTCGGGGGCGACACGATCGGGGTCGTTCATATATTTCTCGAAAACGGGTTCATCGCGAAGCGCACACCGGCACTCTCCCGGAGGGCACTGGCAATCGTCGCCGCAGGTACAGTTGGCAGGAACCCACTCGCCGTAGATCGCATCGTACACCTCCTGCACTTCGTCGTACGGCCCCGTGTGGATAAATACGGCATACTTTCCCCCGGCTATGGTCTTGACCGCAATACCGTCTTCGGGCTCGGCGGGCTTGTGAACCGTCAGGCACACGTCGGTGAGCAGTTCATCGACGGCGGTAACTTTCGGGTCGTTGTGGAAGAGGCCGATATGTTCGATCCCGGCGCTGTATAGCCCCTGTTTCTTCACGAGCGCCCACATCCGGGCGAACGCACCCGAATAGTCGAGCTGTTTATAATCGCCCCTGAACGAGACGCACAGGGCTGTTTGGGGTTCGAGTTCCACGATTTTGGGCGCTTTCAGTTTGACCGTCCCGCCCGTTTGCAATGTTTTCATAATGTGTGTTGTTTTAATGGATTTACCCGCACGGTATTCGCTCGGGGTGATTCGGTAAAATCGCCGGAAAGCCTTAGTGAGAGAGGAGGGGACGTCGAAACCGACGTTGTAGGCTATGGTCTCGACAGGCAGCTCGCTGTATCTGAGCAGCCGCGCCGCCGCCTCGACCCTCAACCGCGTGATGTAACTTCCCAACGGTTCACCGCGAAAGGCGCGGAAGATACGATGGAAATGGAACGGCGAGAAGTTGGCTACGGCGGCGACCCCCGCCAACTCCAGCTCTTCGTCGAGATGGCGGCTTATGTATTCGACCGCGGCCTCGATCCTCCTGTTGTAACTCTCTATGGTTTCCGATCTTTTCACATTGCAAAAATAGAACAAGGCGGGAGCTTTCGCTTTTCCCGCCTTGCTATTCTTGCTTTCATATATCCGGCTTCACCTCAACTTATAGAGGAAGATTACCGGATTGTCGCCTTCATTGAGCGCGGCGAGCCGATGCATCTCGTCGGTGTAACCGCTGCGATCCTCCTTTCTCGATAAGTGGGAAAATTCCATTGCATTGTATGCAAATGCAACGCGGTCGGTCTCCGGGTCGAGAATGGGAATCATTTCTGTTTTCCCGAAAGGAGACAGGGAAAGTTCACTCGTGATGCCTCCATAATGCCGAGCTGTATCTCCATCCACCACAAACACCCCATTGGGATATCCGTTGAAAATAACTTTATCCTCTCCTGTCAATCTTGCATTAGTGATCGCATAAATCTCCCTTCCTTCGGACACTCGCCGAGTTATCTCTGCATGATCAAGGGTATTTGCATTATGTTGCCAGTACCTTCCAAAATCGAGCGTTATAAACGGAATCAATTTACCATCCTCCACCTTATACAGCGTATTATCGAAAGTTCTTGTAAACAAAATCCCATATCTCGAACCTGTCAAATACTCTCCGAAAGGGCTTATTCGGCGATGACGATCCACTGACAGTTCCGGCGTATCGGGGAATTCCACAGACTTCACGACATGACCGTCCATCTCCAATATCCCAAAATCGTAGGTGTCATGCAACAATCGTGCGTTAAGCTTATCGCCTGTCTTCACCACTCCGCAAATAATCTCCTCCGTTTCCGTTTCACCAAGAAACTCCCCGGCAAAAGAGTAATACATTATTCTATTGGGTCGATCAGTCGTAATAGCTATTTCATCTTTGTCCCTGTCGATGTAAAAACTCATGATATGTCCATACTCGCCGGGCCCCCTGCCCTGCCTGCCTATCTTTGTTTTATATTCACCTGTTCGGCTGAAAACAAAAACAGCTGTTCTCCGGTCGTCCAATACGTAAATATCATCCCTGTAAAGGTCCATCATCAATACGTATGACAAAAGCGATTCGGGGACTGTCTCGAGAATCACGATTTCCCTTGATGCAAAAATCACGGAATCGGGCGTAGCCCTCTTCTCCTCGACATCAACCGAGACCATCTTTACACTATCGTCCGTCTTAGAGCAGGCAAGGAGAAACAGACTATAACCAACTGTAAATATGATATGTAGCCTCATCCACATAGAATAAATGCAATTATTATATATAATAAACCGAATAACAATTATATGGAGAGCCCACATAAATTGTACCTGACACGTAATTTACTGAACCTTCACCGTAACATTCTGTCCTGGATACCTCTGCCTTGCAAATCCGGTAGATTTGACCGTTAGTACCTCCGCCATACACTGTTACTTGTTCCTCTTTAGTATATTCAATTCGATATTCATAACCGCCTCCAGCTTCACCCTGAGTCAGCGCCTCAAGATTTTTTTGCATAAGAACCTCTTGGGAAGACATACTTTGATTTCCGGAAACGTCGTAAATAGTAAAACTTACGGCACAGAGCACCAAGCCTGCCACTACCGCAAAATACACTTTTTTCAACTTTGAACGTTTAGAGTTAATAATTAACGTGAGTTCGATGAATTCAAATAGTTTGACATATAGTGTATTAAGTTATGTTTCGGGTTCAAATGAACTCATCGAACCCGCGTTAATTAGTTATCGACAGTTACAAAGGTTTAAAAAAAAAACAACTTTTGCAAATTTCGGAGCTAAAAATAACAACCAAATGGCGTCGGAATAATCCGACGCCATTGTGTAGATAATTTATACATTGTCCGGAAGTTATTCCACCCTGCGAACGATCCCCGCGCCGATCCGCATCGCCTCCTCGTTGGCGGGGATCATTGATTGCGCCCTTTCGGGAAGCGATTTGCGCAAGCCCTCGACAATGCTGCCGGCACTCACAACGGGACGTACCGCCAGGTAGCCCCCCAGCACCATCGTGTTGAACATGCGCGTAATCCCTCTTTTCGCCGCCTCTTCGGTGGCGTCCATGGCGTATATCTCGATGTCGGTACGCGTCGGATGATGCGTGATGCCGTTCGTGTCGTACACGAGCACGCCGCCGGGGCGGATCATGCTCTCGAATCTGTCCATCGACTGCTGATTGAGTATCACGGCGCTGTCGAACTCGTGGGCGATGGGCGACGATACAGGGTGGTCGGAGAGGATGACGGTAACGTTGGCCGTCCCGCCCCTCATTTCGGGCCCGTAGGCGGGCATCCAACTCACCTCCATGCCCTGCACGAC
>QMCD01002583.1_pt1 | contig 13682 bp, 8 predicted proteins | sample 1821841 | NCBI WGS metagenome assembly QMCD01 (sample SAMN01991225, study PRJNA193472) | Termite gut metagenome, whole genome shotgun sequencing project. | isolation source: worker | host: Macrotermes natalensis | reverse complement strand
GATCGCGCATCGTTGTCCACGGCAACCTGACCGTGAATTCCGATGGGATTCGCATCGTTGCCCGCGATGATGCAAGAGGCCGGATCGTCGTCCATTTCCTCGGTTTTTCCGTTACACTCGGCGGCCCCGGCGGTTGTCGGAATGTTCAAAGAGAGCAGAGAAGGGAGATGAGGCAGCAGCGCCGCGAAGCCCGGTCGCCGCGCCGCACAGCATCCGCCGGTAACCACTTTCATTGAAGACAGAAATAACAATCACCCTATAATTTCACTAAAACCCCCAATCACATCATGAAAAAAGGTATTTTTACGCTCTTGCTTCTGGCCTCTTTGGCCGTCACGTCCCAGGCTCAGGACAAAAAATTTTGGATCGGCGGGAGCCTCGGCTTCGAATCCGCGGAGGTCGGCTCGGCGATGAATCTGAACTCCTTTTCCATCCGGCCCGATTTCGGCTACCGTTTCTCCGACCGCTGGGGAGTGGGGCTCTCGCTCGGGCTGAGCAACGCCGAGGCCAATGTGGGAACCGCCGCCAGTGCTTGGTCTCAGGCGTTTAGCGTGGCCCCCTTTGCCCGCTACGTCTATTTGAAGTGGAAAGCCGTCACCCTCTTCACAGACGGGGGGATCAGTTTTACCGACTTCACCGGCGACGTCGATCTGGTACCGGTCAAGGCCGGCGACAGACACATCACCTCGGCCGGGCTGTTCATCAACCCGGGCTTCTCCATTCGCCTGACCGACCGTTTTTCGCTGGTCGGCAGCACGAATCTCTTCAGCGCCGAGCACGCGTGGGACGGCCAAACGGCGATCTGGTCCGCCGGCCTGAACTCGCCGTTCAACCTGAACGATTTCAATCTCGGGCTCAACGTCAGCTTCTGATCGCGCACCGCAACAACGTATAACATTGATATCACGAACCTTGTTTTATTGGCAATTCTGCTATAAAAAACACTATTTAGTCAAACTAATTAAGTAAGCCTTACAATTATTATTTAAATTAAACCTATGTTACTATGACCGCATTAAAACAAGCCAGGAAAAGTTTCATAAAAAAACTTTTATGTATCCTCTTTGCAGGGTTAGTATTATCTACCGCAGGGAGTATAGATGTGCAGGCAAACACGGGGAAATCGGAAGATCCTACAGATTTGCAACAAACGGTAAAAACCATAACAGGAACTGTTATAGATAGAAATGGAGAACCCCTGGCTGGCGTAAGTGTCACAATACGGGGTACAGTTACAGGAACAATGACCGATGGATCAGGTAAATATGCAATAACAGTACGGGACAACAATCAGGTGCTTATTTTTTCGCACATAGGATTCAAACCCCTTTCCGTTCCAGCCAAAAACAATGTGATTGATGTCACTATGGAAGAAGACGCCCAGATGATGGATGAAGTTGTTGTAACAGCGATGGGGATAAAGAAAGAGAGAAAGGCATTAGGATATTCTGTTCAGGATCTCAATAGTAAAGAGTTAATGAAGAATAAGACAGCAAATCCGATCAACTCCTTAGCTGGTAAAATCGCAGGGGTAAATGTCACTCAAGCCAGTGGTGGAGCCGGAGCCGGAGCAAATATTATTCTCCGTGGCGGAACTTCCCTTGAACGGGATAATCAACCGCTATTTGTCGTAGATGGTATTATTTATGACAATTCTACCAGTATAAACGGTAACAGCGCCTTTGACGGAGCGCAATCTACCAACTCAACTTACAGCAACCGCGTAATGGATATCAATCCGGAGGATATAGAAAACATATCTGTCCTGAAAGGACCCGCGGCAGCGGCATTATATGGATCGCGCGCGGCAGCCGGGGGGGTGCTGATAACAACCAAAAAAGGTTCGGAAGGCTCGGTATCCATCAGTTTAAATTCCAGATTTCAAACAAATTGGGCTAACCGGTTGCCGGAACAACAAGGGTTCTATAAAAGAGGTTTATACCAACAAGACGGCTTACTGATGGAAGGTGATGCCACTACTACAATGACTTCGTGGGGAGCCAAATTCGGAGCAAATGAAACTATATATAACAACATTGAGGATTTTTTCCAGCCGGCAAATACATGGGATAATTCCGTGAGTATATCCGGAGGTTCCAAAACAGGAAGTTTTTATTTCTCTGCTTCCAATTTTGATCAAACGGGCATTATCCCGAATTCTTCCTATGACAAAAGTACCTTCCGTTTCAACGGTGAACAGAAATACGGAATATTAAAAGTCGGTGCAAATGTAGCGTTTTCAATTGCGGACCAACTCAGTTCACTGACATCAGGAGGGCTATATGGTTCAAATGGCGAAGGTGCCGTACAGGCTGCTTACATCTGGCCCCGCAATTTGGACATGAACCATTGGTTGAACGAAGACGGAACAAAGTATCGCTTGTTTGACTGGGAGCTAGTGCAAAACGACTATGACAATCCTTACTGGATATTAAACAAAATGCCAAGGAAAGATAAAACAAAACGTTTTACAGGTAGTGTTAACGTCGGTCTGGACATTACCGACTGGTGGAGCGTCAATGCCACGCTGGGTATAGACCGCTATACCACCAATACGTCACGTTTTTCCGCACCCGGTTCCGGAATCTCCCTTATTTATCAAAAAGGCTTATTGTCCGAAAATGACAGAACGTATGAGTACTCAACTACCAATGTTATGACGAATTTCCATAAACAATTCAGCGATTTAGATCTGAATTTGTTACTGGGAACAACAAGCGAAGCCACATCAGTAGTATATAATGGTAGAAAAGCATGGAATTTCATTATTCCCGAATTCTATGTCGTAACAAATGTAGCAAACACCGACCTTGCCATCGCGCAGTCGAAAAGCAAAAAAAGATTAGTAGGCGCCTACGGCGAATTCCGAGCTTCCTACAAAAATTTTGCATACCTCACTGTTACCGGACGTAACGACTGGACATCCACACTTCCTATCAATTCACGCTCTTATTTTTACCCTTCGGTATCGGGTAGTATCCTCTTCACCGAGCTTCTGCCTAAAAGTGATGTGTTATCGTTCGGAAAAGTACGCGCGTCTTGGGCAAGGGTAGGCAAGGATGCCGACCCGTATGTGACCAATACCTATGTTAACGCACCCGAATTTACTAATTATAACAATGGGGACGGTTTGGGTATTCGTGACGAATGGACACAAGGCAATCCGTTTTTGGTTCCCGAAATCACTGAATCACAAGAATACGGGTTCGATCTCAAATTATTCAACAACAGACTGGGAATAGAATACACCTACTACCAGAATAAAAGTAAGAACCAATTGATGACACCACGCGCCAGCCAGACAACTGGTTATATACTTAAGACCACAAACGCTGGAGTTATTAACAACAAAGGTATGGAGTTGGCAATAAATGTGGTTCCCATAAAAACCAAAAACTTCACATGGGACCTCACCATCAACGCTTCAGGCAATAGAGGTACAGTTGACGAACTATTACCCGGAATGGAAATATTGTATGTTACCGACGCACAAGTAGGCAATGCCAAAGCGGCCTCCTTCAACAAAGGAAACTTTATGGGAATCTCCGGTTCGAAATGGCTGAGAAGCCCGAAAGGTTATCTGGTTTTAAACCCTGAATCGGGTATGCCTACATCCGATGGTTTGGCAACTCATGAAATTGGGAACAGGGAACCTAAAGTTTTTGGTGGCATCAACAATAGCCTTCAATATAAGAACTGGAATCTTTCCTTCCTTCTCGATTACAGAATAGGCGGAGACGTTTATAACGGAACGAACTATTACATGACAAATAACGGAACAAGTGCGCTTTCAGCGAACCGTGACAAACTATCCATCACAGGTGTGGTGAAAACGGGTGATGACATTGGCCCGAATGGAGAAAAAATACCTATTTATTCGGAACCAAAAACATTCGAATATGAAGCGGGAAAAATGTATAAAGTAGGAAATCTGAATCTGAGCGGAGAATATATTATCAATAATTATTATTGGCAAAACGCTTACAATCTTGAATCATCCAATTATATGACAAATGTAAACTGGCTGAGACTCCGGAATGTCTCCTTATCCTACACATTTTCGCAAAGCACATTGAAAAAGCTGAAAGGTATAAAAGGAGTGACGGTAACAGCCTCGGGAACCAATCTTTTGCTGTGGACCAATTACAAAGGCATGGACCCGGAAACATCGGCAGCAGGTTCCGGTGCGGTAGGATCCAGTTCTGTGGGTATTGACTATTGCGGTATCCCTGCATTGGCAGGCTTTTCATTCGGACTTAATATAACATTTTAAAATTAACATGAAAATGAAAAAAATAATTTATATAATAATAGGATTCTTGCTGTTGTTAAACTTTTCAGCATGTCAGGATTGGTTAGACGTGAACGAAAATCCTAGTAAGGCCAACAATACAGTACCTACACCCGACCTCCGGTTGAGGTCTATCCAAATGCAATTTGTTGACGCATACGAATCTTCGGGTACGCGGGCTTCATGGATTACTCAAAATATTACCAAAGTGCCAGCTAATAACAATAACGATAAGATACAAAGGTGGGACTGTCCTCTTGCCTCGACTACCTGGCCCTATCAGGCTTGGTTTGTATATTGTGCATCCAATCTGCAGCCGTTGATTGACAAAGCTACAGCCGAAGAAGCATGGCAGTATGTGGGCGCAGCTCAACTGATTCACGCCTGGGGTTTTATGCTGATGCTGGACATGTATGGGGAAATGCCTTATACGGAAGCCTTGGGTACAAGTATTACACCTAAATATGATGACGGCAAAACCATTTACTACGGCTGTATGGACATGCTTGAAAAAGCGATCGGGAACCTTTCGAAAAGCCAGCCGGCGACAGCAACTCCATTATCAAACGGGGACATATGGAACGGTGGCGACCAACAAAAGTGGATTAAGCTGGCATACGGACTGAAAGCCCGCTGGCTCAACAACCTGAGTAAAAAATCGTTTTACAACCCCGATGCTGTATTGGAAGCGTTGGCGAAAGCACCTCAGTCGGTAGCGGACAACACTGTAATGCGCTTTATAAACACTGCGTCTACAGACAAAGCCAGCACCGTAGCGGCATTACAGCATGCAAATGTTGGTGCTACAGCATCCCGCATGTCGAAATGGTATACCGACCTGCTGACAAACACATATACCGGAGGTTCCGGTGTACAGGACCCGCGCGCTACACGGATTATTCCAAGCGCGGAGTTCTACAATCCGACCACAGGGCTAAAAGAATGGAGATTATCAAAAGGAGTCGATCTCATTTACTCGGACATCCGGACAAAAAGCGGTCCCGTAGCATTCGAAATCACAGCGACAAAACCTGATCCCACAACTACACATCCATCAGGTTTTGTGAGAGCCACCGCAGCGCAAAAAAGCGATCAGGCATTTACTAACAGGTGGTTTACAACAAACACTACGGCAGCAAGACAAGGCGACTCCGTATATATTTCTGTCTATTCGGATCGTCTGGATTGGATAATAGGTAAGGGAGACGAAACAAACGATCGCTATCTTGCCTATCGTTACAATGGCGTCACTGAAGCTAATCCTAACTACAATAACAGCATAATCAATGTTACTTCCACAGGAAGTTTCTATATTCGTGCCGACGCTCCCGCCCACTTGGTATGTTACCACGAAATGTGTTTTATCAAAGCGGAGGTCCTGTTTCGGAAAGGAGATAAAGGAGGAGCTTTGACCGCTTACAAAGCCGGTATCCGGGCACATATGGAAGCTATGAATGAGAAATTAAAGAATTATCCGCAGGTATTGGGGAAAGAGGTCATAACAGAAGCGGAAATATCGGCATTCTTGTCGAGTACCGCCGTCGCTCAAAACGCGGGAGAATTGACTATGGCCAAAATTATGCAGCAAAAACAGATCTCCATGTCGTTTACCGTACAAAACTGGACAGATATGAGAAGGTTCAATTACTCGGCTCCAGACTCACAATTTGGCGTTGTGTATCCTGATTTTGGAAGGCCTTATGAATTTGACGCGGCTGCTCAGGAATGTTATCCGTCCACCGATCCGAACAATCTCCGCTACTGGCCGCGCAGGTTTCAGCAATGTACACACGAGATTACTTATAATATAGAAAATTTGTTGGCTTCGAATCCCGAAGCACAAAAACGGACAATATTATCATACCCCGTCTGGTGGGATACTGTCGAATAATTTTGTTTAACATACGATCCCGTTACTAAATTTAGTAATGATACATCAAAACAAGGGGTGAACAACCTGTGTTTACCTCTTGTTTTTCTTCAACACTTGATTATTTTTGATTATAAATCCGAATATCAAATAAAAAATGAAAGTATTCAAATTATTAATTCTTCTGCTGTTTCTTTCTTTTGCTAGTTTTGCCCAAAGCAACAAGGTTATAGTAGGTGCAGAATCTACAAATGAATATTTCCCTATCCTGAAAAACAAACGCGTAGCGATAATGTCCAATCACACAGGCATGGTCGGGAAAGAACATGTAGTAGACATATTGGTAAAAAATAAGATTAATATGATATGTATCCTGTCTCCCGAACACGGATTCAGGGGAAACGCCGATGCCGGAGAACATGTTTCGAGTTCTGTCGATGAAAAGACGGGAATACCGATCCGTTCATTGTATGATGGAAAAGATCAAAAACCAAGTACGGAGACAATGGACTCATTTGACGTCCTTATTATTGACATACAGGATGTAGGCCTGAGATTCTACACGTACTATATCACTATGGCACGGCTAATGGATGCATGTGCCGAATATAACAAGAAAGTAATTGTATTGGATCGTCCTAACCCGAACGGACATTATATAGATGGCCCTATTCTGGATATGAAACATAAATCCGGCGTGGGATGGCTCCCTATACCTGTAGTACACGGCATGACATTAGGCGAATTGGCCCTGATGATAAACGGAGAAAGATGGCTACCTGAATCGCGTGTTTGCGATCTGACTGTTATTAAATGTAAGAACTATACACATCAGACGTTGTATCAATTACCGGTGCCGCCATCTCCCAATTTACCGAATATGAAGTCGATATATCTTTATCCATCCACATGCCTTTTCGAAGCCACACCAGTGAGTTTGGGAAGAGGTACTGAATTCCCGTTTCAGGTGTACGGGCATCCTAATATGAAAGGATATTCATTTTCATTCACACCCCGAAGTATTCCGGGTGCAAAAAATCCGCCTCAACTCGACCGTGAATGTTTCGGCGTAGACCTGAGAAATATACCGGATGAAGAAATATTTAAGAAAGGTTTTGACCTGTCATACATCATAGATGCTTATAAAAACTTAAATTTGGACGACCATTTCTTTCGCCCGTTTTTCGAAAAGCTTGTAGGAGTATCTTACATACGGAAAATGATAATGGAAGGACGATCGGCCGATGAAATAAAAGCAATGTGGAAAGATGATGTCGAAAAATTCAGGGAACAACGCAGACCATACCTTTTGTATGCCGAATAATTAATGTAGAATAATCTTCGACCAAGAATAAATACTTATACCTGTATGGATCCAATATTAATACTTATTACCATTGTCGCCTACTTTGTCGTTCTGTTCGGCATATCATATATAACGAGCCGTAAGGCCGATAACGAAAGTTTCTTTGTCGGCAACAGGAAATCATCGTGGTACATCGTCGCTTTTGCCATGATCGGATCGGCTATATCGGGCGTTACATTTGTATCTGTACCCGGTATGGTAGCCGTAAACAATTTTGCTTATTTGCAAATGGTTATAGGTTTCGCAGTAGGGCAATTCATAATAGCATTCGTACTGATTCCTCTATTCTATAAGATGAACCTGACTTCTATTTATGAGTACCTCGAAAACCGTTTTGGGATATCCTCATATAAAACAGGGGCATGGTTCTTCTTCATCTCCAAAACGCTTGGAGCAGCAGTGCGTTTATTCTTAGTGTGTGCCGTACTTCAGTTTCTCGTATTCGAACCATTCGGTTTACCATTTATTCTTAATGTGGCCGTGTCTATTGCGCTGGTTTGGTTATATACATACAAGGGTGGTGTAAAAACACTGATCTGGACCGATTCTTTCAAAACATTATGTCTCATCGTTTCGGTGATTATGTGTATCTATTACATCGCTTCCGATATGGGTTTCGGCTTTGGCAGTATGTTGTCGGCTATCAATGACAATAATTATTCGCAAATATTTTTCTTTGACGATATAAATGACAAAAGATATTTCTTCAAACAGTTTCTCGCGGGAGTGTTTACGGTGATTGCAATGACCGGACTAGATCAAGACTTTATGCAAAAAAACCTTAGTTGCAAGAATCCGAAAGACTCCCAAAAGAATCTTATCGTAAGTGGTGTTCTTCAGATTGTCATTATTTTACTATTTTTAATGCTTGGAGTACTTTTGTATATGTTTGTAGCGAGCAATAACATATCTATTCCGGAAAAAAGTGATGAACTATTCCCCATGCTGGCCACAGGCGGATATTTCCCTGTCATAGTAGGAATACTATTTATCATCGGACTTATTTCGGCGGCCTACGCAGCTGCCGGCTCAGCATTGACTTCCCTGACCACATCTTTTACAGTCGATATACTAGGCAGTTCAAAGAAAGGGTCGGATAGCACAACCGCCAATAAAAGAAAAAAAGTACATATGGCGATGGCTATTGTTATGGGAATAGTTATTATTGTTATTAATTTATTAAATAATACATCGGTTATAAATGCAGTCTATGTTTTAGCCAGCTACACTTATGGACCGATATTGGGGATGTTTGCTTTTGGTATATTTACTAAACTGACAGTGAAAGATAAATACATACCACTTGTAGCAATCCTCTCACCACTACTTTGTCTTATAATAGACCTGAATTCGGAGAAATGGCTCAACGGTTATTCCTTCAGTTATGAATTACTGATAATGAATGCGGCATTTACATTCATAGGCTTGTTATTATTAACAAAGAAGACAAAGGTTGAAAAAGAATTAGAGCATTAAGATAACGATAACGTAAAGAACGATAGATATGATTTTATTAGCAGATGGCGGTTCGACCAAGGTTGACTGGTGTTTAATAAACAAAGGTCAACTGGTAAAACAAATTTTCACAAAAGGAGCAAATCCATTCTTCTGCACCCGCGAAGAAATCAGCGAAGAACTAAGACTCTCGCTTGTTCCTGATATGTCCGGCTATAAAATAGAAGCCATATACTTTTACGGAGCGGGCTGTGCCTTCCCTGAAAAGAATGAAATAGTAAGGGCTGCTATTGCCGATAATTTCAATGTGGAAAATATAGAAGTAGGAAGTGACTTACTTGCCGCAGCCAGAGGGTTATGTGACCACAGCAGTGGCATAGCCTGCATTATCGGAACAGGATCGAATTCTTGTTTCTATGACGGTGAAAACATTATTTCGAATGTTTCTCCATTGGGTTATATCCTTGGTGATGAAGGGAGTGGAGCTGTACTAGGCCGTTTGTTTGTAGGCGCATGTCTTAAAAATCAATTGACACCGGGAATAAAAGAAAACTTTCTGAGCCAATACAATCTGACTCCGGCCGTTATTCTCGAAAAGGTATACCGCCAACCCACACCAAACAGATTTCTGGCCAGTTTGTCTCCGTTTATTCTCGGGAATATCAATGACAATACGATATATAATCTGGTATATAATGCCTTTAAAGACTTCTTTATCAAAAATGTAATGCAGTATGAATATAAAGATTATGATGTACACCTTACTGGTTCAGTCGCTTTTCGCTATCAACAAATATTGAGAAAGGCTGGTGAAGATTTGGGATTGAAAATCAGTAAAATTACACAGTCCCCGATGGAAGGTCTCATCACATATTACAGTAGCCAACAGGCGGTAGGTGCATTTAATTCTTAATTCTTAATTCTTAATTCTTAATTAAAAATGTCCTTTATAAAAATAACAGAACAACCATCATGGAAAACAAATCTGTCCTTGAACTTTTGACAGATATAAACCGAGAAGACCAGAAAGTTGCTTTAGCTGTAGAAAGAGCCATACCCCAGATAGAAAAACTTGTATCGCAGATCATACCCCGTATGCAACAGGGTGGCCGTATCTTTTACATGGGAGCAGGTACAAGCGGAAGATTGGGTGTATTGGATGCATCTGAGATACCGCCTACATTCGGTATGCCGAATACACTTGTGATAGGTCTCATCGCAGGAGGAGATACAGCTTTGCGAAATCCGGTAGAAAAAGCCGAAGATAATCTGGAAGCCGGATGGCACGATTTACAGGCATATAACATTAACGAAAAGGATACGGTAATAGGCATTGCGGCATCGGGAACAACCCCTTATGTTATAGGTGCTTTGCGCGAAGCCCGGAAACATGGAATCCTTACAGGCTCCATTTCCAGCAACCCCGATTCACCTCTGTCACAGGAGGCTGATGTTCCGATAGAAATGATTGTAGGCCCCGAATTTGTAACGGGTAGTTCGCGTATGAAATCGGGTACAGGCCAAAAGATGATATTGAATATGATTACTACCTCTACCATGATTAAGATGGGACGGGTAAAAGGAAACCGCATGGTAAACATGCAACTATCCAACGACAAACTTGTAGACAGAGGAACCCGTATGATTATAGACGAATTGGGACTGGACTACGAGCAGGCACAACGGCTCTTGTTATTGCACGGGTCAGTAAAAAAGGCAGTGGATGCTTACAAAGCCGATCATCTATGATTGACTTTTAGACATCTGTATTACAATAGACTACCTCGTGGCAGAACTGGCGAGGTATCAATCTTCATAACCCAAATTAAGTAAAGGAGGTCTGACATAATGAAAAGAATAATAATTCTCCCTATATTATTAACCTTGGCATACAGCACACTTTTCGCCCAGTCTCTGCCATTGGTTAACCCTAAAAAAGCAGGTATGGATAAGTCCAGGCTGATATATGCAGACAATGCCATCAACCAGTCAGTTCAGGATGGAGATATACCCGGAGCTGTATTAGCTGTGGTAAGACATAAAAAACTGACCTATCTGAAAGCCTATGGCAATAAACAAATCTATCCTGAAACGATAGCGATGACTACAAATACTGTTTTTGACCTCGCATCGTTAAGCAAATCCGTATCTACGGCAATATCAACAATGATACTGCTGGAACGGGGACAATTAAGGCTAAGAGATCAGGTGGCTATGTACATTCCCGGATTCCAGCCATGGACAGATACTATAACAGGACGAAAAAGAAATATAAGAATTGTCGATTTATTGACCCATACCTCAGGGCTACCTCCTTATGCACCTGTAGAAGAACTAAAGAAACAATATACTGCCCCGAATCCTGATGGATTAATTACCTATATATCGAATGTGAAACGTAATAATGAGCCAACTAAGGTATTTGATTACAGTTGCCTCAACTTTATAACCCTCCAGCGTATCATAGAAAATATATCCGGCATGAGCCTGCAAAACTTCGCCAGACAAAATATATTCAGTCCGCTGGGGATGAAACATACCGATTACAATCCTACGGGCGAAATACTCGAATGGACGGCTCCGACCGAAAAGCAGGCTGACGGTTCAGTGCTGAAAGGTAGAGTACACGACCCGCTGGCAAATATAATGAATGGTGGGGTTTCGGGTAATGCAGGCGTATTCTCCAATGCGGAAGATATTGCCGTACTTGCCGCAATGCTGCTGAATGACGGAGAAATCAACGGTGTGCGCATACTCAGCCCTTTAACTGTGCGTGCCATGCGTTCCGTACCGAAAGGGTTTGAGGAATTCGGCCGTTCACTGGGATGGGATGTATATTCCGGCTATGCCAGCGACGGAGATTTATTCGATGTATCCGCATACGGGCATACAGGCTATACGGGAACATCTATTACTATAGACCCCGACTCCGGCACTGCAGTTATACTGCTTACCAACAGGGTACACCCCGATGATAAAGGCGCGGTGTCACGCCTACGCGAAATAGTGGCGAATGTTGTAGCTGCATCTATTATAAAGGTTAAGTAAATGAATGTTTCAGGACACATAATAAGAAAGTATGTCATTCTTTCTCTCTTACTGCTAATATCCATAGCTTTCAGGGGACAGGACTTTCGTTTTGCCGTAGTGACCGATATTCATCTCAATCGTAACAACCCGCTTCCGGAAGAAGACCTGATAAATACGGTCAACGATATTAATACAAACAAGGATATAAAGTTTGTACTCGTAACGGGAGACATCAGCGAATCGGGAGATTACGAATCTTTGCGAAAAGCAAAAGATATACTGGACCGGTTAAACGTAAAATACTACCCCATATCCGGCAACCACGAAACTAAATGGAGCGAATCGGGTGCTACCGATTTCGGACATATATTCGGCTCCGAACGCTTCGATTTTGAGTATGGAGGTATCCGCTTTTTCGGGTTCAATACAGGCCCCGTTATCCGTATGATGGACGGGCACATAGCCCCGCAGGACATTACCTGGCTGAGACAGGAAATGGCAGCCATGCCATCCGGACAGCCTGTGATTGTGGTCACCCACTACCCTTTGCTCGACAGCGATGTAGATAACTGGTGCGACCTGACCAACGCTGTCCGCAGCTATAACATCAAATCCTTTATCGGCGGGCATTACCATAGTAACAGGCTATTTTCATACGACGGAATCCCTGCTTTTATCTGTCGCTCCAATTTGCGGGATAAACAAGATAATATCGGAGGATATTCCATATTCAATGTCACCTCTGATTCCCTCATCGTATATGAACGAAAGATAAAGCAAGAGCCTGTAAGATGGGGTGCTTATTCTCTAACAAAGGAATATTATACGGCGGATAATAAAACCTGTTCAGGTTATGACCTTTCCGTTAATAATGAATATCCACAGGTAAAAGAAGTTTGGACAACATTGAATGAGTCCGCATTCTATACATCTCCTGTAATATCGGGAGACAAAGTGTATGCCGGCGATGATTCCGGCGTATTCTCCTGCTATTCCGTAAAGGATGGTACAAAAGACTGGAGTTTCACTTCCGGAAACCGTATCGTGGGTACTGCGGCAGTCTACAAGGATGCTGTTGTATTAGGCTCTGCCGATAAGAACATATATTGCCTCGATGCTAAAAAAGGAATCCTGCGGTGGAAGTATAGCGTAGATAAAGCTGTATTAGGCTCTGCCGCCAGCGACAATGGTATTGTTTACATCGGAGCCAGCGATAATACATTCAGGGCCATCGATATCAAAACAGGGAAACTGGTATGGGAATTCCCTGAAGTAAAAGGATATATTGAAACGCGCCCGTTGATTTACAAAGACAAAATCTTTTTCGGTGCATGGGATGAAACTATGTACGCTTTGGACAAACATACAGGCCGGTTGCTTTGGAAATGGGTAGAAGGCAGGAAAGGAATCCTTTATTCTCCGGCTGCAGTATGGCCTGTCGCTGCGCATGACAGAGTATTCTTCACAGCTCCCGACCGGGTGATGACCGCTGTTGATGCCAATACCGGAGAAACTATATGGAGGATGTCCGACTGGAAAGTCAGGGAAACCATCGGCTTATCAGAAGATAAAGAGCGGTTATACAGCAAAACAATGCAGGACAGCGTTGTCTGTTACTCCGCTACAAGTGCTAAACCGCAACAAATTTGGGCGGCAAATGTAGGTTATGG
>QMCD01000777.1_pt2 | contig 13686 bp, 16 predicted proteins | sample 1821841 | NCBI WGS metagenome assembly QMCD01 (sample SAMN01991225, study PRJNA193472) | Termite gut metagenome, whole genome shotgun sequencing project. | isolation source: worker | host: Macrotermes natalensis | reverse complement strand
ACGATTTCCGTCTCGTCCGTCCACACCGTCTGCCCTGTGGCAATCATGTCGTCAATGAAGAAGCCCGCGAGGTATTCCGCTACTTCCTCGGTGATGAACAAATCAGCTTCGGTGAGCTCGGGGATAGGTTCTTCGGCAACCGACGCCAGCGGCATGCACAATACCAAGAGGCAAACCGCCAGCACAACTGAGATAATTTTCTTTTTTATAGCAATACTCTTTCATATTTTTATTTTGTGAAGACTTCATATCTACATGATAAAGCTTTTTCACCTCGCTGTCAACGGGTCTTGTGAAATTTTACACGGGAAAAAGCAGCCTCATATTTGAGACTGCTTTTGATTTTATGCTTATAAGCGAATCAATGGACCTTCTCAACCGAATAGAGTTGCAGCTTACACGTGTTCATGTTTATGTATGAGTAAAACTCACGTGCGGCGGGATTGCCTGCACCCGCGGTTTCGCCATTTTTGGCGTCTTCTGTGGTTTCCCATTTTACCAAATCAATCCATGTGTCGCCGTCACGCAAGACCTCCCATGAAATGAAGCCCTTTTGCTTGGATAAAACCTCATTATTGCATTTTTCCGAGGCAAGCAGGAAATCCTCAACTGAGACATTTTTCTTGAGCTTATAGGAAATAAACCAAACTGCGTTAGACATAAAGCAGCTCCTTCATTCAGATATTCTGATAATCTTCAAGTATTCTGCGGGCAAGCCTGGCATCCACCTTCAAGAAACCCTTTGGCTCCTCATAATTCAGCGCGCGCAAAACCTCTTGGGATTGCTCATATACATCTTCGCGTGTGGAATGGTAAATCGCCTCGCTTTTGCCGGGAAGATAGATGGCAAACTCCAGCTCGCCTTCGTTTTCGCGGCTGAAATATGCGTGAATTCGATTAACTTTATATGTCTGCTTGAGTATTCCGCAGAGCGCATTCTTGACAAGCTCCATCGCGACGTCGTCAAAGCCTTGGTCAAACATGAGAATCTTTTCCTTGAGCTCAGAGAGATTCTTCACCGTGCGCTTTACATAACTTTCGAATGTCGCGGGCGGCTCGATATTATCCGTGCCCATCGGCGACAGGCAGATGATGTAGCGCTTTTCCGTATCCGTGTAGATGAACGGATACGCCATGTCCGCAAGATAATTGCAGCGCTGGCACCGCCAATTGAAGAGTTCCTCGTTCAAAATCTGCTGCTTCAGCTCCGGATTATCAGTGCCGTTTATGCTGGTATAAAGCCTGTATTTTTGAGCCTCTCCGCACTGCGGGCAGATGATGTCTTTCGTGATTTCTGTTGACATAATTCCCTCCAAGGATTATTCAAACGGAAGATTATCGTTCTCATTTGGGTTGGCAGCCGGGCTGTCAACCGAAGCGTCTGAAACGCTTTCGGCGTCAATTTCTTCGCCCGTATCCGCTTCTTTACCGATATTCTTGATAATATCCTTTGCGGCTTGAATCTTCTCGCCTGCCATTCTGCTGAGGTCTTCCTTCTTTTTATCGAACTCGCCTGCCAGCTCTCCGGATTTTTCAACGGCCTTCTCCTTGGCCTTCATGACCGCCTCTTTGCCGGAGATGTAGGCTTTTTCCATGTTATCGCCCACTCTTACCTTGAGATTTTTCACGTCTTCAATGAGTTCTTCCTTGCTTTTGAGTTCAATCAGCGGGCGGTCGGCGTAGACATCCACATCTTCAATGTCAATGTCTTCCCTATCTCCTAAATACGCCGCGGCTCTCTTTTCCCTGCGCTCAGCGGCTTTCTCGGCCTTGAGGTTCGCAACCTCCTCATAATGGTCATCGAGGTTCTTGATGAGCGAATCAAGCTTCGCGTTGACGGCGTCAAGCGTTATGCAGTGAGGCTCGACGGCCACCGCGTTTTTATCGCGCAGCGTGCTGTAATAGTATCTGCCGAGAGTGATATACTCCCGCGCGGCAATCGCCTCCTGCGCCTTGAGCTCACGGCGGATTTTATTTGCCTTGGCATTATTCTGGTTGCGCACTTTGAGGTCATCGGCGGTTTCGATGGCTGCCTGCTTTATTGATGAAAATGCCCTGTTAAAATCAATGCTCATGTTTATCATCCTTTCTGTTGAAATATACGTAATTTCACCTTGAAATAATTATACTCTTTTTCTTATGTATGAGCAAGAGCTTTATGACAGTTGAAAGCAAGTAGTAAGAATCTCTAAACTGTCAATTATCAATTGTCCATTATCAATTGCCCTTACCGGTTGTCCTTTTTTTCGTACTATGACTTTTTTCACTCGATTATTTGCCGCCGGCTATTGATATATTCCGTTCACTCTGCTACCATTTATTTTATCGAACGAGTGTTCGAGCGATTTAGATGATGCTTTACTATTATCAGAGAGAAGGGCGGAGAAACTATGACGGGTCTAGAGAAAAGCTTTGACTATTCGGATTGGGGCGAGGAGTATTTATCGGAGGCAGAGCGCCTCAAGAGGCGGCTCGGGGAAATTAGAGAGGAAAGCCGGACATGCGCGGCAGACGAGCGGATTCTTGCGCTTCAGCGAGCTAACATTTTTTACTCGATGTATCTTGAATGCAGAAACACTGGCAGGCTTCTGAAAGCGAGGGGCGAGCATGCGAACTAAGCTTTTGAGCCTTGACGAGATGAAGGCGTTCGTCGGCAGAGATGATTTTGATTTTTCCGAAGATAACTCCGCGCTTATGAGAAGAGCAGGCGCGGTTCTTCGCGAGGCGATTGAAGAGGAGCTCACCGAAAGGCAGAGAGAATGCGTTAAGCTATACTTTTTTGATGGGCTCAGGGAGCATGAAATCGGCGAGATGCTCGGCGTGAACAAAAGCACGGTGTCACGGCACATAAAAAAAGCGAAAGCGAGGCTTCGCCTCTGTGTGAAATATTCGTGCTTCGAGAGCGAGAGATTCCATTAAGAGCAATTGACAATTGACAGTGAGCGTAGCGACGCACGAAGTGGACAGTGGACAATTAAAAACGCTGTTAGTAGGGAGCGACGACTCGGCGCTCCGATAAATACAGTTAAAAGTGAGCGTAGCGACGCGCGCAGCGCATATATTGATAGTTAAGGGCAAAAACCACAGTAGGGGTGCTTTCAATGCCCGCCCGCACATAAAGGGCAATTGATAATGGATAATGGACAATGAACAATTGACAATGGACAGTAGGCTCTGCCCAACGGGGAGCGACGACTCGGCGCTTCGACAAATGTAACGGACAATGGACAACGCCAATTGACCGTTGAATGCGGTTATGATAAAATTGCCTAAGAGAATGCGTGAGAGAGGGTTTTATGGATAAACGAGGAGAGCTGCGAAATAAGCTTGAGGGAACAAAGGCTTTCGTGCTTGATATGGACGGCACGATTTATCTCGGCGACAGATTGTTTGAGGAGACTGTGCCGTTTTTGGAGAAGATTCGTGAAACCGGCAGAGACTTCTATTTCTTCACGAATAACAGCTCGAGGAATAAAGAGGCGTATATCGCGAAGCTGCATAATATGGGGATTGATATTTCCCCGGCACAGATGATGATTTCCAATGAGGTTATAATCAAGTGGCTGCTTGAAAATCGCCGCGGAGAGCGGGCTTTCGTCGTCGGGACGGAATATCTCGTGAATGATTTTCTGCAGGCGGGCATTGAAATTGACGAGGAAAACCCGGATTACGTCGTGCTCGGCTTTGACACAAGCCTGACGTATGAGAAAATCTCGAAGGCATGCGGCTTTATTCGCGACGGCGCGCCTGTTTTCGGCGTGAACGCCGACTGGAACTGCCCCGTTGAGGGCGGCTTTATCCCCGACTGCGGCTCTATCGCCGCGCTTGTTAAGGCCTCAACAGGCGTGCAATGTGAATTCTTCGGCAAGCCCTCGCGGCACACGCTGGATTATATCACCGGTCATTTGGGCCTGAAGCAAAGCGAAATCGCCATCGTCGGCGACAGGCTATATACGGATATAGCCGTCGCGGCGGGCAGCGAGGTGCTGAGCGTGCTAGTGATGAGCGGCGAAACCACGCACGATATGCTTCGCGAGAGCGAAATCGTGCCGGATATTGTGGTGCGGGATATTGGCGAGCTTGGAGAATACTTATGAAAAAAGACGGGTATCTGGATTTATTTCTGACGTTCGCGAGAATAGGCGGGCTGACGTTTGGCGGCGGCTACGCCATGCTGCCCATGCTCCAGAAAGAGGTTGTGGAGAGCAAGGCGTGGGCGAGCGAGGAGGAGCTGCTGGATTATTATGCGGTCGGGCAATGTACGCCCGGGATAATCGCCGTGAATGTGGCAACCTTTATTGGAAACAAGCTTAAGGGAACGCTCGGGGGAATCGCCGCGACGCTTGGAGTCGTGGCACCGTCGTTTGTGATTATACTCGTTTTGGCAGCCGCGATTCACAATTTCGCAGACAATGAATATGTGCGCCACGCACTGGCGGGAATCCGCGTTGCGGTGGCTGTGCTTGTTGTGAACGCGGTAATCGGCCTTTGGAAGAAGGGCGTCAAGGGTATTGCGGGGGTTATCGCGTTTTCCGCGGTTTTCCTCATTTCGGTGTTTTTCGCCGTCTCCCCCATCTGGATTGTGCTTGCGGCGATTGTAATCGGCATAATTTACGGGCAAGTCTTCAAGGCAAGGGAGGAGAAATCATGAGCGTGTTTTTCCTTCTTTTCATCGAATTCTTCAAAACGGGGCTTTTCGCTATTGGCGGCGGGCTTGCAACCTTGCCTTTCCTCTACGAAATGGCTGATAAATACACATGGTTTGACGAGGCCATCTTGACGGATATGATAGCCATCTCGGAGAGCACGCCCGGCCCAATCGGCGTGAACATGGCGACGTACGCGGGCTACAGCGCGGGTCACATGCAGGCGGGAATCGGCGGAGGCATTCTTGGTGCGGCGCTGGCGACCATCGGGCTGATAATGCCGTCAATCATCATTATTCTGATTGTGGCGCGGTTTTTGAAGAGATTCCGCGATAACAAGCTTGTGAACGATGCGTTTTTCATGCTCAGACCGGCTGTGACGGGCTTAATTGCCTCGGCATGCTTCACGATTATCCAGACGAGCCTGTTTCAAATCCCGGCATTTCAGGCAAGCGGGAATTTGTGGGATGTTTTCATTCTGCCTTCGATTATTCTGTTTGCGGTCTTGTTCGCCGCAAGCAATATATGGAAAAAGCTTCACCCGATTGTTTTCATAGCAGCGGCGGCTGTGGCGGGGATTCTGCTTAAGTTATAGGCGTTTTTGAAAAGAGCGGATTGTGCGCAAGAGGCGCTGACATTAAAAAACCGGGGAAATTCCCCGGTTTACTTTTTGCTCAGAATCAATTCACTCAATGCCTTGATGGACGGTTCATACTCCGCTGTGGTATCTATGTGAATGGTCGGCACATCCATGTGCGGCTCGTCATAGATGCTCGGCTCTATTGCCAGCCCTCCCCTTGCCATATTAACCCCTTTGTCTCCGTGAAAATGCTCCCGCAGAGGGTTTTGCAGCCCTCTGCTTATGAATCTCTCTAAAGCGGTGTTCTTATCCACCGTGCAGATTAGGAAATATACGCGCGCCATATCAGCAAACCATTCAAGCGCCGACGACCACACCTCATGCTGAAAAGCAGCCTCGGCAATCACCGAAACATTATTCTCAATCAGCATTTTAAGTGTATTGAAGAAAATCTCAGTTGCAGTACCGTTGGCTTCAGGCGGAAGCTCACTATGCTTTTTGCCGAAGCTGTGGACATACCCCTCTTTGATTTTATCCCTGCTTATAACGGGCATGAATATCTCATCGCCGAGAGTCTGCGCGAACGTCGTCTTGCCCGCGCCGGGTCTGCCTGTTACTATCAGTAAATATGGCTTCGCCATTTCATCACATCTTTTCGTAAAAATAAGCAGGAGAGGAATTTTCATTTAAGAAAACTTCTTCTCCTGTTTTGTTATTGGTTGTGCATTCTCAATCGCGGAGTGCCGGGGTCGTCACTCCCTACTGAGCAACGCCTACTTCAAGACACCCGTCGGCGCTACGCCGCTGGCCAACGGCTCACTCTCAATTATCAACTGCTCTACTGAATTGAGCCGTCAAGATAATACTCCAGCTCTTCTTCCTCGCGCTTCTCCGCAATACGGAGATACAGCGCGCCTGCTGCCGCCGCGACCGCAAAAAGCAGAGCGATTACCGCGATGATTGTTCCCAAGCCTGATTTCTTCATGTCGAATACCTCCGAGCTTTTATGATTAGTTTACATATTTCCCTGCATAAATGATAGCGCAAGACGGGGGAAAAGTCAAACTAAAGACGAAAAATTAAGCTATTTGTAAATTATTGAAGAGATATTTCTCAATCACTTTTCATATAATTCAAGAAAATCAGATACAGATATTACCAGTGGGTCAGACGGAAAATGCTTCAGATTTCCTGTTATCAATTTTGCCTGACAAAACGTCGCAACCTCATAAAACTTTACGTCTTCTTTGTCAATGAAAGTATCTTCAATTGTGTCCGTTTTAGGACAATTCCATTATGAACCTGTTTTCTTCCTTGCACGGCTGCCAATCCGGCAGCCCAGAACCGTTGGGGTTATGGGTTTTCATGAAGTTCGTCCAGTAGCCGAGCATTTTCTCGGAGAGAGCATAATCGGCGGCGTCTTTTGGCCTCCAGCTGCGGTCAAGCGTGCCGAACATATACCAAAGCTCACAGGAATGAAACGCGCCGGCATCGTCACCGAGGGGCCTGTGCTTGAAGTAATAGACATATGACAGCGCTCTGCCGAGGCTTTCGTTTTTGAGACTCCAGCCTACGCAGGCTTTGTAGAGAGGGTTATCCGTTCCTGCGGTTCCCTCACTGCTGCCGATGTCGTCCATCGTCAGGCCGAGCATGTAGGGTATATCGTGGTGGAGATTTTTATCCACGGTTTCGGTATAGCCCTGCTTCATCAGGAGGCCGTCTACGATTGGCCTAAACGGGAGCATCGGGCTTTCCGCAAGGAATTTACCGACGGCGGCGAAGATTTCCTCCGCGCTCATCGCACGAAGCGCTTCCGCCGATTTCGCGCCGGTTATTTCAACGAACCTCTCACCGGTTTCGAGGGCTTCGGCAAGTGAACAATCTTTGTTGAGAGGCGAATCATAACCGCCTGCGCTTTGGAAAATCGCCGCGCTTATCATGCCTTTTGTGAGCTCTGAGGAGCAAAGTGTCTGCACGCTCATTGCGCCCGCGCTTTGGCCGAAAACAGTGATATTATCCGCATCTCCGCCGAAAGCGGTGATATTCTCGCGCACCCATTTGAGGGCGGCGATTTGGTCGAGTATACCGTAATTTCCCGAAAGACCGTTTTCATCAGCCAGCCACCTATGCGCGAGGAAGCCGAACGCGTTGACCCGATAGTTGATTGTGACGAGAATCACGCCGCGCTTGCAATACTCCGCGCCGTCAAATTCAAGCTCACTGCCGAAGCCGTGGAGGAACGCGCCGCCGTGAATCCAAAACGCCACGGGCAGCTTTTCATTCCCCGGGTTTTCCGGCGTCCAGATATTGAGATAGAGGCAATCTTCGCTCATCGGCGGGACGAACGCTGGCTTGGAATAAAACTCCTTGCCGTAGAACTCCTCCGGCTTTGCGATGCCCTGCACACAACGGTTCGGGAATTTATCGGCATTTTGTACGCCCTGCCGGGAATCGAGCTCCTGCGGGGCTTTCCAGCGCAGTTCACCGACGGGCGGCTTGGCGTACGGGATTCCCTTGTAGACCGTGCAGCCGTTCTCGCTGACGCCTTGAAGCTCGCCGAATTTCGTTTTGACTGTCATAGTATCACCTCATAGAATAATTTTGCTTTTAATATAACACAAACAGGCATAAAAAAACAGAGCCGACGGCTCTGAATTCTTTATTTGCAGTATTATGCGCTGAGCTTTCTATCGAGGGCTGACTTCTTTCTCGAAGCAGTATTCCTGTGAAGGATTCCCTTGGCGGCAGCCTGGTCGATTTTCTTAACAGCCGCTCGCACCACAACGGTTTTGTCCGATGAATTCTCTTCAATCGCCGCGTTTGCCTTTTTAATCGTCGTCTTCAATTCGGAATTGAAAGCCTTATTCCTTGCTGTTTTTGCAGCGTTGACCTTAACGCGCTTCTTCGAGGACTTTATATTTGCCATAGTCACACCTCCTATTTATGTTTTCATGATAACGCAAGCAATATGATACCATGCACAGCATGAAAATGCAAGGCTTTTTTCATGATTTTTGCTTTTTTGCGCGATTCACCCTTGCAATGCTGATTTTTAATTGTCAATTGCATTCATTTGTGGTATAATACCGAAAGAATTTGAACACGCCCCCGTAGTTAAATGGATATAACGAGTCCCTCCTAAGGATTAGTTATCAGTTCGATTCTGGTCGGGGGTGCCAATAAGGGCAATGGACAATTGACAATGGACAGTAGGGGCGCTTTCCACGCCCGGCGCACCAATAAGGGCAATGGACAATTGACAATGGACAGTAAGCGCAGCGACGCACGAAGTAAGCGTAGCGCCGCACAAGGTGCGCAGTGAAGGGCATAAAGAACAGGCAATGAGGTGATTTCGCTTCGTTGCCTGTTCTTTTATTCATATCTATTATCTCTTGATTTGTGCAATTGCTCATAATAACGATTTGCTGATTTTTACCGATGACAAGGATTTTCTGCATTACGCTAAGCATCTGCCCATTCGTATGTTAGAGGCCGAATAGCAGGCAGCCAAAAGCTGAGAGTGAAACAAAACTCTCAGCTTTTATTTTTATACTATTATTCCACTGCAGTGAGCAAATCGGCGAAGGTGGCGAGATTATATGTGCCGAGGCCGCTGGAGACGGCGTCTCCGATGGCGGCGCAGTCCATCCCGCCGGCGATTGCGGCTTCAAGCCCGGCCTTGGCGTCTTCCACGACAAGGCATTCCTCCGGCTCTAAGCCAAGATACTCCGCCGCCTTAAGGAAGACCTCCGGGTGCGGCTTGGAGTTCTCTATGTTATTGCCGTCGCTGATAGCATCGAAATAATCCGGCAGACCGATTCTGTTAAGAATCAGTGGGGCGTTCTTGCTCGACGAGCCAATTGCGAGCTTCAGCCCCATTGCGCGCAGCTTATCAAGCGTATCCTTGACTTCATCGGAGAGGTCGGCGGTGCTCATCTGCATGAGCGATTCGCGGTAGAGGTCGTTCTTCTCCGTGGCATACTTCACCTTCTCCTCATCGGATAGCGGTGCACCGGTGTTGCGCTCCAGAATTATCTCCAAGCTTTCCATGCGGCTCACGCCGCGGAGGCGGTTGTTTATCACCTCGTCAAAATATATGCCAAGCTTATCGGCCAGCGCCTTCCACGCAAGATAGTGGTATTTATCCGTATGACAGATAACGCCGTCCAAATCAAAAACAATTGCTTTATACTTCATTAAACTATGCTCCTTAGATGAATTGTGGAACAGAGATACAGCGACAAAACACCTGTCGGCGCTACGCTTACCCTCTTTACAAAAGAGGGTCAAGGGCGACAATTCCTTTAATTATCAATTATGCGCTGCGCGCGTCGCTACGCTCATTGTCAATTGTCAATTGCAATTATCGGAGCGCCGAGGTCGTCGCTCCCTACGTAGGGCAATGCCCTTGCCCTTCACTGTCAATTGGCTCACAGTCTTGTGTCCCACTTGCCGCAGAAGGGGTCTATGGGGTTTGTGCCCTTGAACTCCGAGCGGCCCATGAGCTTTTCAAACATGGCATTGAGCGTATCGTCGTTTGAGGCATATGTATTGATGAAGGTCTTGACTCTCGGCATATCGAGGAGGTGATACGGGTTCTCGACGGAAATGGCGATTGTCGGCAGAATCTCAATATAGTGCGGGCAGTTGGCGCCCATAGGCTGCTGCCACTCGATTCTCACAGTGGTCTGGTTGCTCTTTGTTGCGAGATTGATGAGATAGATTATCGCGTCGTAATCGTTTTCGATGTCCTTAAACTTCGCGGCTCTGCCCTCCAAGCCCTGCGGCGGCACATAGGTCGTCACCTCAAAGCCCTCATTTTCAAGCATCTCCTTGAAACGGTCGCATACGCCGGCGCGCACGGAATAAGCGACGCCCTGCTCCGCCTCAACAGGCATATACAGAATTCTCTTATACTTTCCGGGTGAAAGCGGAAGAACACCGTCCTGCTTTTTGACAAGCGTTACGGATTTATCGGCGCATTCCTTCGCCCACTGTCTGTGCTCATCGCAGCCGACTACCTTTGCCGCTTCTTCAAGCGAGACGGTCTGACTCTTCTTATGCAGGTTCAAAGCGGCCTTCAGGCCGAGAACGCGCATAACGGCTTCGTCAAGTCTCTCGGGCGTGATGACGCCTTCCTTGACACCCTGCGTCATGAAGCCGACATCCTCTTCAAGGTTCTTCGTGAACAGGAACATATCCGCACCCGCGGCGATTGAATAAGGCACAGCCTTTTCGCGCGACATCGGGATAGTAAAGCCCGCCATTGTTGTGGCGTCTGTGACGATGAGGCCGTTGAAGCCGAGCTTGCCGCGCAGCAGGCCGCCCATGAGCTCGGGCGCGAGCGTTGCGGGCATGATGTCTTCGTCCTTGATTCCGGGAACGAGCTTTCTGGAGTATTCGGGCTGCATAATATGGCCGACCATGACGGTCAGCGCGCCCGCATCAATAGACTCCTGATAAGCTGCACCATAAGTTGCGTCCCAATCCTCGCAGGAGAAATCGTTGATGCTGGTGACGAGGTGCTGGTCGCGCTCGTCTCTGCCGTCGCCCGGGAAGTGCTTAATTGACGCGGCGACGCCGTAGCTCTGAACATTCTCTACATAGGCCTTGCCAAAGGCTTTTACGCGCTTCGGGTCACTGCCGAAGGTGCGCACATTTGTGATGGGGTTGCGGAAGTTATAGTCGATGTCGATGATGGGCGCGAAAGCCCAGTTTCCGCCGACGGCGCTCCCCTCTCTTCCGCAGATTGTGCCGAGGCGCGCAGCGGTTTCTACATCGTCTGTGGCCGCGATTTCCGTCGGCGAGCCGAGGAATGTGCCCTTATCGGCGATGAGACCGTTGCCGCCCTTTTCAAGGTTGGCGGCAATCAGCATGGGCAGCGGCGACCTCTTCGCCCAGCCGTTTGTGCAGTTGACGGCCTCCTCAAGCGCGAACGGGCGATACATAACTCCGCCCGGCTTGCAGACCTTGAAGGTGTTGTCAATTTCCTCGTCTGTTCCGGCGATGCTGATGAGGCAGAAGAGCTGACCGATTTTATCCTCCTCGGAAAGCCCGGTGAGGTTTGTCTTCACCCACTCAATCCCCTCGTCATCAAGGTTAAACGGTTTTTTGCGCAGCAGTTCAAAATCCGGCATAAATACATCCTCCTTATAATTTTCTCCATCGATTTGCAAAATATAGGCCGACGGCACACATGAAATATGTGTATTTTCTATAAAAGATATTATCATTTTTTCGGGCGTGTACAATTCTGTTTTGGAAAAAAGATTTTTTTAGTTTGAAGCTTGCGCAATAATGTCAGTTCATGATATATTATACTAAACGAGGAGGATGTGTTAATATGACTAGGCAAAATGCTAATATAAATAAAGAGACGTTTTCGTTTATTTGTTTGCAATTAGGCATCTCTTCTTCTTTTCTTGCTCAAAAAACCGGACACTCTGAAGAAAAGATTAATCTATGGCTTGATACATCAAATGACATTTTTCCAACAATTAATCAAGCAAAGAAGATAGCAAAAGTCCTTAGGATTCCTTTCGCTGGCCTTTATATGAACAAAGAAAATCTTCCAGTGCAAAAATTGCCACAATTACGAGATTTGAGGACATTACCGAACAGCGGAAAAGTGGACAACAGTTTATTGAATCTTGCAGTTGCTGAGTTAATCCGATATCATGATTTCCTTCTATCTTCTGAATCTGAGATGGATATTATAGCTACTCCTTTATTATTGCCCGTTATTCCTCCATCAACGACAGTTTCAAAATATGCAAGGATTATTAGGAATTTCTTTGATATTAGTTTAGATGATCAGTTTAACTCAGCCTCAACACGAAAGTTTTACTTATATGTTCGTCAAAAAATTGAAAACAAAGGCATCTTTGTTCACTGCTTTACAGGTGTTGATGTTGAAATAGTTCGTGGCATTTCTATTTACAACGATATCACACCTATCATCGGTATTAATAGCAATGACAGAAGTCCTGCGAAAATATTTACAATAATACACGAATTGGTTCATATATTAAATAAGCAATCAACATTATGTAATGAAATGTCAACTCCATTTTCGCGTTTCAACGAAGAAGTTTTTTGTAATGCTGTTGCTGGTGAAGTTCTTGTGCCAGTGGCTTCATTGAATAATTATATAAATACTCACTCTATTCATGATATAAGTTTAAATGATATAGAAACTATATCAAATGAATTCAGCATTAGTAAAGAAGTAGTCATACGAAGGTTGCTTGATACAAATCATTTTTCGCAAAATGAATATGATTATTTTGCGAATATTATCCATCAGAATTTTTTGAAGCAACTGGAAAACGAGAAACTTGCCCGACAAGAAAATTCCAAACAGCACTTTTATCGTAGCATTTGTCGTGATGCTATCGACAAGACTAGTTCAACAATTTGTCGTATCCTTTTGCTTGGTTATAGTGACGGATATTTCAGCAAGCAGGATGTTTCAGGCTATCTCGGGATAAAAGAACAGCATATACCAAAATTCCTTTCAGAGGTGGCAAAATGGTAGACACATATTTACCTGAACAAATGGCATTTCACCCTCTTCCATATCGCTATATTATGGATTCCTGTTCTATTCTTTCTCAAAAACCAGACGAACCTCATAGGCGTGGTGTTTACCATACACTCTGGCAGAAAATCGAAGAATACATAGAGGCCAAAATCATTGTAATCTGTTCTGAAATTAAAGCAGAAGTTGAAGATAAAGATATTAATTTATGGTTGCAAAAGTGTGGTTGCGAAATTATTGTTGCAGATGAAATAGTACAGAATAATGTAGCAATAATTGTAAATCAACATCCTCAACTGCTGGACTTCACAAATGCTAAGTCTTCTGGTGATGCTTTCCTTATTGCTACCGCTATGAAATACCAAATCGCTGTAATCACTGAAGAGAATAAGCTTTCGCACAAGAAAATCCCAAAAATATGTCAAGCTTATAATATCCCTTGCTATAATCTAACCGAACTTGCTGAAAAGGAGAAATGGAAATTCTAATATCTTCAATTAAAGACCTATGAATATCGATGACTGATATTCGTAGGTCTTCTTAGTCTAAATATCAAAAATCATCTAGGAGACATAAAATGGAAATCAACAATGTACTTGCACAGGAATTCGGCATACAGCAAAATCATGTGAATAATATCGTGACGCTGATTGATGACGGGAACACGATTCCGTTCATCGCGCGCTACAGAAAAGAGATGACCGGCTCGTGTGACGACCAAGTCCTGCGCGATTTATTCGACAGGCTAAGTTACCTGCGCAACCTGGAGAAGCGCAAGGAGGAGGTCATCGGCTCGATTACGGAACAGGATAAGATGACAGACGAGCTTCATGCGGCGATTCTCGCGGCGAAAACGCTCGCCGAGGTTGAGGATTTGTATCGCCCATATAAGCAAAAGAGGCGCACAAGAGCCACGATTG
>QMCD01001567.1_pt1 | contig 13695 bp, 10 predicted proteins | sample 1821841 | NCBI WGS metagenome assembly QMCD01 (sample SAMN01991225, study PRJNA193472) | Termite gut metagenome, whole genome shotgun sequencing project. | isolation source: worker | host: Macrotermes natalensis | reverse complement strand
ATATGAACCTCTTTGGCGTCACCTTTGACGAGGGCGCGACCAAAGACGGAGACAACGGCGCTTACGGCCCATACCGCCAGCGTCAGCGCAAGGCCGTCTACCACAGCGTGGCAAAGCGTATTTTTGCCAGCGAGGCGCCGATGATGAACAGGGAGATGGGGGCGGTCATATCCCCCACCTGGCGCACGGCGCCCAGCAGCGGGGCGGGCAGGCGCAGAGGGGACACAAAGATAGCCACCGACACCACCACGGCGATGGTGAGCGGCTGGGTGATGAACTGCCTAAAGGTGAAGCCCGCGCCCGCAATCAGGCGCACGCCCACGCTGTAGATTAAAACCTGGAAAACCATTTGGCCCACCATGGCGTACAGCAGGCCCTCGCTGCCAAACAGCCCCTGCGCAACGGGAAAGCCAATAAAAGCCACGTTGGCAAAGGCGATAGCGGCGGTGAAAATTTGGGTATCGCGCTTGTCTGCGCATCGCAGCCGCCCGGCCAGCAGCGAGAGGGCGATGACAAGCACATAGTACCCCGCAAGTATCCCCGCGCCCAGCAGCATGTTTTGGGCCAGCCGCGCCTCAAAGGCGCTGTTGCCCACGGCCAGCATGTTCATGGGCATCACCACACACAACAGTATCTCCGACAATGCCTTTTGCACGGCCTCCGGCAGCAGCCCGGTTTTGTTCATCACAAAACCCAGGCCGGCCATAAACACTATTTTCACCATCAAATCAACCAGTATCTCAATCGGCATAGATGCCTCCCGGGGAGTTTGTTTAGGGCACCCTCTAACCCAGCAGAATACAGTATAGCACAAAACGGCCTGGTTCTGTAGGGCGCGGCTGCCTTTGGAAGTGGCCAAACGCGCAGAGAACTATACAAATCCGCAGGGGCGATTATCAATCGCCCGCGGAACGCATAATATGCGCCCCTGCCAAGAACTACCCAGGCAGACGCATAAAAAATACAAAATGCACGAACGATGTAGGGCGCGACGCCCCCGGCGCGCCCTACGATCACTTCCGCCATGAAAAAGAATATTGTAATGGAAAAACGGCTGTGGTATATTCTATTGTGATATGGTACCTTGGCCTGTCCGCGGGCCAACGCAGTTTGAACCGTGTGAGGGGATGTATATGAAGCGGCAATGGAAGATGATTTTGTGCTGGCTTTTATCTTTTGCGCTATTGCTGGGCTGCCTGGCCGGCTGCGCGCCCGCGCAGGAAGCCGAAAGCCAGGTATCGTCCGCGCGGTCTGTACCGGCGGCAAGCATACCCCAGCCCCCGGAGGAGGACTTCATCACCCGCGCCGAGTGGATAGAGCAGCTGGTGAAAACGGTGGGGGGCGCGGATTTTAACCCCACCAAGGCGGCCGAGCTGGAGCCCTATTTTTCGGACGTGGCGGCGGAGGACGAGCGGTACGGCTATATCCAAACCGCCGCCATGATGGAGTGGCTGGACACCGACGTGACAAAGGGCGTGTTTGAGCCAAACGCGCCGGCCACCCGGGGTTTTGTGGCGTCTACGGCCGTGCTTGCGGCAGGCTATATGATGGTGGGCGGCGAGGACGAGCCCACCGACGAAATGCTGCAAAGCGGCAACCCGCTGGCGCTTTTGTTCGCAAAGCGGCTGGGCGTGATAAGCCCGGACGAAAGCGGCAGTTTGCAGGCGCAGGAAACCGTGGACGACGCGCTGTGCGAGAGCGTGCTGGCCTGGTATACCAGCGTGAACACCTGGGAAGAAGACCTGCCCGATGTGACGGAATTTAACCCCAATGTGCGCGATTTTACCGGGACGGAGCTGGCGTATACGCTGGACGCCGAAAATATTTTGCGCCTGCCGGAGGACTTTGCCGAAGCGCCCGCCGCGGGCGACATTTGGCTGCTGCCCGCCACGGCGGAATGGCCCGACGGCGCCGCCGTGACCATTGAAGGCGGGGACGCCGAGGCGGGCTACCAAACCCAGACGCCCGCCATTGAGGACATCTTCGCCAGCCTCAGCCTTAATATGGCGCACGAGCTGGACATTGCGGGCCCCGCCCGCTTAATAGACAATGGGAGCACCGCGGGCGACACCTCCGAAGCGGACGCAGGCGCGGACAGTGCTTCCGAGGACGAAAGCAGTGCAAACGCCGCTGCCGAGGACGAAGCAAGCGCAGGTGACGCCGCCGAAACCGACACAGGCACGGGCGATACTTCCGAGACCTCAGAGGCCGATGCAGGCGCCGGTGACACTTCCGGGGCCGGCGAAGGCGTAAACGGCTTTTCCGGGGCCGGCGCGTTCCAGCAAGGCCCCGGGGGAGAGATTGAAGGCGGCATTGAACTGCGCCGCGACGACGAGGGGCGGCTTTGGAATGACATGTACTGGAATTACAGGAGCAGCTACCCGCTTGCCGAAGGGCTGACGCTGGACGTAAACAAAATTGGCCTGCGCATCAGCATCCGCTACGGCGAGCCCTTCAAAGATGCGTCTGTTCCGCAATGGATGAAGGACATACGATATGAACTTGAAGTGCGCTTCCAGCTCGACCTCGACTTTGCGCTCAGCCTGAAACTAGACGGCGGTTCAGTTAAAAAAACCTATGAAAAAGATTTTCTCAAAGATATTATGGCGAGGGTTAAGAACCCGATTGCCAAGGTGAACGCCACCATGACACTGGAGGCCGAGGCCTCCGGCGAGGGCAAGGTGGGCTTCCCGCTTACCGGGCGCGCGCGGTACCAGTTCGGCGGCGATGCCCTTAGCCGCCCTTCCCCCGTAGAGCTGGACAAAATCAACGTGCGCATGGAAGGCGCGCTGGAGGCCAGCCTTACCTTCAAGTTCGATTTGGGCGTCAGCCTGTTCGGGCTCAAGGTGGTTTCCAACACCCTCACGTCTAAATTCAAGGCCGCCGCAACCTATATACAGGACAACCACGGCATTTGCATGGGCATCGACGCCACCATTGAAACGCAGTATGTGATGGACCTGGGCTCGGCGCTGGTGGCCAAAGTGCTGGACGCCATGCTGGACGGTTATAAATGGCTGTTTGACGATTCGGACGATCCGCTGGCTCCCAGTGTGGAGGAATCGGTAATCTACCAGGAGCTGGTGCGCCTGCGGAACTGCCTGGTAAGCGCTTTCAGTGTGCCGGTGCCCGAAAAACCCGTTGTCCTGCCGGTGGGCCGCCTGCACTGGGAGGGCGAGAGCATGGGCAGCCTGCGCCGCACCCCAAACGACGTTTGCACCCGCGATTTTACGCTGGAGCTGGTGAGCCCCTCGTCCGTCAAGGTGGACGAATCGGCCGCGTTATCGGTTGTGGCCCGGCCAAACGGCGCAAGCCGCGTTGGGTTAACCGGGCGCGTGCGCGCCGAAAGCCGGAATACGGGCGTTCTTTCGTGCAGCGACAACCGCGTTACCGGCCACAGCGAGGGCGAGGCCGTGGTGGAACTGGTGTGGGTGTTCCGGGACGAGCACGGCGAGTGGGATTCCCTGCTGAAGGGCGAGGGCGCCATCAAGGTGACGGAGGAGGACGATAGCAGCAGTGACAGTAGCCAGACGGAAGATTCCTCATCCAGCAGCGGCGGCGAGGACGGCGGCGGTGGCGGCGGCACCGAAATGCCCGGCATGATACACCAGCACTGTATATTCTGCGACGGCTATTACACCATCTTCTTCTATCCCGACGGGAGTGTAGACCGCCCCCGCCACGGCCCGTTCTGCCTGACGAGATACCCCAGCGGGCGAACCGATTTTGCGGGGCAGTTCGCCTCGCCCAACGGCGACGGACACACGCCCTACAACCTGCGCTGGGGCGAGGAGGGCATGGCCTACTTCGACGAACAGATAACCGCCGCCGAGGGCGAAAACGGCTCTACCGGTTACGAGGTGTGGCTGTACCGCGACGGCGACCAATTTGTCGAATCCCTCTGGACTCCCATTGGCACCCCCGCGGTGGATTTTTCGGAACACATGACCGAGCCCGGAGACTATCAGTTCGCGGTGTTCATGCCGGATGACGGCCTCATAGCCGTATCCGACCCCTACACGGTGAAGTGAGGCGGGCGCGCTCCGGGCACCATCATCAAAGCCGCCGTGAAAGGATTCTCCATGAAGAACAAGCTTATCGATTGGTTTTTGCGCCTAATCAAGGGCGTCTTTGTTGGCACGGGCTTCATTTTGCCGGGCGTAAGCGGGGGCGCGCTGGCCGCCATTTTTGGCCTGTACGAGCGCATCATCCGCTTTGTGGCGCACATCACCCGGAATTTTAAGGAAAACGTCCTGTTTTTTATCCCGGTTATCGCGGGTATGCTGGTTAGCATTGTGGGGCTGGCCTGGCCGCTGGACTATTTTTTGGAAAATTACCGCGCCCCCACCATGCTGTTTTTTGTGGGCTGCATTCTGGGCACGCTGCCCAGCCTGTGGAAGCAGGCCGGGCAGAAGGGCAGAAAACCGCATCACATGGTGACTATGCTGGCGGTGCTGGCGGCGGGCTTTGTGTTTTTGTACTTTGCCGACGGCCTGTTCCAGGCCAATGTGCCGCAAAACTTTTTCACCTGGATGCTGGCGGGCGTGGTAATTGCGCTGGGCGTGCTGGTGCCCGGGCTCAGCCCCTCCAATTTCCTTATCTACATGGGCATGTACGAACCCATGGTGGGCGCCTTCAAGCAGTTCGACGTCATGGTTCTGCTTCCCATCGGCATTGGCCTGCTGGCCTGCATCATTGCCCTGTCCAAGCTGATGGACCTGATTTTCCGCAAAGCCTACGCCGGGCTGTTCCACGTTATCCTCGGCATCGTCATCGCGTCTACGGCCATTATCATCCCCTTCAATTACAACTATCTCACCTTGGGGGGGCTGGCCTGCCTTGTCTGCTGTGTGGCTGGCGCGGCGCTGGGCTGGTTTATGAGCCGCCTGGAGGACAAATACGTTCCCGAAAAGTAGATGTGGCTGCTTCCACGGCCGCCAAGGCAACAGCATTTACTTTTTTGAGAACTCCCGAACGCATGAATGCGTTCCCTGCGGTGCATATTGTAAGATGTATTGCTGGCTTTTTCGGCAAAGCCAGATTTTGCACTTCGTGCCCACCCATACCGCGTTCGCGTGCCCGCTCACGCTTTCGGCTCGCACGCTTCCTTTGGTCGCTGCTCGCCGGGTATGGGAAAATCTGTTTTGCCCGTAATTTATAAGTATTGCTGGCTTTTTCGGCAAAGCCAGATTTTGCACTTCGTGCCCCGCTTGACACAGCAGGCCGCGCGTGTTATAGTAAGCCTACAGTGATTAGCAATGGCTAACCCTATTCTTTTTTAGGCGGCAGTTAGCAGCCGCTAATCTGTGGCGCGCGGGCGCCGCGGCATTGCATTTAAGGAGAGGAATACATATCAGGGGCGGTTATATAGAAGCTAACTCAGTGTCTCATCTATAATATCCGATGCCACCTCAGTGGTGGGGATATGCTCCCGTGTGTAATTCTTTATTTCGCGCTCGAACTCCGCACGCGAGGGTTGCGGCGAGGGTGAAGGTGTCTGTACTGCAGGCTTGGGATTGGCGGCGCGGACAAGGATATAGTTTTCCATAGCCTGCCAAGTGTAGTTCGCAGCTGGAAGTGCCTGAGCGAGTAGCTCGGAGACAGTGCCCTCACGGGAGGAGAGCCTGACTGTCCGGTCGTAAGGAATGATGCCCTCGTCGAAAACGACCGTAATGCCCGCCTGTCGCCCGATTTGGCCGAACAGCTCCGGCAGGGTAACCTCATGCCGTGGCAGCGATATTTTTTTATCCTGTGCCGAAGCAGTCGCAACGGCGAACAGGGTGCAGAGTATCAATAAGTATTTCCTCATCGTATTATTTCTTGTCAAGAGTAATTGTAGAGCCATCTATCGTGTAGCCGAAATTGCCGTTAACATATTCCAGCGCAGACATAACCTCGTCTATCGTAAGCGCCCCGTCGAGCGTGAAGTTGTAGCGGCGCGAAGTATCAACCGCTTCACGGCCTTCGATACGAATGTCATAGGCCGACTCTATACTGTCGAAGATATCGCCGAGACTCATCATGTTAAGCATGCTTGTCGTAAACCATACGGGGGCGCCGGCCGACATGTCGAAATCGTGGATATCCGTCTGTGCCGTCGCGTGGTCGAGCGTAAACTCTCGCCCCGCAGTGTCGAGACGGTGTGTGCCGGCAGCGTGGGCAAGTTCAACGACACCCTCGTAGAGCGACAGCGCCGAATGGCCATCGGCCGTCTGTGTGCTGAAATTGAACTCCGTACCCAACACCCTGACATCCAAGTGCTCGGAGTGTATTGTGAAAGGATGCGCAGGGTCCTTGGCAACCTTGAAATATGCCTCACCACTAAGCTCAGCCTCGCGGTTGTCGTTATACGAGAAGCTCGTGTTGCGGTTCAGCGTAACCTCCGTGCCGTCGGCCAGCACAAGGTGTCTCACACCGTCGGTTCCAGTCGCAACAGTATGCGACGCTATAAAAGGCAGGCCGGGCGCAGGTAGTCCTATTACCCCCTCTTGACTACCCGCGTTGCCCCGTCCAAACCATAAATATCCACCTCCGATAAGCAGCATCGCAGGCAACATAACCGCCGCAAAACGAACTGCCGCACGCCTAAACCCAACCCTGCGAACCGGATGAACAGGTACAACAGGAAACAAAGGCATAGCCTCCGACTCTCGCTCGATGTCGAGCGTGCGCAGGTAATTAAGATCAGGATTTAAACCGAGCGTGGCGGCCACACGTGCCCACTGTAGCTCTATATCGTCTGCATCTGGTGCGTAAGGGCGCAAGTACCCCTCTTTGGCTGAACGCAATGCTGCATACAAGGCTGCATTGAGCGCCTCGCGTTTCAACTCCGAATCCTTGCCGTCAGCAAAGTAGAGACGTATCTTATCCAACCGCTCCTCCGAAAGTGAAGTATCGAAAAGCAACCGGAAAGCCAGCCATTCGTACTGCTCCGTTTTTACAGATTTGTCCTTTTTCTCGTTCGAGTTATTCATCAGTATAAGTTTTATTCTTCGTATGGAAAGATCGACAGCATCACTTTACACAACACGTCGCGTTTCAGATCGGCATCTTCGTCGCTTGCCAACCATGCACGGATTATATCCTGCTCGCTCTTGGGTGTGCCCTCCGTGAATAACCGACATATCCGCTGCTCGAAATCATCTGCCCTCATGCACATATCTCCATATTGCTTGTTTCCAATCTTCCGCTGTAATTGAGTACTTCTATGAATATCCGTTCCATGGCGCGGTCTTTTTCCAGCCGGTTGCGCTCGTCCATAAACCAACCTAAAAACCTGCCGCACATATCGTCGTCAGGATTCTCAAGCCTGAAATAAGAACAGATTACTTTGTAGGCGCGCTCTTCGGCAGACAACTTGTTGAACTCATCGAGCCAACCGTCCAACCAACTGTCTATTATTTTAGCTGATACCTCGTTTATGCCGGGCATGTCAAATTCGCCATACATTGTCTTACTGTCATTTTCTAAACAGTATTACAATCTAAGGCGTTGGTACGTCTAATCGGAAATGTAATTTTTTTGGATTTTTTGCGCAATGGTTCAGCGCTGCGGGAGAAACAACAGGGCGACCAATATGGAAATAAGCGACCTGAGAGTACTCAATGCCAACACCATGTGGTTTCTTACGGTGCTGTACGACAAGTTCATCCGCTCTGCGATTTCGTCGTAAGTCAGGTTATGCTCCCTGCTCAACTCGAATACCATTCGGCGCTGTGGCGGCATGCTTTGAATAACACGCTCTATGCGCGCCTCCATTTCAGAGACCAATATAGGCGAATCGGCCGCATGGTCTTCAGCATTCTGCACGAACATTTGCTCGCCGGAGTATTCGTAGTGGTATTGCTTTCTCTTTATGAGGTTCAGGGCGGCATTTGTCGCCATTTTCGACACGAAACCGTCAAGAGACTTGGCCGGATTTATCTGTTCATGTTGTAGCCATAGCTTGGCAAAGGTGTCCTGCGCGATGTTCCAAGCCTCCTCGACATCCTTCGTAATGCGCCTTATAAACGGCACGAGCCAAGGCGTTGTACTCTCGTAATAGCGCGAAAAAGCAACCTCGTTGCCATTGCGGATGGCCTCGTACAATTTCGTTGTGTCGGTGTTGTCTTGATTGCTTTTCATTTCGACCTTTCGGCATTCCGTTGCTTGTGAATAGACGGAATACGGCGGCAAATGTATAAAAATATACTATACCGGTATTGGTTTAGCAATTATTTTTTTATTTGACATTCAAATATTTTATTGCTAATTTGTTGTAAAAGACCGACTATTTGTGTTATTATTTTAGTGTTTTTAGGCGTGTATAGCATTGTTTGTCAGTTTATTGCGGTTGCTGCTTGATCTCACGCCAAACAATACGCTATTCGGCCAGAATAATACCATATTTAATACTCAATTTAATACTCATAATACTCACATAAATTAAATTTTATCAATAAAATTTAAACAGACTCTAAAGCGACAGACATGAAAAACCCCCGCATCGAAATTTCGATGCGGGGGTTTTGGATGAATTACTGGTGGCGGAGTTGGGACTCGGTTGAGTATGGCTCCGCACCGTAGGGGAGGTTAGTTCGCTGCTTCTGCGCCTGCGGCGAGGGCGTCGTACTCCTCCTGTGAGCCTACTATAATGTTGTTCCAGTCGCGCACGCCCGTACCTGCCGGTATGAGGTGGCCGCAGATGACGTTCTCCTTGAGGTTTTCCAACATATCGACCTTGCCGTGTATGGCCGCCTCGTTGAGTACCTTTGTGGTCTCCTGGAACGACGCCGCCGACATGAAGCTGTTGGTCTGGAGCGCCGCGCGGGTGATACCCTGAAGTATCTGGTCCGAAGTTGCGGGGATGATGTCGCGCACCTGCACCTGACGCTGGTCTTTGCGTTTCAGTATGGAGTTCTCGTCACGCAGCTTGCGCATGGAGATCATCTCGCCCTGATGCACGCTGAGCGAATCGCCGGCGTCGGTTACGACCACCTTGTCGTAGAGCATGTCGTTCTCCTCCATGAACTCCCACTTATCGACGATCTGCTCCTCGAGGAAGCGGGTGTCACCGGGGTCCTGAATCTGAACTTTGTTCATCATCTGGCGGACGATGATCTCGAAGTGCTTGTCGTTGATCTTCACGCCCTGTCCGCGGTAAACCTCCTGTACTTCGTTGACGATGTACTCCTGAACCTTCGTGGGGCCCTGTATAGCCAAGATGTCGCTCGGGGTGATCGCTCCGTCGGAAAGGGGCATGCCCGCTTTTACGTAGTCGTTCTCCTGCACGAGGATCTGGCGTGTGAGGGGCACGAGGTACTTGCGTATGTCGCCGCTCTTGGAGGTTATGATTATCTCGCGGTTACCGCGCTTGATCTTGCCGAACGAAACCTCGCCGTCGATCTCCGACACGACCGCCGGATTAGACGGGTTGCGCGCCTCGAACAGCTCCGTAACGCGTGGGAGACCTCCCGTGATGTCGCCAGCCTTGCCGAACGCACGCGGTATCTTGATGAGCGTGTCGCCCGCCTTGATCTTTGCGTTCTCCTTAACCACGATGTGGGCGCCGACGGGCAGGTTGTACTGCTTTATCTCGTTGCCCTCGCTGTCGAGGATTCGGATCACAGGGTTCTTGGTCTTGTCGCGGCTTTCGGTTATCACCTTTTCGCGCAGGCCTGTCTGTTCGTCGGACTCTTCGCGGAAAGTAACGCCCTCGATGATGTTCTCGAAGTTGACCTTACCGTCCGACTCGGAGATGATAACGGCGTTGAACGGATCCCATTCGCAGATCACGTCGCCGTTCTTCACCTCGTCGCCATCGAATTTGAAGAGATGCGAGCCGTAGGGCAAGTTGTGCGTGAAGAGTATCAGGCCGGTATTGTTATCGACAATTCTCATTTCGGAGAGTCGGCTGACTACGATATTGTTATCGACGCCGTCCTTGTTCTTGTGCTTGATGACCTTCAGGTCGTCGATCTCCAAGCGGCCGCCGTAACGGGCTACCACCTGATGATCTACTGCCGAACCGCTGGCCACACCACCGACGTGGAACGTACGGAGCGTAAGCTGCGTACCCGGCTCGCCGATACTCTGCGCCGCGATGACGCCGACGGCCTCGCCCTTCTGGGTCATGCGTCCCGTGGAGAGGTTGCGCCCGTAGCACTTTGCACACACGCCGCGGCGTGCTTCGCATGTGAGCGCCGAACGTATCTCGACCTGTTCGAGAGGTGACTTTTCTATCGTGTCGGCGGCTGTCTCGTCGATTTCGTCGCCCGCCGCGACGATCAGTTCGCCCGTCAGCGGATGTACGATATCGTTGAGCGCCGTGCGGCCGAGTATCTTTTCGTAGAGGGTCTGCACTATCGCCTCGTTGCGCTTGATAGTGGTTGCCGTGAGGCCGCGGAGCGTACCGCAATCCTCCTCGTTAACTATCACGTCGTTGGCAACGTCCACAAGACGACGGGTAAGGTAACCTGCGTCGGCGGTCTTAAGTGCCGTATCGGCCAAACCTTTACGCGCACCGTGCGTCGAGATGAAGTATTCGAGTACCGAAAGTCCCTCCTTGAAGTTCGAAAGGATGGGGTTTTCGATTACCTGTCCGCCCTCTGCGCCCGACTTCTGCGGCTTGGCCATAAGACCACGCATACCGGAGAGCTGGCGTATCTGCTCGCGCGAACCGCGGGCTCCGGAATCGAGCATCATAAACACGGGGTTGAAACCGTCCATGTCCTTCTCCAACTGGCGCGATACGGTCTCGGTGAGCTCCGAGTTCACACGCGTCCAGATGTCGATGACCTGATTGTAGCGTTCGTTGTTGGTAATGAAACCCATATTGTAGCTCTCGTAAACTTCGTCCACCTTTTCGTAGCCCTCGCTAACGAGTTTCTCTTTCTCCTTTGGTATCAGCACGGCGTCGAGGTTGAACGAAAGTCCGCCCCTGAACGCCATCTGGTAGCCGAGGTCTTTGATATCGTCGAGGAATATGGCTGCCTTGTCGGCACCCGCCTCTTTCATTATCACACCGATGATATCCCTCAGGTTCTTCTTCTTGAGCAGGGTGTTGATGTAACCCACCTCTTTGGGAACGACCTGGTTGAATATTACGCGGCCTATGGTAGTATCCTTGATGAGTTTCCTCACGGGGTTGCCCTTTTCATCTACCGTGTCGGCCATTACGCTTACTATGGCGTGCAGGTCAGCCCTGCCCTCATTGTAAGCTATGATAGCCTCTTCCGGCCCGTAGAATACGAGGCCCTCGCCCTTTGCGCCCTTCCTCGACTTGGTAATGTAGTACAAGCCCAACACCATGTCCTGCGAGGGAACGGTGATAGGAGCGCCGTTGGCGGGGTTGAGGATGTTGTGCGAGCCGAGCATAAGTACCTGCGCCTCCAATATCGCCGCATTGCCCAATGGAAGGTGTACGGCCATCTGGTCGCCGTCGAAGTCGGCGTTGAACGCCGTACACGAAAGCGGGTGGAGCTGGATCGCCTTGCCCTCTATGAGCTTGGGCTGGAACGCCTGAATACCCAACCTGTGGAGCGTAGGGGCGCGGTTCAGCAGAACCGGATGTCCCTTGATGACGTTCTCCAGAATATCCCATATAACGGGATCCTTGCGGTCGATGATCTTCTTGGCCGACTTAACGGTCTTGACTATGCCGCGCTCGATGAGCTTGCGGATAATGAACGGCTTGTAGAGTTCGGCCGCCATATCCTTGGGCATACCCATCTCGTGCATCTTCAACTCGGGGCCTACGACGATAACCGAACGCGCCGAGTAGTCAACCCTCTTACCGAGGAGGTTCTGACGGAAACGTCCCTGCTTGCCTTTCAAGCTATCGCTAAGCGACTTGAGCGGGCGGTTGCTTTCTGTCTTTACGGCGTTGTTCTTCCTCGAGTTGTCGAACAGGCTGTCCACAGCCTCCTGCAACATACGCTTTTCGTTGCGCAGGATCACTTCCGGAGCCTTTATTTCGATAAGCCTCTTAAGGCGGTTGTTACGTATGATAACCCTGCGGTAGAGGTCGTTCAGGTCGCTCGTGGCGAAACGGCCACCATCGAGTGGCACCAGCGGACGGAGTTCGGGCGGTATCACGGGGATAACCTTCAGAACCATCCATTCGGGTTTGTTCACCTCCTTCGATTCACGGAACGCCTCGATTACGTGGAGCCTCTTGAGGGCTTCCGACTTACGCTGCTGCGAAGTCTCCGTGCCCGCCTTGTGGCGCAGAGCGAACGAGAGCGAGTCGAGATCGACCTTTTCGAGAAGTGTGTAAACCGCCTCCGCACCCATCTGGGCTACGAACTTGTTGGGGTCGCCATCTTCCAACTGCTGGTTGCCCTTGGGAAGTGCGGCCACGATATCGAGATACTCCTTTTCGGTGAGCAGGTCGAGATTGTTGATACCCTGTTCCTGCGCCGCGCCGGCATTGATGACTATATACCTTTCATAGTATATCACAGCGTCGAGCATCTTCGTGGGAACGCCCAGAAGGTAACCTATCTTTGAAGGCAGCGAGCGGAAATACCATATATGTACCACAGGAACCACCAACGAGATGTGCCCCATCCTTTCGCGGCGCACTTTCTTCTCGGTAACCTCCACGCCGCATGTTCCTCTGTAGTGTGAGCGTCTCTCTCTTGTACAATATCATCGGCGGCAGGTGTCAGCCTGCCGCCGATGGGTGAACAGTATAGCCGGGTTGTCGCGGTGAAGCAACAGGGAATCCGCTCCGCATCACGCGCCGCGGTTCAAAACCCGGGTGTCCTTCAATTTCCGCATCGCGGTGGGGTAGTCGTGGAACTCGCCGTTCAGGTTGAAAATGGGGAGGGCGCCGCCCATCATCGTGTGCGCCGCCATGACGTCGGCCGACCCGTCTGTCCGCCAGCCGTCGTGGTGCGTGACATAGTACTCAAGATTGTGCTCGGTGAAGGTCAGCCCCATCATCTTGAGCTTGGACTTGGCCGCGTCGCACTTGCCGCAGCCGGGTTTGGAATACACATGAATCGTCATTGCCGATGCTCCTGTGAATGTCTGCATACCCCCCACATTACCTATACACAATAAAAAACCTGCGCCTCCCGCCTTGCCGGAGAGGCGGCGTCGTACACGGAAAATCATGTTGTCGTTTCTGCTTGGTTCGGGCATGCGTTGCGGGGCTGTCCCGCATTCGTCCTGCAACAAAAACCATTCTACGGAAAAGATTGATGAAGTCAAGGGGAAAAACGAAATATGGATGAAAGGATGCGGGGTATCACAAGATATTGTGGTTTTTGCAATGCGATACTATCGGATCAATCATCCTAACCCATGAAACGCCAAAGAAATTTTATCAACTTCAATCGGAGAGAAGGCGAATTGATTTTTGGATAAATTCTTTTAAAAATAGACTACGCCATGTTTTTTTCACGGAATTCCTCCACCATCCGCATGAGTTTTTCATTTGCCGGGGCAGGGAGGCCGAGCGCGCGGGAGGTCTCGATTATTTTTCCATTAAGTTCTTTTATTTCAGTGTGTTGCCTGTTCATTGCCATGTCCTGCCGCATGGAGAACGCCGCTTCGGGCGCGCGGGCGGCGCGCCGGGAGAGGAGTTTGCGGGGGAGGGCGCCGGGGATTTTCAGGAGGATGCGCATTGTTGATACGGGAAAACCCGGCAGGTCAACAGGATAGAGGCCGAGGCCGCGCATGGCGCGAAAGCCTTCGCGGAGGGCGGAG
>QMCD01002668.1_pt1 | contig 13697 bp, 11 predicted proteins | sample 1821841 | NCBI WGS metagenome assembly QMCD01 (sample SAMN01991225, study PRJNA193472) | Termite gut metagenome, whole genome shotgun sequencing project. | isolation source: worker | host: Macrotermes natalensis | reverse complement strand
GGCTGTAAGACCCATCCTGTTAAAATCCTTATAATTTTTCCTGTAATAAACAACAATATCTTTTCCGGCAATGTATCTTCCCCGCTTATATAAAGAAACAAAATCCTTGTTTTCATTAAGTATGATAGTATATTTCAATTACAATTCAACTCACCGTATAATATTATACATTTCATATTAAAGAAAAAGACCACAGTATTGTGGTCTTAAAACTTCATTATACCAATAATACATTTTAGAAGACAAAATATCCATGTCTTGCAATAAAAGCCGTATAATCAGTATTGAGCAAGGGACCGACGTGTTATTAGCCTGTTAAGCCGTTTAATATGACAGCTGTTTTCTTCCCTTGGCGCGCCTTCTTGAAAGCACCTTCCGGCCGCTCCTGGTGGACATTCTTTTCATAAAGCCGTGTTCTTTCTTTCTATGAAGCTTTTTAGGCTGATAAGTTCTTTTCATCCTTATGACCATCCTTTCCGGACATTTTGTTTTTCAGACAAAATTCCTGGCTTGAAACATTGTTCCAAGCTTTTCTCCTGTTGAATAATTTATGGTATTCTCTTTATTTCAATACCCCGTCAATGATATAGTATACTTCATTTTAACACCATCTGTCAAGTGTTTTTACAAAAAAAATCAACTAAATATTTTTTCTTCGGGTAATTTATACATAATGTATATATTGCTTTAAAATATACCGTGTGTTTTAATATTGACGCACGGTATACTTTAAACTTCGGTAATATTATAATATCCGCTAGCTATATTATGCAATTATTACTCACTGTCATCAGGAATATCCTCCGGAATGTCATCCTCCGGCATAACCTCGTTTTTCTCTTCGGCGGCAGCAGCTTCCAGCTCCGCTTTGAGTTCATCCTCCGAAGGCTCTTCAATTTCAGCAAGTATTGCCGTTTCATCATGCTCGGTACGTGTAAAGGAAACAACATTTACATCCTCGGCAACCCTCATAAGTTTAACCCCTGTCGCATAACGCCCCATCAGCCTTATCCCTGCGGCTCGGATACGGATAATTACACCGTCGCTTGCTATCATGATTATATCATCAGTCTCATCCACAACCTTTATTCCGCAGACATGTCCCTTTTCTTCCGAAACCTTATAGTTAAGCAGACCGTAGCCGCCCCTGTTCTGCGTTTTATACGCGCTCAGCTCACTTCGCCTGCCAAGTCCCTTGTCGGATACGGTCAGCACCGAAGCGCCTTCCCTTACCCTTGCCATAGAAACGACATAATCGCTGTCACGAAGCCTTATAGCCTTAACGCCGTGGGCAGAACGCGACAATGAACGGATTTTCTGTTCGTCAATCCTGATTGCGTAACCGTTTCGCGTTGCGATAATGACCTGGGCGTTCCCGTCGGTCAGCCGCACTCCGGCAATTTCATCCCCTTCGTCAAGACCTATGGCAATTAACCCGTTCTTTCTCACATTTTTATAAGCTTCCAGCGGGGTTCTTTTTATTTTACCGTTTTTTGTCACCATTATAAGGTACTGACCCTCGTCAAAGCCGGAGGTTTTTATCATTGCGGCAACCTTTTCCCCTTCGGAAAGCGGAAGGAGATTGACGGCGTTGATTCCCCTCGACTGTTTTGAACCCTCGGGGATTTCATAGCATTTCAGCTTATACATTATGCCCTTGTTGGTAATAAACAGAACATTGTCATGCGTCGAGGAAATAAACATCTCCTGCACGAAATCCTCTTCGCGCTGTTTCATGCCTGAAACGCCCTTCCCCCCCCTGTTCTGAGTCTTATAAGTATCGACGGCAAGCCGTTTTATATAACCTATGTCGGTATAGGTCACAACGCAGTCCTCAACCGGGATTAAATCCTCTATGTCAACCTCGCCTGTAACGGCTTCAATCGAAGTGCGGCGTTCGTCGCCGAACTTTCTTCTTATTTCCTCAAGCTCGTCATGGATTATTTCCATAATTTTATCCCTGTCGGCAAGTATTTCTGAAAGCTCTCCTATCTTTACGTTCAATGCCGCAAGCTCATCCTCTATTTTTTTACGCTCCAGACCTGACAGCTGATAGAAACGCATCTGCGCTATGGCGTCCGCCTGCGGCTCGGAAATACCGAAGCCCTCCATAAGCCGCGTTACGCATTCCGCCCTGTCCTTAGAGGTGCGGCATATTTTAAGAACTTCGTCTATATTGTCGACGGCAATCATCAGGCCCTCTAAAATATGGGCGCGTTCCTTTGCCTTGCGGAGGTCAAACTGGGTTCTTTTTGTAATTATTTCAGCCTGGAAGTCAAGGTATTCGGCAAGAATCTGCTTGAGGCTGAGTATTTTCGGCTCGCCCCTGACAAGGGCAAGCATAATGACGCCGCAGGTTTCCTGCATCTGGGTGTAGGAAAAAAGCTTGTTAAGCACGATTTGCGGCATTGCGTCCTTTTTCAGCTCAATCACAATGCGGACGGCGTTTTCCTTATCCGATTCGTCGCGTATAAAATGGATGCCCTCAATTCGTTTTTCCTTGACAAGGTCGGCTATATGCTCAATAAGGCGGGCTTTGTTCACCATATACGGAATTTCGGTTACGATAATGCAGTTCCTGCCCTTGATTTCCTCAAATTCGGTTCGCGCCCGGAGGATGATTTTCCCCCTGCCCGTGGCATAGGCGGCTCTAATTCCGGCTCTGCCCATGATAATCCCGCCTGTCGGGAAATCGGGACCCTTGATATGCTCGGTTAAATCCTCAACTGTTGCGTCGGGGTCTTTTATAAGCAAATTTAAAGCGTCGATGGTTTCGCACAGGTTATGCGGGGGGATGTTCGTAGCCATGCCCACGGCAATGCCCGTAGAGCCGTTCACAAGCAGATTGGGGTAACGGGACGGCAGAACCGCCGGTTCCTTTAAACGGTCGTCATAGTTTGAAACAAAGGGGATGGTTTCCTTATTAATGTCGGTAATCATTTCCAGGGAAATTTTCGACATCCTGGCTTCGGTATAACGGTATGCGGCGGGCGGGTCTCCGTCGATGGAACCGAAATTTCCGTGACCGCTCACAAGCGGGTACCTTAAGGAAAAATTCTGCGCCAGCCGGACCAGGGCGTCATAAACTGAACCGTCACCGTGGGGATGGTAACGCCCCAGGACGGAGCCGACTGTATCGGCGCATTTTCTGAAAGCCTTGTCGGGGGTAAGCCCGTTTTCGTGCATTGTATAAAGAATCCGTCTGTGAACGGGCTTTAAACCGTCCCGGACGTCGGGTAAAGCTCTTGATACGATAACCGACATGGAATAATCAAGGAAGGATTTCTCCATTTCCTTTTGTATATCCCTGTAAATTACCTTTGAACTGTCCTCATTGTACAAAATTTAACAACTCCTAACTTATTTAAACAATATTCCGTCTATTGTTAATTGATAGCTATCCATAATAATTATATCCGGCGGTATATTAACATTATCATCTTTACTATTTGTTTTTATTAATATCTTTAAATTACAGCCTTTTTTAACTGCTGCTCTATTTAACATTTCCACTGCCTCTGAAAGAGTTTCTTGTTCCTTCTGTATTCGTATCGGAATCAACATATTATTATGCTTTCTCGATAAAAAAGCGTCTATCCCTTTGTTACGCTGTACTGTATGACAACTAAAATTACTTAATATTTGTTTTTCTATATCATTTTTTTTATCATATGCTTTAACCCCGGAATTTAACAGGTTTGATTCTGTTTTAACAGGATTTTTCAAGCGAAGTTTTGTCAATTGCACCGCTTCCTCACTTATATCAATCCCTATATATTTTCTATTTAATATATCAGCAGCAACTAATGTCGTTCCACTCCCGCAAAAAGGGTCTAAAACAATATCATTCTCGTTTGTACTTATTTCAATCAGTCTTTCTAAAAGAATAATAGGTTTTTGTGTTGGATAGCCAACCCTTTCTCTTGCTTTTGGATTTAAAAACGGTATATCCCATACATCGGATAAGGGTACTCCTCTTTTCTCGTTTGTAAACACTATATTACCGTCTCTATCCTTTTTATATATTACTTTACCATCAGAATTCCTAACTCGATCTTGTAATATTTGGTCAATGTTTGTTGCCGGTGAATACTTAGTATATAATTTATTAAAAGTAAATTTTTTAGATTTACTATAATATAATATAGTTTGATGAGAATTCATCAAACCGTTGTGGGAGTTAGACCATCTTTTATATATCCATATTATCTCTCCTCTAAAATTTGTCACTCCAAATACTTCATCTAATAATACCCTTAAATAATGTGAAGCTGATTTATCGCAGTGTAAAAAAATTGAGCCTGTTTTTTTTAATATTCTTTTAATTTCAACAATTCTGGTTTTCAAATATAATAAATAAGAATCCATTGAATCCCAAGTATCATTAAAATTATATTCAAATCCATCCCGATTTTTAAGAGATTGTCTTTTTTGTGTAAAAAAAGGCGGGTCAAGGTAAACCATATCAATAATTTCATCTTCAAATTTCCTCATTGTATATAAACAATCATCATTTATCAGCATATTGTAGCCCCCTTGAATTTGCAATATTAATGAGGATTTCTAATAAATCAACACTTGTAAATGATTTTATGTATTTCCATGCTGCATCTCCATAATAATATTTACCATTAACACCTTTATATAATGTTTGTAATGTATCTTGAATTTTTTTTGCTTGCTCGCGATTTGGATAATAAAACATTACGCGGACAGGTACTAACCCCTTTTCCTTAATTACCTTAACCCTAGTATGCTCTTTTGTTATATGGTCACCGTCTGTAGTAGCGTCCCTCCATTTAATTTCATGAGCAAAATTATCTACAAGACAATCTATTTCAAAGGTTTTGGGTCTAATTCCCAATGTATTAGGTATTTTAATTTTCTTTTGAGCAGTTATATATTTTGACTGCATACATGTAATTGCAGCTTCTTCTAAAAAAGAACCTGCATATTTATAAAGAAAACGACCTTTATTTTGATAAATATCAATTAAACGACCTTCGTCATCAGTAATTCCCAACACACGGTATATTAAGTAATGGGAATTATCATCAACATTCATTTCAACTATACGTTCATTGACTTTATTAACTAGTTCATCTGCATATTTTTCAGCAAGTTTATTAATTTTTTCATAAATAGATATATTCACGAAATATTCTATCCTTTCATTTTATCATGCAGACTTATACCTTATCCCAAGTATAAGCTTCATTTTATCGCTTACGGCTTTTACCTCATCTTCGGAAAAGGCTTTTTTAGGGATAATAAACACATATGATTTTTTTATAACGACTATAAAAATATCGTCCCTCTCAATGAAATCGACAATCGGCGAATCAAGGTGAATCACCGTTGCGGGTATTTCATCGGATTCCTGCATGCCGCCGTCCCCTGAGTTTTCTGCTTCACCGGCGGTAATTATTAAATCATCAGAAGCTTCTTCTTCCCCTGTATCCGCGTTTCCAACCGTTGAAATAACGATTTTACCGGCATAAATCTGCGCCTCATATTCGGCGCCTTGTATAGCTTCGACGCCGTTCCTGACCTTTTTTTTGTTTGACACAGGCTCGTTAATGAAATAAACCGCCGCCGCAATGCAAATCAACAGGCATAAGAAGGGCATTAAATCGCCCGGCTCGCTTGTTATAAGCATCATAACCGATGACACCAGAGCCACTGCCACAATCAAAAGCTTGACAGCTACCCTTTTATAAACGTATTTCTTCTGAAAGGTTTTATAGCCGGACAGTATTTCACCGGCGTCGCTGGTATAATTCCCCTTAGCAAGTAATTCGGAATCCGCGGAGCCCGCCTGCTGTGCGTTTCCCTCGGAATCCCCGAACATTTCGCTTAACATTCCCATATTTATATCTCCTTGAAAATTCCCGTCCCTTACTTATTTCAATAATTAACAATCAATAAGAGATAATGTTTTATAACTAATTTTCAAATCATACCGCCTGCGGCGGTATACCAACATTGTTAATTATTAATTGTTAATTATTAATTATAACTATATGTCCAGATTCTTTACATACTTTGCGTTTCGCTCTATAAAATCACGCCGGGGAGCAACCTTGTCGCCCATTAAAATCGTAATGATTTCATCAGCTTTAACGGCGTCCTCCATTTCGACCTTGATTATGGTTCTTGTTTCGGGGTCCATGGTGGTTTCCCAAAGCTGTTCGGGGTCCATTTCACCCAGACCTTTATATCTTTGAACATCCACCTTTGCGCTGTTTTCACCGGAAAGCTCGGCAATATAACGGTCGCGTTCCCCGTCGGAGTAGGCATACCGGATTTGCTTCCCCCTTGAAAGCTTGAACAGCGGAGGGTGGGCAATATAAATATTCCCGTTTGAAATAAGCGGGCGCATATAACGGTAAAAGAAGGTGAGCAGCAGCGTACGGATATGCGAGCCGTCAACGTCGGCGTCCGCCATTATGATTACCTTCCCGTAACGGAGCTTCCCTATATCAAAATCCTCGCCGATTGAAGTGCCGAGGGCAGTAACCACCGGCATAAGCTTTTCATTACCGTAAACCTTGTCAATCCTTGCCTTTTCGACGTTAAGCATTTTCCCCCACAGGGCAAGAATAGCCTGATAACGCCTGTCGCGTCCCTGTTTGGCGGAGCCGCCCGCCGAATCTCCCTCGACTATATAAATTTCGGTATATTTAATATCACGTTCGGAGCAGTCGGCAAGCTTACCCGGCAGAGAAGCCGACTCCATAGCCGATTTTCGCCTGGCAGTCTCCCTTGCCTTTTTAGCGGCTTCCCTTGCGCGCTGTGCGGCTACGGATTTATCGAAAACAGCCCTTGCCACCGCGGGATTTTCCTCAAGGTAGCACATAAGCTTCTCATTGACTGTATTTTCAACAAAAGGACGCACCTCCGGATTGCCAAGCCTTCCCTTTGTCTGCCCCTCAAACTCGCAGTCGGTAAGCTTAACGGAAACAATCGCGGTAAGCCCTTCCCTTACGTCCTCTCCGAGAAGCTTGTCCCCGTCTTTAAGGAGGTTAAATTTTTTTCCGTATTCGTTTATAACCTTTGTCAGCGAGTTTTTAAAGCCCGTTTCATGGGTTCCGCCGTCCGTCGTGTGAATGTTGTTTGCAAAGGACAAAAGCAGGTCGTTGAATGAATCGTTGTACTGCAGGGCTATTTCTACGGTAGAATCGCCCTGCGTGCCGCTGATGTATATAACCTCCCCCGAAAGGGGCTCAAGCCCCCTCGTGGAATGGATATGCTCGACAAACTGCCTTATTCCCCCCTCATAATAAAGGGTTTCGGTAACAACGGCGTTTTCATCCCGCAAATCGGAAAACACAATTTTAATCCCTGCGTTCAGGAAAGCCTGCTCACGCAGCCTGTTCAGAAGTATATCATAATCATAAGACGTCGAATCGGCGAAAATTTCAGCGTCAGCTTTAAAAGTAACCATTGTTCCCGTTTTATCGGTCTTTCCGGTAATTTTAAGCTCCTCGTCATACTGACCCTTTTCAAATCTCTGGAAATGTATATTCGTTCCGTCATAAACGGTAAGCTCAAGGTACTCCGAAAGGGCATTTACAACGGAAGCTCCCACCCCGTGAAGTCCCCCGGCTACCTTATATCCGCCGCCGCCGAATTTTCCTCCGGCATGAAGAACAGTATAAACGACGGTTGCCGCCGATACTCCCTCCGTAGGATGAATGCCGGTCGGTATGCCCCTTCCGTTATCGGAAACGCGTATAACGTCGCCTTTAAGAATATCGACGTCAATCTGCGTGCAAAAACCCGCCAGAGCCTCGTCAATTGCATTGTCGACAATTTCATATACAAGGTGATGAAGCCCCTTCGGACCGGTCGAACCTATGTACATACCGGGTCTTTTCCTGACGGCTTCAAGCCCCTCAAGAACCTGAATCTGATTTTCATCATATGCCTGTATCAAAGCGTTTTGGACTTCGGACATATTTACCTCCCGTATTTTTTATATCATATATACAATTTGTATTATAATCTGGCTGTTAATTTATTAAAATCCTTTATTCCGCTTTTTTAAAGTTGAAACGGAAACCTGCGATATAAATACTGTATTCACCTTTGTTGTCAAGTCATTGCACAGAATAAATGACTTCGGCATCTCATAGGAAACAGAAACGGCATTCCCGTTTTTTCCGGCTGATGAAAGAAAATTCCTGGTATATTTGCTTACGGAGGTATTTTCAATGTCAAAAATCCCGATAATATTCCTGTCAAAAACAACGGTATCCCCTCCTAAATGCAAATACATAACTAGCTCCTCTCTGTCACCCGATGGTAACAACTTAAGAGATTTTACTATACAAAAAGATTCCGGATTCCAGACGCCAGTTACCAGATTTATGTTTAAAACGGAACGCAACGCTGCGGCGCAGGGCGTCGTTCCCTACAAATATAATTCACTAAGCTGCTGACATTGCTCTGTCACCTGCGTTTTATTTACTGAATAATCTTCAAAACCTTTTCTTATAAATCTGAAATTCTTCCTTCCCGAACACTGAAAACCTTTCCCCCTGTCAGTCCCGAAATGAATTTATCATCACAGCATGTTATCAGTACCTGCATATCCCTTATGTTGTTAAGAATAAATTTTTGTCTTTTTGAATCAAGCTCCGACAGCACATCGTCAAGAAGCATAACGGGAGTTTCCCCGCTTTCCTTGGCAAGAATCTGGGCATGTGCGATTTTCATTGCCAGAGCTACGCTTCTGGCTTGTCCCTGTGAACCGAAATTCCTTGTTAAAAGTCCGTTTATTTCAGTGATTACATCATCCCTGTGAACACCCGATGTAGTAAAACCCGCCTTTATATCGTCATTAATACTTTTTTTCAGTTTTGACAAATATAACTCATATAAATCAGTTTTATAATCGGAATTTTCTGAAATCTCATTGAATATAGTTGATAAATAGTATAAAAGTAATTTTTCTTTACCATCCGTAATATTGTAGTATAATTCTTTTGTATATTTATTCAAATTATTACAATAAGTATAACGAAGCAGGGAGATATATGCTCCTGCCGCGGCAAGCTGACCGTCCCAGATTTCAAGCATTGAGGTATCCGGACAGTTGTTTTTCAGCATATTCTGCATACTTTTCAAAAGAGCGTTTCTTTGTGAAAGGATGTTGTTATAGGTATTAAGGGCATTCACATAAGACGGCTTTATTTGCGCAATCGAAAGGTCGATGAATGAACGCCTGTTATCGGGCGAACCCTTTGAAAGCTCCAGGTCTGCCGGAGTAAACGCAATGCAGTTTAACTGACCGAAAAGACTTGACAAGAGCGGAAGCTTTACACCGTTCAAAGTTACCGATTTATCCTTTACGGCATTTTTTTTAACCGCGAACCTTATGCTCTGGGTTCTCAGCGAGTCCTCAAAATCGATTCTGACATCGGTAAAATCCCTGTCAAAACCGATAAAATCCTTATCCCTTGTCGAACGGAATGACCTGCAGCCCGAGCAAAGCCACACGGCTTCTATAAGATTGGTTTTACCCTGGGCGTTTTCACCGCACAGGATATTCATATTCGGGTCAAGCGAAATATTAACGCCGGATAAATTTTTATATCCGTCGGCATAAACATCAGTAATTATCATAGGAGTGTGGAAAGCAATGACAACAACTTAAGCAGATTCCAGACGCCAGTTACCAGAAATCTGACCACTGACCACTGACCGCTTATGATTAGAAAGTTATTAGTTTTCTGCTTAAGTTGTTGACATTGGTGTGGAAAGAGGAATGAGGAGTAAGGAGCAGGTCTTTTTCCGATACTCAAAATTTTCTGCTTTTCAGAATGCTGTATTGAAAAATTCCCTCTGATTAATTTGAACGCCGGCATAATAATATCTCCTTTAATCAGATACTTTTATTTTCTGCCCGTTTACAGAAATAATATCACCCGAACGGATTTTTTTTCCGCGCATATCACACCGCACACCGTTTACCAGGACTTTGCCGGACAGTATTATATCCTTTGCCTCGGAACCTATGGTGCAAACGCCCGAAAACTTTAAAAGCTGGTCAAGCTTGATATATGCGGTCGAAATCCTTATTTCTTCATCAATCATAATACTTCCCCGTTTTATTAGACGATTTTTCCGGGTGTTCCGTTAAAACATTGCCGGAAATTTCCATAACGCTCATGCAGATGTGCAGTTTGAACATGCTTTTTTTATTATAACACGGAAATTTATCCGTCAGCATAAAATTATATCGAAAAACCGTGAATTGTTCTAATCATTTTTAAGCCTGACGGGAAGCACAAGGAAAATATAGTCGTCTCCCTCAAGCGGAACTATTTTCATCGGTGACAGACCTCCGTTAAGCTGAAGCTTTATTTTATCAGATTCTGAAGCCTTAACGGCGTCGATGAGATAACGGCAGTTAAATCCTATTTCAACGGTCTGACCCGTAATTTCCGCGCTGAACTCATCACTCAGCTTTCCTAAAACGGTTGAGCATGATATTTTAACCGAACCGTCCCCGAACAGGCAGCGTACCGGTCCCTTCGTCTTTTCATTTATCAGAAGCATGCATCTTTCCAGCGATTCGACAAGACGCTTCGTATCGGTAATAATTTCAGTTGTGTATTTACCGGGAATAGAACCCTTGTAATTATGAAATTCACCCTCCAGCAGCCTCGAAATAACCATATATCCGTTTACATCGAATATTATATGCTTTTTTGAAACATGAAGGTTTACTAAACTGTCGTCGTCCCGCAGAAGCTTGGCTATTTCCTGCAGTGCCTTTGATTTAACGACAAAATTATAAACAGCGTCCATATCAATTTTTTCAGTGCGTACGGCAAGACGGAAGCCGTCAATCGCGACAAGATTGAAAATCCCGTCCTTTATATCAAAAAGCTCTCCCGTTAAAATCGGTTTATTGTCCGAAACAGAAACGGCAAAATTTGTCTGGGTTATCATATTCTTCAGAACAGCCTGAGGAACGCCGAAGCTTTCACCCTGCACACTGTCAGGCATAGCCGGATATTCGTCGGCGCCAAGAGCAATTATATTATATTCGGCATTTTCACCGATAATAGTTGTCTGCAGCCTTTGGTCAACGTTGACGGAAATCTGTCCTCCGGGCATTTTCCTTATTATTTCGCATAAAAGCTTCGCGTTTAACACACATTCTCCGGTATCCTCCGAGGAAACGGCTATTTTTGTCTGAATACCAAGCTCAAGGTCATACCCGGTAATTTCAAGCACACCGCTCCCGAGACTCAGCTTAATCCCTTCAAGAACCGCAATGGGTGATTTTTGGGGTACTGCCCTTGACACATTATTAAGGGCTTCGTTGATAACAGACTGTTCACATATGAATTTCATTTTAAGTACCTTCCTTTCAGATGCTGTAAATAAACCTTAACTCTTCATTTTTTATGACTATACCTCTGGCTTCACGAATGCCCGCATTAAATTTAGCATGGTTTAATAACCGCTTTTCTTTTGATTTTAAACCTGTTGAAATATTCTGAAACCAATATAAAAAATAAAAATTATTTCTCTTATTTCAATATAATATCATATATATAAACAGCAGTAGCAGTAGGGGGAGTGGAAAATCTTAAAATAATACCCCAAAGCTTTAAAAGCGAAGTTTGAAGGCTAACATGCCGGGTAATGAAAAAATGTGGAAAGGTTGAAAGAAAAATTTATTTAACAGTGATGTCAAAAATAAGGTGTTGGAAGTTAAAAAAATATTGAAAAATCTGTGGAATACAGTTTTTGGTATTCACTTTCTGTGAAAAACGGATTATACAAGAAGTAATTATCCTTATTTTTTCCTTTACAGAAAGCTTTTGTTTTTCAACATTGTTTTCCACACGGTGTTGAAAAGAGATTTTCAGCTTTTTTTATAACTGGTTGTATTATCCTTTATATGGCTTAGCGAGTATACAAAACGGCTAACAGAGTAAAACAGGATTTTAAGCTATTTATTCTGTATGTTCTTGATAATATCCTCAATAGTTTCCTTAAGACGCGCGTCCTTTTTTATTGAAGCGATAATATCGTCGTTGTAATAAATAATGGTCGAATGGTCGCGCCCCCCAAGCTCAAGACCTATTGACTTAAAGGACATATTGGTGGTTTCCTTGATTATATAGGAAGCAACCTTCCGGGCTGTTGAAATCTGCGAGGAACGCTTGTTGGAGCGTATATCGTCGGCGGTTATACTGTAAATACCCGCAACTTCGTTCAAAATGCGTTCGAAGGTTATGGGAGCCGGCTGGTCGTCGGAAAGAATTTCCCTTATTGTATTCTGAGCCTGGGCTATTGAAGGGGGGGTTCCCACAAGATGCTTCGAAGCCTTTAATTTTTTAACGCAGCCTTCAAGCTGGCGGATGTCGGATTTTAAGCGGTTCGCTATGTATTCGGCTACATCGTCAGGGATAGTCAGGTCAAGCAGCTCGGCTTTGCGCCGTATTATGGCTACCCTTGTTTCAAAATCGGGAGATGAAATATCGGCAATCAAACCCCATTCAAAACGGGTTCGGATTCGGTCCTCAAGCGTTTTTATATCCTTTGGGGGACGGTCGGAAGTAAGAACGATTTGCTTGCCTATTTTATGAAGCTCGTTAAAAGTATGGAAAAATTCCTCCTGAGTTGATTCCTTGCCGGCGATAAACTGGATATCGTCCACAAGAAGAACATCGGCTGAACGGTATTTATTATGGAAAAGGGAGGTGTCCTTTTTTTGCTGGATGGCGTTTATAAGCTCAATCGCAAAGGTTTCTCCGGTAACATAAATAATGTTGGTGCCGGGCTTTTTAAGTTTAATTTCATTGCTGATTGCGGTAAGAAGATGCGTTTTGCCGAGTCCCGACGGACCGTGGATAAAAAGGGGATTATAAGCGCCTCCGAGGTGCTTGGCGACAGCCTGGCACGCGGCGTGGGCAAATTCGTTTGAACGCCCCACGATAAAGGTTTCGAAGGTGTAGTCATACTCGGCGTTTGAAAAGGACTGCTCAAGCTCAAGACGTTTTATTATGGGGGTATTGTCGGATTCGTCCTCTTCGTCTGAGAGGTTAATCCTGATTTCGACTTCAAAGCCCAGGACGTTCATAAAAGCTTCGGTAAGCAGCTTACCGTAATTCTTCATAGTCGTGTCTCTTTGAAATTCAGATTTAACGCATAAATAAGCGACCTGACCGTCAAGCTTGACAGGGCGCAGGGTTTCTATCCATAATCTGTATGCCACGTCGGTGAGCTCTCCCCCGGCGACCTTTTTTTTGCAGTATTCCTGCACCTCATCAAAAACCTCGACAAAGGAATTCATATAACAGTCGGACCCCCCTTTATTTTATATGATGCATGTCCGGTATAAAACAGCCGGATTAATAAATGAGAACCTGTTCCCATAGGAAAAATGTATGGATTTTCACGCAAATTTTATCGAAGAAAAGGCGAAAACCCGCAGAAAGGCTGTCGCCTTTCAAGGATTTTCAACGCAGTATTCGGCAAAACTTGCTGAAATGACATACGTTTACGCCTATGGGAACAGGTTCTGAATTTGTTTTATCAGGAATAGTATTATTATACCATAATTCCGTTAATTTTGCAAGCATTTAATTCAAATTTCCATGTCCGCATTTTCATTAGGGGGCATAATAAAAAGCTACCAAATTTTGTCTGTAAAAAGTATATATTATTAT
>QMCD01001566.1_pt1 | contig 13706 bp, 7 predicted proteins | sample 1821841 | NCBI WGS metagenome assembly QMCD01 (sample SAMN01991225, study PRJNA193472) | Termite gut metagenome, whole genome shotgun sequencing project. | isolation source: worker | host: Macrotermes natalensis | reverse complement strand
GGCGCGCCCGCGCGCGCAGCTGGCGGCCTAGATACCGGGCGTTTATTATCGTTAGGCATATCGCTATTTCCCCTTTTTTAGCGGCAGGAGCTTCTTTTTTATTCGTTCCGCAAACGGCGCTAGGATCAGCAGCGCCGCGCCTACCCAAAGTAATAGTGTTGGCCAGCGGTCGTCCTGTCCGGTTTGCGGTAAGCCCACCCTCGGCAGGATCGTCACATTGATCGTCTTTGTCGCCGTCGCGCCCGTAGAATCCGTAACGGTATAGAGAATCTGCGTCGTCCCGGCCTTTTTTGCGGTAAACGTCGCCGTCTCGCCCGAGGCGGATAGCGAGAAATACGTCGTATCGTACTCCCATTTACTCGTGGCTCGCGTCAAGCCCGACGCCAGCGTCGGCGTAAGTGTAATCCTGTCGCCGACGTACATGGTGTTGTTGGCTGGCGTACCCGCAATTGTGATGGAATCGGCCGTCAGCTTCGACGATGTCGATGGGGATGGAGAGATCGAGCTTGAGGGCGATGGCGTAACTGCCGGCCCATTGATACCGATATAAATCGTTTGCGGATCAGACGAAGTGCCGTTATCGTCTATAACTGTTACGGTAGCGGTATACGTGCCGGTCGCTATTCCGCCCGCGCCCGGCTTTATGGTAACCTCCGCCGATGTATTGCCGTTGGATTTAATTTCTAGCTTGCCCGCAAGCGCGCCGTTGCCCACGATCGTCCAGCCATTGTATGGGCTTTCGCCTCCGCGGGCGGTTAGCGTGAAGTTCGAGTTGCTGGTACCCGATTTGTTATCCACTGTCGTGGGGCTAACGGTGATATCGGAGTCGTCGGGCGGGCCGTCGTCTTCATCGACGACGGTTATCCGCACGTCCATCGTATCGGTCTTTTTCTTGGGCGTGCTGCTGTCTTCGACGTATACGGAAAAGTTATACGTGCCCTTCGATAGTGCGCCGATAGAAAGCGTGTTGCTTCTCGCCTGTACGGATTCCGTCTTGAAGCTCGCTTCGTTGGAGCCCGTGTTTTCGTCCGGGTTGATGACGCTCCAAGCAAACGGCCCCGTGCCTTCGCTGTCTATCCGATACGTCTCGGTAGTAGCCGTCGTCGCCGTTTTGCCCTCCGGGATTGTAAGCCGGATGGCGCTGCGGCCTCCGACGATGTTCAATCCGCCGTTGCCCGGATCGTCGGTATCGTCCGGGCGGTACGCGGGAACTAAAAGGGCTTCGGCGAGCTGCCCCTCGTCCTTGCTCGCCACCTCGACTATTCTGCAATTATAGTAGAATGCGTCAGCGGTTGAATCCTCGGGCAAGGTTTCGTCCGTAAAATACAGCGCCTTAGTGGTATCCGTAGCCGTACCGGAGGAATTGGGCCCTTTGAGCATTGCGGCGTCTGTAAGCGCGAAATCCGGCGTCGTGCCGCGATACCATTGGTAGGTAAAGTTGCCGCTAACGTCGGATAGCGTCACACTAACCTTAGCGGTTTGTACGCCGGTTCTGTCGTGATCCCCTCCTTGAACCGTCGGCGGCATAAACGTCTTTGCGGATACGGGGTTTAGCGTGCCGTTTTGCATCTGCGGCTGCCATGTGTCGACGCCGTTGCCCGTAATATGAACGAGATAATAATGCGTAGAGTTCGCCGCCAGGCTAGAGGTCCCTGTGCCGTGAACAAACTGCCAGCCGCCCGCGCTGCCGAGCGTCGCCGGCGTAAGCGCTTCGCCGATAACGTTTCCGGCGCTGTCCGTTTCGTACCATTGGAATTTCAGGGCGTCCCGCCCGGTATTAGAGCCCGCCGTAAGCTTAATAGTATGGCGCGACTCGGCTTGCGCGGACACGTCGAAGGAGCTGGCCTGCTCGCTGTCGTACTGGAAGTTCAGCGTATAGTCCTTATACTTATTGTCAGCATCATCCGTGCCCTTCTGGTAGGCCCTGATGTAGAATACCTTGTTCCTTGTGCCTTCAATATTGTGGAACATATTCCAGTTCGGATCCTGGAACGCCGCCGAAGAGGATACCATTCCGGATGGATAAACCTTGAATTCATGGTTGGCCGGCGTATTTCTTAGCCAATCGTCGTTTCCGAAATACTGCATCGGGTCGATGCGTATGGTTTTTACTTCTCTGCTAAGCGTAATAGTATACGTTTGGGCGTTCAGCTGCGCGTTGTCGCTTAGCATGAGCTTTCTATCGTCGAAATTCGGATCGACGGTTATATCCTTTATATAATTCGCGTCGCTTTCGCTGTCGTCGTCGCCGTTGAAGAAAAACCGTATATCCTTCAGGAAATAATTCTCCGGCGTTGGTGGTTTTGTGTCGGTTCCCTTCGTACGCATTATGATACATATATTATTATTCGCGCCCAGCCTGACGATCGGCGACGGCGCGATAGCTTCGTCCGTTTCCAGCCCTAAATCATCGTCGGGAACCTTGTCGCGGAGCGTAATCGTCGCATCCGTAACAAAGCTTGCAGCGAGCTGCCCGACCTGCCTCGATGCGGCGAGGTCGATGTCTTTATCCGCGTAGCTAGTGCTGACGATCGGCAAAACGGGATTAGCGTCGAGCGAAATATAGATATAATAAGGCTTCGCTGTCACCGGCGACGGCGCTACCGAAGGCGCTGTCAGCGGCGACGTAACCTTAAAGGCGACGTCCATAGGGCTTTCCCCGCGCGCGCCTTGCTCAACATCAGGATTCGAGGCCCAGCCGGCATGGCTGCCCGTTCCTTGCCATTCCTTCCACTCCGCCGTACTCATCAGGTTTGGCCCGGCCGCCGCCGCGATGTCCGTCTCTCCGGACATCTTCGGGCCTTCAAACGTGCTCCCCGCCAGGTATACGTCTATCTTGTCGCTTACGGCGACGCCGCAAAAGCTGGCGTTATACCCTACGCCCGAGCCGGAAGTTGAAGACGCGCTGCCCGCGCCCGCCGTCGCCTTAACCCTGTTGTAAGCGCCGGTAACGTCGAGCTTGTCAACGCATATTAGCGAGTCGGCGCGTATGCCGTTATAGCTGTTCCCCTCGGCATGGTTGGCGCCGTCCGCTCCTCCGCTGGCTTCGATAATAAATCTGCTTAGTTGGGCCGCGCCGTTAACGGTCAGCGTGATGTTTCCTCCGGCGAAAACGCCGTTGTTGCTGCCTGTGCCGGAGTTTACGGCGGGTACGGCCGGTACCCCAACGACAGGTGGATCCGCGTTTGGATCCTCTTCGATCGCAGGCGTTCCCTTGTCGCCGTTTCCGCCAGCGGCTTTGATATACGATTGATTTTGCGCGTTCAAGGAGTTCGTTGTGATATTTCCAGTTGTATATATGCCGTTGTAGCTGTTGTCCCCGGCGTTGCCGTTGCCGCCCGTCGCTTCAATATAGGATTTGAAGCCGGCCGCGGCGGACGAGTTCACGGCGATGTCGCCCGCGGCGTATACGCCGTTCCCGTTGCCGGTAAAGTCTCCGCCGCCCCCGCCTGTAGCCTCGATGTAGGTATCCTGTCCGGAGTACCGGACCTCGGTGGCCAGGGTTATTGTGCTGCCGCAAAAGAGCCCGTTGTTCGAGCCGCCGGGGGTCGTTTGGGATGTGTTGGAGATAGGAATGGACGCGACCTTCTCGCGCGAGCTGTGCGCTTTAATTTGGGCGACTCCGTTTAGTTCGATCGCGCCCTGTATATATACGCCGTTGCCGCTGTTGCTGTCGTACGTTGTCCCGGCTTTCGCAGCCGTATTGCCGCCGTTTGTAGCGCCGTCGATCAAGACTCTGTCGCCCGAAAAGCCGCCGCTGCCGATATATACGCCGTTGCCGCTCGTGCTGCCCGTAATGTCGCCTGTTGCGCCGTAGCCCTGTATTAATCCCTGATTTTCGACTAGTCCGCTGAATTGCGCCCCGCTGCCGATATATACGCCGTTGCCGCTTGCGCTGTTGTTCGTCGTCCGAATTACGGCGGGAGTTGCCGATTCGTCATAATCGCCCGCGCCGTTTTTCGACGCCTTGCCTTTAATTTGCGGAAAAATACCCACGGCTGGCGCGGAAGCGTAGACGCTTCCCGAAATGAATACGCCGTTGCCGCTTTGCGAGCCGCCGCAGCCCTGTGCGCCGGTTCCGTCTATCGTCCCAAATAGATCGTCCGTAACTTGATTTGTTTGGTCTTTAACGCTCCCGCCGACGCCGCCGAATATATAGACGCCGTTGCCGCTTTCGCTTCCCGCCGTATTGTTGCCGCCGACGCCTTTAAGCGTGCCGCCTGCTTCGAATTCGCGGCTCATAGTAAAGCCGCCGCGGCAATAGATGCCGTTGCTGCGCCGCGCCGCGCTGATTGCAGCGCCGGTATTATGGCCGTTGCTCTCGGTATGGCCGTAGCCGTTAAGGCTGCCGTTGGCCAGGACGATCGAACCGGCGGTTTGCGGGCTACCGGTATCGTTATAGACTCCGATCAAAACGCCGTTGCCGCTGGTAGCGGCCTTAGAATCAATGCCGCCGTAGCCGTCGCCGTCGGTGCTTTTTACAGTAAGTTTATTGGATACCCAAATACCGTTGCCGCTGTTCGCGCCTTCGGTTTCGTCGCCGCCCTTGCCCGTTATCGCCGCGGACGCTGTAATGTTCGCGGCCCGTATGCCGTTGCCGCTGTTGTAGGCCGTCGCGCCTTCGCCGCCAATGCCGTCCACAGTGTCGGTTGCTGTAATATCGCCCACGGCCCATACGCCGTTGCCGCTGTTGTTCCCCGAAGTATTAATGTCGCCCGTACCCTCGATATCGAATCCGGCGGTAATATCGCCCGTTACGTATATGCCGTTGCCGCTGTTCGCGCCGGCTTTGGTTTTGCCTCCGTCTGTAGCTGCGTCGGTATCCCGGCCCATTTTGCCTATTATCTTTGCGGATTTGGACGTAAGCGATCCGGCGCGTATGCCGTTGCCGCTGCCGCTGCCGTTGGTGTCCGTGCCGCCGTTGCCCTCAATTTGGCCTGTTTCGGATGTAAGCTTGCCTCCGACCCATATGCCGTTGCCGGAGTTGTCGTAGCCGGGGCCGATGTCGTGCCCGCCGTTGCCCGTTACTTCGGCATAGGCGTCAAGAGTGCCGCTGTTGCTGGTAATATATATGCCGTTGCCGGAATAGTGCCCTCCTGTGGTGCTGCCGCCTGTGGCCGTAACTACGCCGCGCGCGGTCATGCTGGTTGTAACTTTGATGCCGTTGCCTTGAGCGCTTGACGTTTGGCCTTGCGCGTCTAGCGTCACGCCGTTTTCTATCTCCAAAGTAGTAGCCGTTACGGCGTTTCCATCCTCGAACACGGTTGTCAAATAATTATTGTTGAAGTAAAAATGAGAGTTCGCCGCTATGGTTAGCTTGCCGTTGACTCGAATATAATCCATTTCGAGCCTTTTCTCCGCCGTCGCGCCGGAGCTTATAAGCTTAAGGTTCGTTTCGTTCGAGGGTACGGTCCTTATGCCAAAAAGGCTGCTGGGGAATGCATACGGAATCGTCAGCTCGTACGTCCCCTTGCTTAGTAAGCGAATATGCGATATATCTCCGCTGCTCCACGATGGATGATCTTCGGTTATTGGATCGCCGCCGCGCTCGAATAGGTCTGAGGAGGTGGGGAGCTCCGTATAGACGCCTTCTTTTACGATTGTAAGTGTATTAACGAGAATGTTTTCTGCCGGTACTGCCGCGTCGTCAAAATACATCGTGTACATTTCGTCGAAATTCTGGCCGTCTTCGAGGTCGTGATAATCGAAATTATACCATCTCTCCGCCCTTGCTTCCCCAGAAAACACAGCGACAAGCGCAACCGCCGCCAATACAATCAGCAGCGCCAGCCCAACCTTCCTGAAAAGGTATCTATTTGCAAAAGCTAAGCTCATGGAAGCTCCCCCTTATCGCGCGCTCGTCCGCCGTCTCGCTAAAATAGTATAGGTCATATAACTATATCGTCATTTTCTTCCCGATACATAAGCCTATTTCCGTATCTATCCGGATAGCCTAATTTTTATCATACGTCTACAGCTACATTGTACTCATTTGTCAAGCCTTTTGCAATGTTTATGGCGGTAAAATGTGTGAAATAATCGTAAATTCCGGAGGCTTTTCCTTTTCGAGGAAGATACTGTTTTCTATTTTCTATTTTCTAATTTACAATACACGCGTCATGTCGTATGATGTACGAAGTCATCCGTGAAAGAGGTTGTTTCTTTGCTGCGTTTTATAGTCAATCCCGTCGCCGGGCGCGTCGGCTGTGAAAAGCTGTTCGAGCGCCTAAAGCCCATTCTGGCCGCGTGCCGCACGCCCTACGAAGTCGTCGTGTCCGACCATGCCGGAGGCGTCGCGCCTTTAGCAAAGGCCGCAGTAGAAGCGGGCGCGTCGGGCGTAGTCGTCGTCGGCGGCGACGGAACCGTAACGGAAGCGGCCCGCGTACTAGCCAATACCGGCGTCCCTCTCGGCATAATCCCCGGCGGCACGGGGAACGACCTCGCCGTAACGCTGGGAATTCCAAAGGAGGCCGAGGCGGCCCTCTATGTCGTTTTAAAAGGCTATTCGCGCGAGATGGACGCGGGCAGTATAAACGGAGACTTTTTCGTAAATATCGCCGGAACGGGCTTCGACGTGCTCGTCGTACAAAACGTTGCGAAGTTCAAGCGCGTTTTGACGGGGCTTGCGGGCTACGGAGCCGCCGTTATCCTCTCGATTCTCAAAACGCAGCCAAAGCATATAAAGTTCGAAACGCCTGAAGGCGTCTTCGAGCGCGACGTATTGCTTATTGCCGTCGCCAACGGCCGCTATTTCGGCGGCGGTATGCAGGTCGCCCCGCTTGCGAACCCGTACGACGGTTTGCTCGACGTTTGCGTCGTAAATTCCGTGCCCCGCTGGAAGATTCCCGTATTGCTCAAGCGCTTCGTAAAGGGGCGGCACCTCATATTCCCCTTCACGGAATACTTCAAAACCCCTTGGATCAAGCTCGATTCCGACCCGGATACCGTCTTCAATTATGACGGCGAAATCGGCGGCGCGGTTCCGGCGGAGCTCAAAATTCTGCCGGGCGCGCTCAGAGTGTTTGTGGAGGAAGGTTAGGCACCGAAATCATCTAATTCGGTTTTATCAGCGCTTGACTTAGCGATGGTTCATTGATAGTATTAGCGCATAGATTAATCCATCTTTTACCGTTTTTCAACTTGTATAACGAGGTTTGACTCGGAGGAAGACTATGCCGTTAAATGGGAATGAATACTTAGAACCGGGTTTGCATGTGTACACATTTAATGGCTTGGTTGAAGATTTTGTCGCTGCATTCAGCGCTTCTCATACTAGGAAAGAAATTATTGAAGATTTTCGAAGCTTCTTTATCTCGCTGAAAAATCAAGGCTACGTACTGTTCGAGATTTGGGTTGACGGCAGCTATGTGTCATCAAAAGTTAATCCCAATGACATGGATATTGTAATTTTCTTATCATATGATAGCTCTGTAAGAGCAAGGTCGGATTGGGGAAATATATGTTTAACCTCTGGGAAAATCGATCCTTATTATGAAATTTGGATTGAAGACGCCAAGCAGCATATGCTGCAAGATGAAATATGGAAACTAACGAATAGGCGTAATTATTGGAAGGGGCAATTTGGTTTCGATAGAAATGATAACCCCAAGGGAATAATAAAAATTGATCCAAACAGTATCTACAGGGCTTCAGGAGGCGAAGAATAATGTCATTAATTGCAATTAATACAATTAAGAAAAAAATTGCGGATACAAAAAGTGCGATTGATGAAGCGCGTACCATAGAGAACATCGATATTAAAGAATTTTCGCTTCACGAGCTGAATCGGCGATTAGCCAATTTAGAGCTCGAATACCGTAATATTATGGATGCTCAACAGCGCGAACGGATTACTATTCGCATGTTTGGCGAGAAAATAGCTAGCGGAAAAATTATGCTGCGAGCATTAGCGAGTGTTCTCGATAGCTTTCAAAAACTTGCTGATTCAATTGCAATGGCAACCATTTGCGTGCCTAACGAGATGGGTCGCGTACCAGATAAGATAAAGAGCATTACAGACTTCAATGTTGTCTCCACGGCCCCAGGGTCTTTTAGCGTTTGTTTGGAAAAATACTATGACCAGCTCAACCTCCATTCTACCGAATTAGACCAAACAATGAAAGGCCTGTTCGATATCATTGATCAAAGCCAAAATTACGAAAAACTCTTTTCGCTAATCTCTCACTTGGGAAAGCGAACGATTACTAGTTATCGTGAGTGGCTACATCAACTTAACAATAACGAGATCAACTTGGAACTCACTTGGGTTGATACTTCCGCATCAAAAAGAGTATCTCGGTTAAGATCTGAGCTAACAAAAACTACGATTGAGATGCTTGAACAAATTGAAACCGTGGAAGAAAGTGAACTAATCTTTTCTGGTACACTCACGGGTATTAATACTAGGAGTTTAACTTTCGAGCTGTATTCCGATGATGGTATAATTAAAGGAAAGAGCAGTTTCGCCACCCTAGTAAATATATCGGATAAGCTCAGCCAGCCCATAAAAGCAGTATTGACTAAAAGCACATCGCAAACTAAAACTGGTTTAGAACAAATTTCTTGGTATCTTACAAAAGTCTTAGATACTGCGAATAGTCAAGCTTAGCCGCCTAACCCCCATACTCCAGCAATTCCCTAACGATATCGAACTTCACCACCCCGCCCTCCGTATCTATAACGACGAGGCACAAAAGCGGCTCGTCGCGGTCGAGCGTATAGGCGGCGAACCACGATACCTCGCGGCTGCCAACCTCCGCCGTGCCGGTTTTACCGGCGATGCGCCGAGAGCGAAGGCGCAGGGTGTAGCCCGTGCCGTCGGTGATAACCTTTTCGAGCGACGGCTTAATGATATCGAGCGCCGATTGCGCAATCGCGCCTTTTTTCCACGCTTCCGGCCCGAATTCCCTCTCTACGATATAGCCGTTGCCTTCGGTTCTATATAGCTTATTAACGAGGCGCGGAATCATGATATCGCCGTTTTGAAGCGCAGTGTACATCGCGGCCATTTGGACGGGAGTTATCAGTATTTCGCCCTGGCCGTAGCCGGACTCCGCTAGGAATCTCATGTGGAAGTCCGTGTCCTCATGCTTTACATGAGGCGTCGCCAACGGCAATTCAAACGGCATAGCCTCGTTCATTCCTAAATTGTCTAAATACGCCAAAAATGCTTCCTCGCCCGTTTCCATTGCGGCGTAGGCAAAGAATATGTTATCCGAAGTGATCATAGCGTTCTCAAGGTTCAGCGGCGACGGGCGGGCGCGGATTGCTACGCGCTTGATCGGCGGATAATTCCATCCGGCGCGCCTGGGCGTCCAGTAATCGTCTTTTATTTCCCCCTCAAACGTCGTATGCTGCGTGATTGCGCCGTTTTCCAGGAAAGCCGACGCCGTAAACGGCTTGATAATCGAGCCGGGCGGATATAGGCCGCGCGTAAGGCGGTTAAACAGCGGCAAATGGTTCGCCTCGTCCTGGAACTGCTCCCAAATATCCTGCGGTATACCCCTAACGAACAGGTTCGGATCGAAGCCCGGATACGAACAAAGCGCTTTGACCGCCCCCGTTTCGGGGTTGAGCGCGATGACCGCGCCGGTCTGATGGCTGGCGAGCGAAAGCGCCATAACCTCCTCAAGCCGCTGCTGCATGCCAACGTCTACGTTTAGATGCACGTCCAGGCCGTCCTGTGCCGGAATATTCAACAGCGTGGCCTTCTTCTGGCCGTTAGCATCCGCGATATAATATTCGCGGCCGTCCTTGCCGGAAAGCTCGGACTCATACGCAAGCTCCAGACCGGACTTGCCTACGATGGAATCGCCCGTATAGCGGCCCGGCTCGGCCGCGTTTAGCCTAGTAAGCTCCTCGTCGGTTATAGCGCCGACGTAGCCGAGCGTATGGCTCATAAGAGGCCCAAAAGGATATACGCGAATGGTCCCAAAGGCCCTGCGGTCGATGCCGACGCCCGGTATGGCCAGCATCGCCTCGGCGTCCTCTTGGGAAAGCTCCTCCGGCAGCATCGATTTAATGATGACTATTTCACCGCTCCGAGCAAGCCTTTTGCGTATATACTCCTCGTCCTCGCCGATAAGCGGCGCGAGCTCAGAGCAAAACAGCTCGGCGGACTGAATCTTGGACGTATTCGCGAAAATAGTGGCCGCCGCAACGTTTTTCGCCAAAACATCGTCGCCCGCGAATATTTCGCCGCGCTTGGCCTGTACGCGTACGACGCTAAGCGTGTCGCCCCAGTCCATATCTGGAACGACGAGCGCCGGGGACCAGTCCACGAGCCAATGCTCTTCCTCTCCTAAAAACGGCAGCTTGAAGGTATAGGAAAGCTCGTCGTCTCCGAGCGCGTAGTGAAGATTATACTGAGCAATGCTCAGGTCGTTGTCGATTATCAGCGAGTCTACGTAAACGCCCGTAACGCCTAGCTCGTTCACCATCAGCTCATATCTTTTTACAAAATCTTCTTTCGTAATCTTTTCCTTCGCCGCGGGCGATATATATTCATAGGCGGACGCGAAGTCGCTCTCCATGAGAGCGCCCAAAAAAAGCGACGGCGCGAATGGCGCTTCCTGCTTAACGCACCCCGCCGCCAAAAATAGCAGACATATAACAAAACTAGTGAATATACGCTTAGCCATTATCGTCTCCAAATTGTTCCAGGCGGCGGATATCGGACAAGCTCCGCCGCCTTCCACCATTATACACGCCGCTTCGCGCGCACGCAAATGAACCGATATATGCCCGCGATTTGACAAGTTCACAGCTTATGTTAAAATGATGTTGGAGTTTGATATGAAACGAAGACAGCGCTTCGGCGACATAACAATTCATTCAAAGGCCTACGTCGGCGGCGTATTAAGAGGGAAGTATCCGCGCCAAAGGGAATCGTTTTCGCGCTATGCATGGCGTAGGTGCCGTATGGCCGTGAAAGCTTCCCTTTTGGCGATAGCGAGGCCCTTATTTTTGCTTGCGGGTATTTTGGGCCTGGCGCTCGAAAAGCTAGCCGTCCGTTTAAAGCATATCGGCCAATCCGGCGCGCAGTCCCGAGTAACCGTATCGCCTCTCTATCTGCCTGTTTCCAAGTCCGACGATATCGAAATACTCGCCCCCAGCACAGCGCCGCGCCGTTTTGCCGCGCAGCTTGTGCTGCTGGTCTGCGTGCTGGTACCGTCGGCGGCTTTTCTCGTCGCGTTCGCGTTCATGCCGCCGGAGCGCGAACCTCTCGAAATTTTCCTGCATGAAAACGGCGCGATAACGGCTTTCCGCACGGATTCAGAGACGGTGGGCGAGTTTTTAGACACTATGACTGCGCTTTCACCCCGGGATGTGTTGGTCAACGAACGAACAGAGCCAATAGAGGCCGGCATGCTGATCGAAATCCGCCGCGCTTTCCCCGTGATGATTTCCTCAAAACAGGAGACGGACGTCCTTGAGGTCGTCGGCGGTACCGTCGCCGACGCGCTTAGCGAACTATCCATCGAAATAAACGACGGCGATATAGTATCGCCTCCGCCAAGTACGGCCGTATCCGCCGGTATGAGGATTTCGCTTGTCGAAGTACGCGAAGTAATGGAAACGGAGACAATCCGGCTGCCGTTCCGCAAGGAGGTTCAAAAGGACGATTCGCTCGTCGTCGGCCAAACCAAGCTAAAAAACGAGGGCAAATCCGGCGAAAAGTCGATTCTTTCGCGTATTACGCTCTACGACGGCGTAGAGGTCGGGCGCGAAATTATCCGCGAAACGATAACACGCGAGCCTGTAAATCAGGTCATGCTTGAGGGCACCGCGCCCGACCGCATCCCCGCAAAGGAACTTATCACGCTTCGCAACGACGACCGCTCGCGGCGTTCCCCGCCCAGGGCGAGCCGCGTAAAGAAGAAGATGACGATCGAGGCTACAGCTTACACGCATACCGGCAAGACGACCGCCACGGGCACGAACCCCAAGGTCGGTACAATTGCCGTCAATCCTGAATTGATCCCCTATGGCACCCAGATATACGTCGAGGGCTACGGCTACGGCGTGGCCGAGGATACGGGGGCCTTCCGGCATAGGTCAAAGCCGCAAATCGACCTATTTATGGATACGGTCAAGGAGTGCATCAATTGGGGGCGCAAGGACGTAACGATTTATATTTTGGATTGATGTACAATACAAATGGGGAAAATCCAAATAAGGAGGATACCCTATGTCCTACAATATAGCCGTCCACTGGGACAGCGAAGCCGGGGTCTGGTGCGCAATATGCGACGAAATTCCGCTCGCGCTCGAAAGCAATTCATTCGACGCGCTAGTCGAGAAAACGAAGCACATAGCCCGCGAAATCCTAGCGCTGAACAACAAGCTGGAAAACGCCGCACAGCTATGCTTTAAAGTATCCCATTCGGAGCGCATAGCCTAGTGGCTGAATATGATAAGTTTTGATGCTAAAACAAGGCTGCTTGTATAGCAACAGACTCCCAATCCCCCCAATTGCCGATAGAAGTATCATACACGGCCTTATACGTCTTCCCCTTTTCCGTCGCCTCGCCCGTCAATTCAACGCGCTCGTTGTCCAGCCACTTAACGCCCGTCAGGCGCTTCAAAAGCCCGTCGGGGTCTTGCGCTTCGTGGATCGCGCTCTGTGTGGCGGTCGAAACCGAAAAGGACTTCGAGTAATCGATCCCGCCGGCTTCACCGTTCACAAGCCCCGCGCTGCTGTTGCCGTCCGGCGAATACACGAGCAGTGTGGTTATATTACCCTCAATATTGGCTTTGGTCATCTCTTTCACGGCGCTGACGAGCGCTTTCGGCTCCGCCGAAGACCACGAATCGAGCAGTAGATACGGCGTACCCTTCGGCGCGTATTTCGTGTAGTCAACGTAATCGCTCAATACGATTTTATCCTTGCCCGATTGCTTTACTACGCTCATATAGGCGTAGTAGGCCGTTTGCAGGACGCTTGGCCCGCCCGCGCGGGACATATCCGTGCGCACGGTGTATTTCCCCGAAACGCACTCGATGTCCGCGATGATCATGCTGCCCTGTTCTGAAGGCTCGGCCATGCGCAGCATGCAAGGAATGCCCAGCTGGATTTTTTCCACAAATTCGGCGAATTTTTCGCTATTGTGCAAAGTCTTCTTATCGGCGGCTACGACATACGCGCCGTCCGCGGCGGCGGCCTCGTACGAGTAATCCGCAGGCAGCTCCTCCATCTTCTTATAGCCGTAGGGCGTCGCGGCGGATATATTCGACGCGCCTATTTCGAATTCGGCGCAAAATATATGTTCGTCACGCTCCGCTGGCGTATCGCTGGTTCCCATTGCCCCATTGAGATCGACGGTTTTAATGACGCGGTACTTCCCCGGCTTCCATTCGTAATCGCTGTAATATTTAGGCCTGATAATATCTATGCCCGTCTTGTTTTCATCGATCATATACGCGACGCCCGGCCACACGTGATAGACTTGCTGGCCGTCTATAATCTCGTATTCGACATACGGAACCTTGTACCATGCGCCGTCCAGTTGAGTTTCGATGCTGTACATCGCGCCGTATAGAACCCAATCGTCAGAGTTGTTCGTCAACGTCACCGAGATGGTTTCAGGCAGGTCAACGTTATATACCGGATATTCCGTTTTCATCGTAACGGCGTCGGAATCAAAGTCCGCGTCCGTATACGGCGACGGCTCCAATGCCGCAGCGGGCGCTTGCGCGGCCAGCGC
>QMCD01002595.1_pt1 | contig 13709 bp, 10 predicted proteins | sample 1821841 | NCBI WGS metagenome assembly QMCD01 (sample SAMN01991225, study PRJNA193472) | Termite gut metagenome, whole genome shotgun sequencing project. | isolation source: worker | host: Macrotermes natalensis | reverse complement strand
TTGTCATAACATATTTCTAAATATCAGGTTACATATTGTGTTCGAGCGGCAAGCGATTGTTCGCGGGAAAAACAAGCCGTAATTTCATGCCGTTTGAAGTGTATATCCATTGTCTTCAACAAGAAACCGTCTACTACAAAGTTATCGAATTGACCTTCGTGAAAATGGGCAAAATAGCGTCTCCCCCGCGAAAGCGGGGGTCCAGGCGGTTGGATGAATTAACTCTTTACATGGCCATAATTTGTGTCTTGAATACGAGAACGACGAAGCGGTTCGTCTAGGCCCCCGCCTGCGCGGGGGTGACGAATACTGTTTGGCTAACTTTGTACTACGTTCTATCAAATGGCCGTCAAATAAAGATGTGAAAATGCAAACCAATTGCCTGCAAAGACTTGCGGATTTTCCTCGCCGGAGATTGAGGCGTCGTATCAAATGGCCGTCAAATAAGAATTGCCGGGAGATTAAGCCCAAAAGGGTATATACTTCACGTACTTACGTCCAGACCCCTTGTCTTGTGGACGGATTAACCCATCCTTGATTGTATCGCTGATGATTCGTGAAGCAATGGCTCTGTTTTTCGGGTCAATGCCAAATCGCTCGCGGAGCGTCGTATTGGTCATGACATCTTTATTGACATATTTTAGGCAGGCATGAAGGTAGCACGCACGAACCCGGTTTTCCCAATCCATGTCTTTTAAGTCTTTGTGGGCAAACAAGGTCACTCGTGTAAATTCGTCCGTTGCCTCAAAAAACGGTGCAGGTAGTTGATAAAGCTCTGTTTGAAAAACCACCTTGTCAATGCCGCTTCCTCTCTCCTCGCAAATGCCAAGTCTCCGCATGAAGGAAGCCAATGCCTCGTTTCGTGATTTTGGCGGATTATCCAAAAAACGCATCGTTTGAACAAGAGGGACGCCGGGGTTTGTAATTTCCATTCGATTGGAAAAAATCTCGATCATTGGAGACGTGCCGGTCATGTAAAAATCCTGGTGGATAATGGCATTGGCAATCAACTCCCTAATCGCCAATTCGGGAAACACGGGAACCTGTTTGCGTAGAGCCTGCTTGATGATTTCATTGGTGGGGAGCATCTCGGAAACAGATCGACAAAGATCGGCGAAACCGCAGGCATACCCCAAATTCCCGTCTTGCTCGCGAAGTGTCTTAATGCGGCTGTTCCCGTCATATTGGATGACACGGACGGCCTTGCGCTTGAGGTGGGAGAAAGCATCAAGTTGCTTGGCAAACAAGGAGGCTCCCAGATTGGTGATACGCCATTTGTCACCGCTATCACGAACGATCATCCGTTCGTTTTCAAACGCTTCCAAAATTCCTTTAAGATCATTCGGAACAGGGAACGAAAGTAAATCAAAATAAGCCCGGTGGTCGAGAAACCGCACAACATCGCCCGAACCAATTCCTTCCATTGCGATTTCTTTTTCAAAGGTCACCCGGTCAAAAATTCTCCAAAGCGCACGTTCTTTTTCAGGAAACTCATCCAGTTTTTTCTTATAGGAGCCGACTCGAATGAATTTGGTTTTTTGGAATTGGACCGGGTGTTGTGTCGCGGCGTCCATCTCCAACACCACCATTGGCTTACCTTCGATAGACAACTCTTTGAAAACAAAATCGATTTTCGGATTCAGTCGAAACAGCAACCAGCTCTCCAATTCCGTGCCGTTTTTCTTGGCGGTTGACGGTTTGAAGGTCGTACCGACGATATTGCGAGTTTCGTCCTCCATTCCCCAAACCATAAAAGCACTCGCTTTGCCCATCAAGGCTGCCGAGTTCGACAGAGCGGAAATGTATTCCCCAATTTCTTCAGGATTATCGTTGTTGTGCTTGAGCTCAACCCATTCCGCTTCTTTGGGAAGTTTGAGCAGTTCTTTCAATATGCCGAGAAAGTATTCCTCTGATCGAGTTGCAATCATGGTCGCCTCACTTGATTTGCCTACGGATTAGCCCATCCTGCTTTCTTTTCAATTCGTAAAGGCCGCACGCTCGCCGACGTCTTTGCCGGAAGGCGCGTCCTTTGACTATTCGGTACCGCGTTCAAATAAATGCAACGTCATCGCGGAGCGCCGTGTTTCAGGCGCTCCGGCGGAACCTCGCGCACGGGCAACCAACTTTCCCGGCGACGAAGGTCGGTCGAACTCATTTCAATGGTAAAATCGCCCGGCGGAACCTCGTCGCAAAGCGAGCGGAGCATGTCCGGAATGGTCATCGTTTCAAGCGACTCGATACCGTCGTGATGTTTCCGGGCAAAAACGAGAAAGCGGCAATTCAGGGCCGCGATTTCACGGAGAACATCGTGCAAATGGTGTGGATGATTGTCGTACCGGCTCACATCGGCAAAACGGCGGAGCGTATCGGCTCCGACCACGAAGGTTGTTCCCGGGAAAAGCATCGCTTTTTCAAGGAAAAACGGCGAACGGGTCAACCAGATCGGCTGGTCGGGCACTGCCGCTTCGATCCGCGTCAAGCGGTCACGGAGGCCGATATAATCCATCGGCGGTTTCAACGCGTTTTGGACCGAAATTTCCAACGACACGATACTGCTGAGCCAATCCCGGGCGCTCGCGATCATCCCCAGGTGCGCCTCGTGAACCGGATTGAAAGAGCCGGGAAAAACGGCGTTGCTGTATTCGGCATAGGGATTGAACGTACGCACTCGGAATGCTTCGTTCAGTTGTTCCTTGCTTTCCTCCCTGGTTTTCATGAATGCGATTTCACCCGATCTCCACAGGAGCATTGCCGTACGGCCGTAGAAAAGATCGATCAGGGGCGGCGTCGCGACGGCGCGGCGCGCGACGATTTTTTCCCGCGGATCGAGCCGGAGCGGCAAATACTCTTCGATCTCCTGGCAGTCGTCCGTTTCGGCGCTGAACGCGTAAATTTTCGCCTCTTCCTCCGCACCGCCGACCGCCGTTTCCGGTTGAGCGGTATTCCCGGAACGACGCAAGACAAGGTCGGGCTCCGGCAGCATCCGGGCGTTCTCGATCATGTTCAGGATCAGGTCCGCGACGAGCCGTTCCTCTTCTTGCCGGGTCCGTTTGCCCTTGACCAACGGGAGCGCGCAGACCGTCGTTCGGCGCAACGTCTGGGTCGCGACGCACACCCGGTAATCCCCCTTCTTTTCCCGGTCCGTGGAGAGGGACGCGGTACAGCCGAGCCCGATCAAACTCATTTTGCCGATCAGGTCGGCGTCCCCGTTTTCCGTAGCCGGGTGGCCCTTGGCTTCGTCGCCGTCCGTACCGGAGTGACGTGCTTCAATCAGCTCCTGGCCTCGTTGGAATGCCGCGACCGCCAATTGCCGGGCGGACCGTTCGCAGCAATAATGTTCCGGCGTGCAGCCCATATACCGGTCGATCGCGGCATGGGTATAGGGAACCGTCGCTTCGAGGAGCGTGCGCGTTCCGCCGGGGACGGACAGGAGATCGCCGATGACGGGGCTCCCGCCGCCGGTGATGGCGAGAACCAACTCCGTCGGTGATTGATGAATGCGACGTATCAATTCGGTGCGTGGATCGGACATGGCAAATCTGTTGTATTGATATGGGCTTTTCTTTTCGTGAGCGTCAAATCGCCGTCGTCCCGGGTTTCGGCAAGGATGCCGTCGGGAAATTCCCGCCTGAGTCCCGGCGGATGGCGGAGCATCGCGGTCAAGGCGTTCCATTCCCGGGACCCCATGTGCCGGAGCGGCCAGTTTCTTTCCCGCCAGACCAGGAGCAACATTTCCCGTATCAGGAAGTCCGGTTCCCGATGAAGCCGCTCCCGGTCGAGCGTGACCGTATCGGGAGCCGCGCGCAGGGTGCTCTGTTCCAGCAAGCCTTCGACCCGGGAATCAATGAGCGTCCGCTCCTCCCGGGCATGAACGGCAAGCCGGAGGATCGCCTCGTCGACGCGGGAATTGAATTCGTCACGGAGCAACGGAAGCAAACGGTTGCGAATGCGGTTGCGGGTGTGCCGTAAATCCGTGTTCGAAACGTCCGTACGGAAAGGCTGGTGAAGCGAACGGAGATAAGCGAGAATCGCGGCACGATCGACCGCCAGGAGGGGACGAACCAACGTCACGGCTTCGGACAAACGCCGCACAACCGGGATGCCGCGCAGGCCGGCGATTCCGGTTCCGCGAATGATTCGATGGAGGACCGTTTCGAGCTGATCGTCTCGCGTGTGCGCGGTCGCAACGTACCGGAACCCTTGTTTTTCTGCCGTTTTCCGCAGGAAATCGTAGCGGAACCGTCGGGCCGAATCCTCCAGGCTCCCGTTTTTTTCCGAAACGATCCGGCCGGGCGTCACACGTTGTTCCACGTAGGGCAATCCGGTCGTTTCCGCGAGTTTTCGCACGAATTCCGCGTCAGCGTCCGCCTCCGTTTCCCGCAATCCGTGATGAAGGTGGGCAACGACCAGGGAACGCCCGGGAACCGCTTTTGTTCGACGGGCGTATGCCGCAAAGGCCCGCAGCAGCGCGACGCTGTCGGCCCCTCCGGAGACGGCGATTACCGTTCCGTGCCCGAAAAGGTCGTAAGCGTCGAAATGGCGTTCCAATTGATCCGAAATATTCATGGAAGGCGTGGGGTGACATTTCCCGGGCCCGTTTCTCAGGCACGTTTCCCGGGCAACGATCGGGCGCTTCAGTCGCGGGCGCCGGACCGGTTTCGGGAAAAATCGGCCCGCGGTTGATTCTCCGGTGTTTATAGCATAAAATGGGGCGCCGGGATACCCCCGAGCCCATTCTCCTTCCGATCGACCACCGAACGATTGCCGACGGGTAGATATACTTCGAACGGCAAGATAATCCTCCCGCGAACAATCCCGCGCATAACCGCCTACCGCTCGAACGAGACGTTTAAGCACTTGTCTGAACAGACGTTAAAGGCGAATGAGTGCGGCAGGCGGACTTGACCGAATGTTCGTTTTCACCGCGTTTCCAGTATATTTTGTCCGAGCTTCTTGACCGACAATTTGGGGACTACCACATTTTTCGGCACCTGGGTGCCGGCGCGATGTCCGATGTCTACCTGGCGGAACAGCAATCGCTTTCCCGCCGGGTCGCGTTGAAAATTCTCAAACGGGAACTTTCGTCGGACGAATCGTACGTCAAACGGTTCACCCATGAGGCGAAGGCGGTTGCGCGGATCACGCACCCGAACATCGTCCACGTCTACGAAGTCGGCCTGTCGGAAGACCGGTATTTCATCGCCCAGGAATATGTTCCGGGCTCCAATCTCCTCCAGTTGATCGAGAAACAGGGGTCGCTTTCCCCCGAGCGGGTCGTTTCGATTCTTTGGCCGGTCGCCTCGGCTTTGGAAAAAACCTCGACCGAAGGAATCGTCCATCGCGACATCAAACCGGAAAACATCCTCATCGGCGACTCGGGCGAAGTCAAAGTGGCGGACTTCGGTCTCGCGCGGCTGCTCACGTTCGATGAAGCCCCTTCGCCGGCGCTGACACAAACCGGGATGACCGTGGGAACGCCGCTTTACATGAGCCCCGAGCAGGCGCAGGGAAAATCGCTCGATTTTCGGAGCGACATGTATTCACTCGGGATCACCGCCTATCACGCCCTTGCCGGGCGACCGCCCTTCCAAGGGGAAACCTCGTTAAGCATCGCGCTGGCTCATGTGAACACGCCGGCGAAACCGCTCGAACTCCTCCGCTCCGACATTCCACCGTCACTGGCCCGGATCGTTCACCGAATGATCGCCAAACAACCGGAACAACGTTTTCCATCGTTCCTGGAATTAAGGAAGGAGTTGAAACTCCAGCAGATACAGTACCCGGGCAGGCTTCCCGCGGGCATTGATCCGGCTTCGTGGAACGATTGCCCGCTCGATCCGGAACAAAACGCGATCATCGGGGCGACCGAACGCTTGGGAAACGTGATGCGGAAAGAATCCGCCCGCCGGTTGCGAAGTACGCTTTCTTTTTTGGCGATCTATTTCTTTCTTCCCTTTTTTCTCGCCGGTTCGGCAACATACACGGCAATTCATTTTCAGCCGCAACCGCTTAAGAAACCGGAAGTTATCACGGTTCCCCGGAAGAACGACGTCGCCGAGCAATGGTTGTACGCCTGCCGGCTGAAGTCGGAGGATTCGCAGCAACGACAGGATGCGTGGTGGGCGGTGATTACCTATTTCCCGGATGCGGCGGTCATCTGGGAAATCAAGGCAAAACGCCAAATTCTCCGAATCGATTTCCGTGATAACAATCCAGGCGGGGCGATGCTGCTTTTTCAGGAGTTTGCCGACATGAGCGATGCGTGGCCTGAATATCGGGCGCTCGGTCTGGCGGGCCTGGCATGGTGTTACGCCTGCATGAATCAAAGCGATGCCGCGACCGCCGAACTCCAGGAGTGTTATTATGTCAGCATGATGGAACCTCCGATCCACGACCCACTTACGATTCAATTGTTCAATTCGGCGCTTCAACGGCTTTCGGCTCGACCCGCGAAGGAATGATTGTTGCGGCAAGTATACCGGAAACGCGAGGAAAACGGACATTCGGTCAAGTCTGCCTGCCGCACTCGCTCGCTCACAACTTTTGTTAATACAAGTATTTACGCGGATCGTTCGAGCGGCGGGCGATTGTGCGCGGGAGGATTATCTTGCCGTTGACGGTGTAAGTGCGACAAGCCGTCTTCACCAAACAATCAATTTCACCGCATTACCCGTATCATTCCCGGCTCGTGAAACATTCCCTGCCCGGATACATATCGTCTCTTTTGCATAAAATGCCCAAACATCCTCCGTTTCCGACCCAGTACCATCCGCGACGGTTCGGTGAATCGAAATACGTTTACCCCGTAGTGAGCCGACGTAGCGGCGGGGTGTCGATCGGCATCAATATCAACCCGGACGGAAGTTGTACCTTTGCGTGTGTTTACTGCCAGGTTCTCGCCGATACGCCGGGCGAACAACCCAAGGGAACGCTTGCTTCTTTGCCGTATCGACCGGAGCATGTCGATTTGTTCCTTTTGGAAAGCGAACTTCGGAAAACGGTCGAAACGGTTCTCTCGGGAGCGATCTTCGAAGAGGTTGCCCATTCCGGGATCGCGGGTTCCGGTGGGCATTTTGCGCAAACGGCTCCGGAACGGCGTCAATTGAAGGATATCGCGTTCAGCGGCGACGGGGAACCGACGTTGGCCGACTGTTTTCCGGAAGCGGTGGAAATCGCCCTTCGTGTTCGCCGTGAATTCTGTCCTTCCACGACAAAACTGGTGCTCATTACAAACGCGACACGGTTGCATTTGCCGGGTGTTCGCCGGGCGGTCGCCCGCCTCGCGGAGGCAAACGGCGAAATTTGGGCAAAACTGGATGCCGGAACGGAAGCCTTCCACAACGTCGTTTCGCGATCACGCATACCGTTGGCCGGAATTCAGGAAAACATTCTCCTGACCGCGAAGGAACGGCCCGTGGTGATACAAACCTGCCTGTTTCGCCGGGAAAATGCGATCATTTCCGCCGGGGAACTCGCCGCCTACACGGACCGGCTCCGGGCTATTCGGGACGAAGGAGGAACGATTCTTCGCATCCAGCTTTATACCATTGCCCGGAAAACGCCGGACGCGGGAATCGGCCCACTTTCCGACGAGGAACTGGATCGATTGGCCGAAACGGTCCGGGATTCGACAGGGCTGGTCGTCGAAACGTTTTATTCCCGATAAACGATATCGTGAAATGGCGATGGGGGCCCGCGCCGGGAACCGTGTTCCCGGAGTATTGTTGACTTGAAAAACAAGGTTTTTTTACCGCCCTCTCACCGTAGCGACTCTGATTCCGGTTTTTCATATACTGGAAACGCGATGAAAACGAACATTTGGTTACATCTGCCGGCCGCACTCACTCGCCCCTAACTTATGTTTATGTAACGGCATAAACGGATCGTTCGAACGGCAGGCGGTTATGCGCGGGACTGTGCGCGGGATTGTGCGCGAGGGGATTATCCTGCCGTTTACGGTACAAGATGCGCGTATGGCGTGCGGGTATTCCTCCCTTGCTCTCCGGGCGCGGAAAATTCTTGCGACCGGGGGGATTTCACGAATAAACCGTAAATTGCGGAACCCGGGAGTTGAGAACGGCGGCTATTTTCCAAAAAATAGTCAGGGGGGCCGGATTATCATGTATGGGAAAAACGGTATAATTTATGCGTGCCGCGGGGCTGGTTCCCTTTTAATCCGCCTCGGATCGTGCGGTAGTCGGTTGAACGCGGCGTTGTTCCGCTTTCCTGCCGCGGGCATATCAACTTTCAGGAGAATCGGGATCATGCAAATCAAGATATCGGTGCGACACGGAGATCTGAGTGAGGCTTCGCAGTCGAAAATCCGCGCGAAAGTGGAAAAACTAGGTCGATTGTTCGAACGCCTTACCTCGGTCGAAGTGACTGTCGATCTGGAAAAATCGGACCTGCCGAAGATTGAGTTGCTCGTATCCGCCGAACACAAAAATGATTTCGTAGCCTCTTACAGTTCCGATGACATGTTCGGTTGTCTCGACCAGGCGATTCACAAGATCGAACAACAAATTCGAAAATACAAGGAGCGTATCCAAAACCATAACCGGCCCGAACGAGTGGACGGAACGATTTCCGAAGAATGATTTGTCGCCCGCTCATACGGTTTTATACCGAAGCCGGTTGAGTCGTTGGTAAACACAGCCCGTTTGGTCCGCCCGTTTACCCTCCGGGACCCTATTTGCATCGGCAACCGCGTAGCCGGGAGCCTACCGCCCGTCGCGGCACGCGACCGGCTTCGGGAAATTTCAATTGTTTCCAGTATACACCGTAAACGGCATGAAACCGTTCCCGCGAGCAATCGCCTGCCGCTCGAACGATCCGTTTATGCCGTTACATAAACATAAGTTAGGGGCGAGTGAGTACGGCAGGCAGATGTGACCAAATGTTCGTTTTCATCGCGTTTCCAGTATGGACTGAAACCGGTTGCTCGCCGCACGGACACGGACGCATTCCGGCAGGCCCCCGACTGCGGGTACACGACGGTCGTCCTTGGATCGTCACAGAAGCAACGCCCGGGGGATCGGCGCCGCATCGGGATGTCCGCCCCTTCGGACAGGTGTTTTTTTCGAGAAGAGCCGCGGGAAACCTCAATGGCCCCGAAACCTTGATGGTCCCGCCGTGTTTGTCTTCTTTATTTTACATTCTTTAATGGTCGTTGATCGAAAGTCGACGCGTTTACTGTTTTTTTGATTTTCCAAGGAGCTTTTTGAATGAAATTCGCTGATTTTATCTTGCCCCAGGCCGTCCGCGCCGAGGTGAAAGCAACCGATAAATTGGACGTGATACGTGAAATGGCCGAGTCGCTTCGCGATGCCGGCGGGATTAAAAATGACGAGTTCGAAGGAATCTTCAAGGCGATCGTCAAACGTGAAGAACTCGGTTCCACCGGAATCGGGCGCGGAATTGCCGTTCCGCACACGAAACATGTCAGTGTCGAAAAACTGGTCGGAACCGTTGCCGTGTCGCATGAAGGAGTCGATTTCGACAGTCTCGACCGGGAAAAGGTTTACCTGTTTTTCCTCATCGTTTCGCCGCTCGATCACCCGAGCGAACACCTCCGCGCTTTGGAGCACATCACCCGTCAACTCAAGGACGACGTGTTCTGCAAGTTTCTCAAGCAGGCGAAGACGCAGGATGATATCTTGACCTTGCTCAAGGAAGCCGACGACAACGTTTTCGGAAGATAAGCGGATGTGTTCCCGTTCTTCGAAAGTGTCGTTTCGAATCGTCTTTTTCGACGGACTTCGAATCCTTCGTTTTGTGCTGGAAACCCTTGCCCCTTCCCGAAGCCGTGTCCGTGGCGGACAGTCGGACGGCTCCCGACCGTGAGTACGCGGTGGTCGCCCGCGGACCGATTTATTTTGTCTGAAAAATGAAACGCATCAGAACAAACAAGCAGGGTATAAGATACCATCAAACGGCTTTGAATAATAACATGCCGAAGACCGCCCTGAAAAGAGTGGAAGAGGTTGTCGTCAACAACAAGTCGGGTCTCCATGCGCGCATCAGCACGATGTTGGCCAAAACCGCGATGGCATTTTCCTCGCAGATTCTCGTCCACAAACAACGCGATCGCAAAACGGCGGACGCGCGAAGCGTTCTTGAATTGCTTTCCTTGGGGGCCGCCAAAGAAGACCGGATCCGGATTGAGGCGGCGGGAGAGGACGCCGATCAGGCCATGGACGCCATTCTTGAGCTTTTTACCGTTCGCTTCAAAGAATTAGATGACGAAGAATTGGATTAGACTCCGATGAAATCCTTTCAAGGTATCGCCGTTTCTCCCGGGATTGCGATCAGTCAGGCTTTTGTCTTGGCTGCGGAAGGGGTTCGTATTCCGTTGCAATATGTCCAGGGAAACGCTTTGGACGCGGAAGTCGCCCGATTCAAAAAAGCCGTCGCCGAGGCGCAGGAGGAAGTCATTGCGAGCCGTGATTCCATTACCGACGCGATCGGGCGGAAATACGGCGACATCTTCGAGGCCCATTTCCAGATACTGAACGACCCGAAGCTGATTCTGGAGATCGAGTCGCTGATTCGCGAATTTCGGCACACGGCCGAATATGCCGTCAGCGAAACGATGCACAAATATGTCGCCATTTTTCGCGGGCACGACAATTCCTACCTTGCCGCGCGAGGCAACGACATTCTCGACATCGAAAAACGCCTCTTGCAGCTCCTCTTGGGCGTGCGGCGTGAACGGTTGCGTAAACTCGACAATCCGATCGCCTTGCTTGCTTCCGACCTGACACCGAGCGAGACGGCAAATCTGGATGTCGATATCGTTAAAGGCTTTGCAACGGAGCAGGGCGGACCGGGGGGACACACGGCGATCATTGCCGCGGCGCTGGGACTGCCGGCGGTCGTCGGTGTCGGGCCCTTCCTGAATGAGGTCGTCGACGGCGATATGATCATTATCGACGGCGAAAACGGCGAAGTGATCGCGCAACCCGACGAAGAAACGTTGAATCGTTATCGGCGGAAGATCGAAGCGGCCCAATCGCTTGCCATCCGGCTTTCCGATTCGCTTGCCGACCAGGAAGCGAGAACCCATGACCGGATCCGGGTCCAATTGCTCGCCAATATCGAATTCCCGTTCGAAGCGCCGCAGTGCTTCCAGCGCGGCGCCGACGGGATCGGGCTGTTCCGGACCGAGTTTCTCTATCTCCTCCAAGGTCGGGATCGTTACGTGAGCGAAGAAGATCACTTCCACGTTTACAAAACGGTCGCCGAAGCGGTTCAGGGCAGGCCGATTACGATCCGCACCTACGATCTGGGAGCCGACAAGGTTCTGGATTCCCCTACGTCGTTCGACCCCTCCTCCGAGGGAAAAAACCCCGCTTTGGGATTGCGGAGCATCCGGCTTTCATTGCGTAATGTCGATATGTTCCGCCTCCAGCTTCGCGCCATTCTCAGGGCGAGCGTTTACGGGAAGATACGGATCATGTTCCCGCTGATCGCGACCATCCTTGAGCTGCGCCAGGCGAAAATGATCCTCGCGGATGTCAAAGACGAACTGCTTGAAGAGGGAATCCCGTTTCACCATGCGATCCATGTCGGCATGATGCTCGAAGTTCCCGCGGCCATCCTGATGATCGAACGGTTTGTCAAGGAAGTCGATTTTTTCAGCATCGGGACGAACGACCTGATCCAATACACCCTCGCGGTCGACCGCAGCAACCGGGACGTCAATCATCTCTTCAATTCGGAAGATCCCGCGGTCCTTTACCTCGTCAAATACGCGATTTCGGTCGCCAACAACAACGGCGTTCCGATCAGCCTGTGCGGCCAAATGAGCAGCAACCCGCTGTATACGATGCTGCTCCTCGGTCTCGGTTTGCGGCAATTCAGTTGTGCCCCGGCGTCGCTCACGGAAATCAAAAGAATTTGCGGGCTCGTCGAGATCCCCGAATGCGAACGAATCGCCGACGCCGTCATGGAAATGGAAAGCGCCCGGGATATCCGTTCGTTTTTACGGGAAAAGTTTCGTGAGGTCCTGTCGGCGGCGAGAAAAGCCGAATCGCCGGATTCCGCCTTCGACAGCGAGTATGAGATGCGCTGAACCGGAGGGACGCTGAAATCAAGCGAGACGGACCGGGCCAAACGTTCGTTTTCACCGCGTTTCCAGCATAGGCCGTGAACACGGATTGGTTTCACCGCACGATTTCACTCCACGGTTTCACTGTTCTGCCTGCGGGCTCAGCCGAAGGAGCGTGAGGATGTTCGTTTCTCCGGGACCGATGTGTACCTGCATCGAAAGCGTGTCTTCGGTCAAATTCCAGATTCCGCACTCGGCAACCACGGAGGCGTCTTCCCCGACGACGTAAAACGCGGCCCGTTGCGTCGCCGAATCAACGGCGCCTTCGATCGGGGCAAGCGAATCATCGACGGGATTGTACAGATTGCCGCGAAGGATGCCCTGCTTGTTGACCGCGATTTGCAGGACGGAAGCCTGGTTGGCGTCCGGCATGTCGACATCTTCCAAAATCGCGAATGAACCGAGCGCCATCCATTCTTCGTTCAAAGCGGCTGCGCCGTTTCCGAAATTCGCGGAAGCTCCTTTTCCGGCAAGCGCAAGCGCCGCCGCGTAATATTCGGCCGCCGTTCCCGCCGGTTCCTCGTTGACATAAACCGTCTGTTGACGATAAACGACGTTTGTGCCGTAGTCATAAACGATCGGCGCGACATGGACCGGCTGATAGATCGGAGCGACGCCTGCGAAAACAGTGCGGATGCCGATCCAGCCGCAGGTGTGCCTCCACAGCGGGGCGCTCCACCAATTGCAAGGAACGGGCGGTCGCCACGCATAAGGATGGCGTCCATACCAGTTCGGCGTCCAATAGCGATCGTATCCGTGAAAACCACGGCAAAAACCGAGCCGGTAATCGATCCACGGAAGATTGCCCCCCCGGTACCGATTCCATTGGTTGGCGGAAAATCCCGGGGGCGGGCCGGCCGACCGATGAGGAATCCAACCGGTTCCGGAACGGTCATCGAAACGATGATCGCCGGGACGACGGAAATCAGGACGATCCGAATAATCCAAATGACCGGGATGTTTTGGCCGATCTCGCCATTGCGGCGGTTCGTACCGATCCCCGGACGGACGTTTTCCCGCGAGGGTGTCGCGATCAATCACGATTCGTTTGCCACGAGAAGAAGGACCATCGGATTGTTCGAGCCGGAAGCGATCGCCGCGTTCGCCCGGTTTGCCGGAAAATTCCGGTCGGAACCGGTCTGACGGCCGGTCTGCCACACGATCGGGCCGGGCGTTTTCCGGATGTGACCGTTCCGGTCGGACAAAATCGGATCGCCCCTCGGACGGGCGGTTCTGAGATCGTTGCATATCCTGCTTGATCCGTTCCATTCGCTCCGAAACCCGTTCCGTATCGGAGCGTACAAAACCGTTTCGATCCGCATATCCCTTTTCCGTGGAAGTGTCCGGCCGCTTGGGACCGTTCGGTTGGCCGAGCATCGGCGGTCGATCCTGCTTCTGCGGCTGTGCGGGGCGCTGTGCGGATCGTTGTGCCGTTTGCCGGGGAGTTCTCGCTATATTATTCTCAAGACGCTGTTTTACGCGGACAAGTTTCACCTGCAAAGGTATGGGCGTCCGGTCACGGGCGATACATATATCAAGATGACCGCTGGTCCTGTTGCCTCTCTGGCCTATGACCTCATCAAGCGAAACGATTATCTTC
>QMCD01003193.1_pt1 | contig 13712 bp, 7 predicted proteins | sample 1821841 | NCBI WGS metagenome assembly QMCD01 (sample SAMN01991225, study PRJNA193472) | Termite gut metagenome, whole genome shotgun sequencing project. | isolation source: worker | host: Macrotermes natalensis | reverse complement strand
TTTTCAAAAATTCCTCGATGGCCAGCTCCTGAATTTCGCCTTGAAGTTGTTGTGAACCTTGCGCCTGCTTCCGCCGCATCTCTTCGGTCAGCTTTTTCTGGTCTTCCAGTTGCTTTTGCAATTCCGCAAGCCGCCCTTCGTTTCGCGCGGCTTCCTGTGTGGCAATCTTAGCCCGTTCGCTTTTCAGCGTTTCATTGAGTTTTTTCTCAAGCTCCAATTCAATGTCCTGCTTTTGCGATTCAAGCTGTCGCTTCAAACGCTCATTTTCCAGCTGCGTTTTTTTGAATTCCTGCACCTGTTTTTCCGCTTCGGACGCACGTTCTTTCGCGTCTTGCATTTCGGCGGCCAGCGACTGTCTTACCTTTTCCTCGGCCTGTTTGGCGATTTTTTGCTCGCGCTCTTGGATCGCCAATTCTGTTTTCGCCAAAACCTGCTGCTCTACCTGTTGTTCCAGCTGGGCGGCCTGCTGCTTCAATTGAGCTTCTTTGACAGTCAACGCGTCTCGCTCGGCGGCCAGTTTTTCCTCGTCGCGGTTTTTTTGCTCACGATATTTTTCCTCCGCTTTTTGTTCGGCATGTTGGGCTAAAACGGCCTCGACGTTGAATTCGTAGCCGCACTGGGGGCACTGGACGGTCGTTTGCATCGATTTTTGCTCTAAAAAATTACCAATTGAGAAGTTTCCGGTACATATCTTTAGGCATTTGATCCTCCGGCATTTTTATCGGTTCGTGGTCGCCTGCGGTGACCAAACGCGAAAAAACCGTCTTCAGGCCATTTTTTCGGACTCCCGTCTTCGCGGGAATGACGGGTCACTTGAGCCGCAAGTGAAGTGGAACGAAACTTGTGGGTGATATTTCCGCGCGGAAATGCCGTATTTTACCTATTTTGAAGTTGTGAAACAACTCTATTGGTCATCACGACGGCCAACAACAATCAGGCTCTGATCGTCGGATTGCGGTTCGCGTCCGGCAAAACTGTGAACCGCGTTGATCAAGTTCGAGCCAAAATCTTTCACCGAGGCTGTTTTGACCCGACGCAGATAGTTGAGCGTTCCTTCCAACGTAAAGTATTCCCCTTGAGCGTTCATCGCGTCCGTGATTCCATCACTGATGACGACCAGCGTTTGTCCATCCTCAATCGTGAAGGTCGTGGCGGGATACTCCGTGTCATCCATCACGCCCAGCGGAAAGCCGATGCTTTCCTCGCCGAGCATTCGCACCGTTCCATCAGTCGAAACCAAAATGGGCGGAATGTGACCGGCGTTGTGGAACGTGATTTCGTTGGTTTTCGGATTCAAAACGCCAAAAAAGAAGGTGATGAAGCGGCTGTCCCAGCGCGGATCGCAGAAAATCTGATTGAGGCGTTTGACCCCGCCTTCAAAAGTCGGCTCGATAATCAGGCCGCTTCGCACCTCCGCCGACAAACGCGCCATCAACAGCGAGGCGGCTACCCCTTTTCCTGAAACATCGCCCAACGCAAAAACCAGACGGCCATCGGGAAGCGGAATATAATCGTAATAATCGCCGCCCAAGTATTTGGCAGGCTGATAAAAATCGAAAAAACCGTAACGATCTACCTGCGGAGAACTGGAGGGCAAAAGACTCCGCTGTACCGTGTTGGCGATGTTCATTTCGCGTTCCAGCAGCTTGTCGTGGATGGCCACTTCGTGCAGCTGGGCATTCTGGTAAGATACGGCAACTTGGTAGGCCAGCGAAACCAGCAAATCCAAGTCCTCGTAGGTGAATTTCCGGCCAGTTGCCCTCGCATCGACTTGAATGACGCCCAAAACCTCGGACTGGTCATAGTCCATAATCGGGGCGGCCATCGTCGAATAAATGTTGTAGTTGATAATGCTTTCGCTCGGCTCAAAGCGGGAATCGTTGGCAACATCGTCGGAAAGAATGGCGGCTTTCGAGGAAGCGACTTTTTCCAAAATGGAGCGGCTAATGCGAACCGTGCCTTGAAAACTGGCGTCACGTTGTTGATACGCTTTCAAATCCAGTCGGCCTTGACTGTCCATCAAAAGGATATAGGCGCAGTCCGCTTGCAGAAAAATCTTGAGCATGTTGATGACCAATTGATCAAGAACTTGCTTGACGGCGGCTCCGAGGTTGCGGCTGATATCGATCATCGCTTGAAGTTTCACGGCGGCGTTGGCCGATGTCAAGACGGGCTTTTTGTCGCTGAGAGAAATCTGCTGCTTGACCGTAAAATGGGATTCGTCGGAAGCCGAGTCCATGAGAAAAGCTTGGCTGGCCCCGGAAACGACCGCGCCCGAATCGGACTTGCTGGACTCGCTAGGGTCACCAGTCAGAAAAACAAGCTCCACATCGCAAAAACAGAGAACATCACCGCTTTTGACGGGCGTTTTTTCAGTGACAGGCTGGCCATTCAGAAACGTTCCGTTGCGGCTTTTTATGTCTTCGATGAAAAATTGTCCATTCTCGCTGGTCAGTCGGGCATGTTCGCGGCTCACCCCGTTGTGGTCGAGAAAAAGATCGCAGCTGGAGTGCCGACCAATGCGAACAGTTTCACTGACGATCGGATAAATTTTTGGCTCAGCACCATCTTGAAACCGAGTTTGGAGAAAGGCCATGATTCTTTTGATTGTTGATCGAACAAAAAGTTCAGCGTGGAATAAACGATTCGGCTTTTGGCTATGCAAACGTGTCCATTATACACGATTTTTTCATAGGCTTCAATGCGGAAATTAGGAGAGAAAGACTGATTGAACTTGTTTCCCCTTCAATAAAGCGTCGAAAATGACATACGACTTGACGGATGGGGATTTTTTGATAGGCTCTGGCTACTCGAAGATCGAACATGGCAGTTGCACGCTTGCCCCCCATCTTTTCCGCTTTCCGCTGTTGATCGTGTCCCAATATCGATTTCATCCCTTGACGGGTCAGGCCGTGATTATCGCCGAAAGCCGCGCGGAAAGACCCAATCAGTTTGCCACGCCTTCTTCCGTTCCTTGCCCTTTTTGTGAAGGAAACGAACATCTCACGCCGCCGGAAATTGATGCGTTTCGTGAGGAGCAATCGCCGCCCAACGGGCCGGGTTGGCACGTTCGTTTGGTTCCGAACAAATACCCCGCCGTGACTCCCGATGTGCCGAGCTTGCCAGAGGAGACAAAAGATGGGAATCCTAACTTTTTGCGTGTCGATCAATCCTTCTCTCAATCACGCAGTCCTGCGCGAGGGAGACACGAAGTGATCGTGGACACACCCCGGCATGTGGTCGGTCTGACGGACATGACGGACGGCGAAGTGGCCAAGATGTTAAAAATGTACGCGCGATGCCTTCAAAGAATTCGTGCGGAAAATCAGTGGCGGCATGTCCAAATTTTCAAAAATGTGGGTGCGGCATCCGGGGCTTCCCTTCCACATGCGCATAGTCAGCTCATTGCGCTGCCTTTCACGCCCTCTCCGTTTCAAAGAATGGCGAACCAAGCCTTGGAATACAAAAGAACTCACGCGGGTGAGTGTTTTTGGTGTGTTTTGAGAAAACAAGAACAAGAACAGGGGGTGCGCGTTGTGGCAGAATCGGAATACGCGCTGGCTCTGTGCCCCTACGCCAGTCGCTTTGCCGGAGAAGTGGAAATCCTTCCGAAAATTCACGCCGCTTGCTTTTCGCTTTTTCTCAACGGCGACGCGGATTTTTTCGACGACCTGGCCGGTTTGTTGCGCAAAACCATCCAGAGACTCGAGGCCGTTTTTTCGCAGAAGAACAAGCCCTTTTCGTACAATATCGTATTGACTTCGGACTCGTTTGATCGAACAGGAAGCGATTTTGATAACGTGATTCATTCGTATCTGACGATCATTCCGGCATTGGATCGCACGGCAGGGTTTGAATGGGGAACGGGTTTGCATATCAATCCCGCTTTACCGGAAGCCACGGCGGAAAAACTTCGTGCGGTGATCCTTCAATAGAAATGCGGATAGGAATACGGCGACATGAATACCCCTGACTTGGAAAAACAGCGGTATGAAAAACAGGGAACGCCGGGAAGACGTTGCGGGGCGGCCGCTCTCGTCATGGTTTACCGCGCATGGAATATCCACGTCACGCAAGAACACGTTTGGCAAGAGCTGTGCCAAGATGCAAAAGGCTTGGCGACAGATTCGGCGATCCGAACGCTTCATCTTGCACGCCACGCAACACGCTCTGGCCTTTGTGCCGTGGCCTGCCGCATGAAAAAACCGTGGGAATTTTTGACTCGCTATTTTGCGGCACAACACGTCACAGGATGTGCTCGCACGGACAGTCAGATCATTCTCAATCATCGTCTTTCACTCGATTCCGTGAAAGGGCATTTTACCGTTCCGGTGGCATTCCAGTCTCATGAAAAAAAACTGACGGTACACGATCCACAGTTTGGGGCTTTCTTGCCAAAAACCAAATCGGAGATGCTGGAATTGTGGCAACCCAAGACGGACCACTTGGGCAATACCATCCCAGGCAATGAAATCACAGGAAATATCGTCCTGATCGTATCGGGAGTGACGGCCAGAAGCGATACAAACGTACATAAGTCATTTCTTGGCTCTCCAATCTCTCTTACGAAACAATGTACGCGTTGCGGCGAAACGTTCGGACTTCCCGGCTTTCTGAGCGAAAATCGTGGATTGTTTTGTCGTTTTTTTTGTCCCGCGTGTGATTCCCCTGAATTTTTTTAAGGTTCAAAAGATTTGTTCCATAACTTCAAAATAGGTAGAATGCGTCATTCCCCGCATCACGAGCCGGGGACTGTGTCCCCGGAATTGCCCTGCCTTCGCGAAAATGACGGATGAAGGAACCGGTCTATGGGCATCCCATTTCGCTTCGCTAATTGAGATAGCCCACGGCGTGTTTGAGACGCAAGGTGGCGGTGATGGCGTCGTATGTGGCGTGGCAAAGATTTATTGCGGCCAATGTCTGCTGCGTTTGCGCATCCCACCAAACCTCCCGCAATCACAGCCACTACCAGCAGCACCGATAACGATTTTCCTAACTCGGCAACTTGAATTCGATTCCGCGTTTCCCGCTCCGTAACCCAAGCGGCTCGAACTTGCAGCACAATCAGCGACCGGGTTTCTTCCCGTATCCGAAACGCCGCCGCCGCATTTTGCCGGGCAGCCCGCTCTCGCGCCTGACTGGCTCCGCCGTCAAATGGTGTCCATGCAAGCCCAACGCCGCCGCTCCACAGCGATTCCTGACGCAGATGAGAATTTTGCACGTAATTATGGGAACCCACCGCCACAACCTGCGGCAAACGCTCCGCTTGTGCCACACGCGAAGCCGCTGATGAGGCCCGGCCCTGCGCGGCAACCTGATTCAGTTCACGACGGCAACGCAAGGCTTCGGCGGTCAAAGTTTTCAGCTCGCCACTGAGTTCGGGAACATCCATTTCTTCCACAAAAACGGGAAAATCCAAAGACCGTCCCAGATAACGGTTGAGGGCGGCTTCGGCAATAAAAACTTGATTCTCCGCCTTGAGAACGTCTTGCGCGGTGTTGGCCCAGGCCGCTTGAGCCGCCAGCAAAACATTTTTCGTAACAAGATTTTGCTCCAGCAATTTTTTGGCATTTTCCAAGTGGGCAAACACACTTCGTTCGGCATTGATGGTCACTTCGTGCAGCCGCCTTGCCCGAAGAACATGGAAATAGGCTTCGGCGACTTCCAGCTTCAAATTTTGCCGCGCGGCCGCCAACCCCGCCTGTTCCGCTTGGACGAGGAATCGCCGTGCATCGATTCCGGCCTGAATTTTTCCGCCGGTGTACAGAGGCACGGTGAGCGTGGTTGCACTCATGGCAAACGAGCGGTCGGCCAACGGACTTTCCAAGGTCACCGGTGTGGGCAGAACCGGGGGCATGGCGGGAATGTCCAATGCGAAGGTGGGTTCGGCGGAAAGATGGACGTAGCCTGAACGATTAGCCAACGTGGGGAGTCGGGCAGCACGGACTTCACGGAGTTCCTCCTGTGCCGCTTGAATTTTATGCCCCTGAGCTTGCAGGCGATGATTCACCTGCGTCGCAATGGTCCAAATTTCCTCCAGCGTTTCCGCAGCGACGAATGTTGGAAACAGGACAAAAGCCAAGATGGGAAGGCAGCGAATGAACACGTCCATCTTGAAAAAATGATTACTGGAACAGATGTTGAAAGCCGTCATTTCCGTCACTCCCTGCACTCTCTGTTTTATCGGCGAGGCGTGCCACTGCATCTTAGCGAAAAACACAAGAGTCGAGCTGTACCCGCATTGCTGGTCATTCAGGTTAAAACGATTATTTTGCTTGCATGGACATAATCAAGTTCCAAAAAGCGACAAAACGTCATGCAGAGGATTTCCAGTTTATGAACAATGCGATAAAATGAAGCGGTTACGCAAGGCAGGAAAATGCCAAAGCATCTAAGCCCCGATGTAAACCGGGGATGGCAGATCGAAAAACTCTCACCACAAATTCCTATGCCTCCACCAATTCCGCGTTCCTACTGGGTCGCCGGGCTGTTTTTGGCCGCACTGCTTGTCGGAATTTTCGGTTACGAACTGCTGCCGCGAAAGGGTCACGGTAAAAACGAGCCTCGCCCGCCGCTGGTTCGAACCGTGGAAGTGACCCCCGCCCCCGAATGGGAAACGAAATCCTATCCCGGCGTGGCCCGCGAAGTCCGAATTGCCAATCTTTCGTTCCGCGTCCCCGGCAAGCTGATTGAATCCAACATCGTCGTTGGAGCCTCGTTTGAAAAAGATGAAACCATTGCCCGATTGGACCCGCGCGATTTTGAGCTGGCCGTAACTCGGTTAAAATCGGAGCTTCAAGCAAATGAAGCCATGTATGCGGCCATGAAAACAGGTGCCCGACCAGAAGATGTGGCTTCGCTTCAGTCGCAATTGACTGCCGCCGAATCCGCTTTTGAGGCGGCACAAACGAATCTGAACCGTTTTACCGCGCTTTTGGCGGACAAAGTCGCCTCACAGGCTCAGTTTGATGCCGTGAAAACCCAGTTTGAGGTGGCCAAGGGACAAAAGGAAACGCTGCAAAACGAACTGGAAAAAGCTCAAACTGGCTCCAGGCAGGAAGAAATCACGGCGATGGAAGCGAAACTTCAGGGTATTCGGGCTGGATTGGATGCGGCCTGCAACGCCCTTGAGGACACGCAACTTAAAGCTCCGTTTCGCGGCATGATTGTCGAGAAGTTCCTCGAAAATCAGGAAATCGCGGCACCGGGCTTGCCGGTCGTCGCCTTTGTCGACATCGAGCAAATCGATGTGGCTGTGAGTTTGCCGGAAGAAATGATTGTGCGGCTCAATGACATCACGGGGTATCGCGTCGAATTTGAATCGTACCCGCAGCATATTTTTCCCGCCCAACTCAAGGAGCTGGGGCGTGCCGTCCAGCGAGACCGACAGAGTTATCCGCTCTTGGTTCAGATCGACTTAAAGGATGCGAACGGCGAGCCCCACTCGATTTTTCCCGGGATGGCCGCGATGGTTCAGATTGATTTGGCTCGCAAAACACAGCCGCAAACCTTGCCGCCGTCCGCGCTTGTGGGCAAAAACGAGACCAGCATGGTTTGGGTGATTGAAAATGCGGACGGAAAAATGGTAGCCCGGAAGCAGCCCGTCAAATTGTTGCGTTTTGTGAACGGTGTCGCCGAAATTGAAAGCAGCTTGAAGCCCGGCGAAAAAATTGTCGTTGCTGGCACCAGCTTTTTAAACGAAGGACAAACTGTCAGAGTTGAAGATTGACAAGGGAAAAACATGCTCCAAAACGATGCTCCCCAAATACGCTGTTGAAAATCGAACCGTCATCGGGTTTTGCGTTTCGCTGATTGTTCTCGGCGGTGTCTGGGCCTATTTTTCGATGGGACGGCTCGAAGACCCTGAGTTCACCGTCCGCACTTCCGTTGTGGTGACGCTTTATCCCGGAGCGACCGCCGAGGAAGTCGATCGGCGCGTCACCGAAGTTGTCGAACGAAATGTCCGGCGCGTGCCCGGCGTGAAAACGACACGCGCGATGTCGCGTCCCGGTTTGTCGTTCATTTACGTTGACATGCAGGATGATTTCCCACCGGGTCAGCTTTCCGCCACTTGGCAGGATTTACGCAATAAGATGTCCGCACTCCGGCTGGAACTTCCCGTGGAAGCCCTCACGCCGATGGTTCAAGATGATTTTGGCGATGTTTTCGGCATCATTCTGGCTCTTTCCGGTGATGGCTACAGTGACGCCGAGCTGCGAGACCGGGCACGGCAATTGCAACGAGAATTGATGACCGTCGATCAGGTGGGACGTATCGAACTCTGGGGCATTCGGCAAGAGACCATCGAAGTCAACATCTCGCGAAGTCGGATGGCCGAGCTGTCGATTCATCCTGCCATGATCTTGCTTGCGTTGGCGCAACACAATTTACAAACGGATGCCGGGCAAGTCACCGTTGATGACCGAACCATTCGACTCATTCCCGGAGGAACGTTTGCGACCGTCGAGGAAATTGGCGAGCTGGTCATCCCCAATGGCAGTCTCGACGCGATTACCCAGAGCGTGTCCTCAAAAGCGGCGGGCGGCCATCTCGCCCCGTTTTCCGCGCGCTTCACCCTCCCGGCGAGTTCCGCCGCGCCCATTCGGCTCAAGGACATTGCCACGATAACACGAACCTATTCCGACCCGCCGCAGACCATCATGCGTTCCAATGGCCAAAGTGCCGTGGTTTTGGCGATTGCGCCCGTCCGTGGCGGCGATGTGATTCAAATGGGCAAACATGTCAACAACCGCGTTGACGAAATGCTGCACGACTTTCCACTCGGCTTCACCGTTGAGCGTGTTTGTTATCAGCCGGACAACGTCGTTCAAGCTATCGGCGTTTTTGAAGGCAATCTCCGGGAAGCGATCATTATCGTTACCGTTGTCGTTATGATTGCGATGGGACTGCGTAGTGGTATTATCATCACGTTCAGTTTGCTCGTCGTCATCTTGGCCACGCTTTGCATTTTGTATCCCTTGGGCGTGGTGCTGCAACGAACGTCACTGGGGGCGTTTATCGTTGCGCTGGGGATTTTGGTTGACGACGCGGTGGTGGTCGGCGACATGATTCTCGTCAACATGCAGCGCGGCATGAACCGGAAAGCGGCTTGCATCGAAGGAGCCAGACACGTTGGCGGCCAGCTTCTGGGGGCCACGATTGTAGGCGCACTCGCGTTTTGGCCCGTGTATCTTTCGCCCGATGCCACGGGAGAATACTGCCGCGATTTGTTCATCGTCGTCGCCGTTTCCTTGGGTGTGAGCTGGTTCATCGCCATGATGCAAACGCCTGTGGTGTATTACGATTTCATTCATGTTGCTCCCGTAGAGCCCGGCGCAAAAATAGCTGATCCCCATGCAGGACCCGTTTTTCAGGCGTACAAAAAATCGCTTCAGTGGGTTTTGCATCACAAAACCATAACACTGACCGGACTGATTTGCATTCTGCTGGCCTCGATGTACGGCTTTACTCATGTGCGAAAAATTTTCTTTCCGCCAGCGCAGCGTGCCCAATTCATGGTCGAATACTGGCGGCCTGAGGGGGATTCGATTCACGCCGTGACCGCGGACATCGCTGAAATGGAACGCTGGATTGCCACGCAAAACGGTGTGACTGGCGTGGCCTCATTCATCGGGTCTGGTGCTCCCCGGTTTTATTTGCCGTATGATCCTGAGCCACCGAGCGCGTCGTATGGCGTGATGATTATTAACGTGTCAGAAACGCGAGATGTGGATCGTTTGATTGAGCCGGTGGATGAATACTTGAAAGACGCGTATCCCGGTGGGCTTGTCCGCAGTCGGCGTTTTTCTTTGAGTCCAACCACGCCCAGTGACATCGAAGTTCGTTTCCGCGGGCCAGACCACGAAATATTGCATGAATTATCCGAGCAAGCCAAGGCCGTTTTCCGAAAACATGAAGATGCCAAGGAAATCCAAGATGATTGGCGTGAGCCGATCCTGGTTTGGACACCGGAATACTCCCAGGTCAAAGGCATTCGGACGATGGTCAGTCGCCATGATTTGACCTTGGCTCTGCATTGGGCCACTCAAGGTCTTCCCGCCGCCGTGTTCAATGACGGCGACAATTTGATCCCCATCACCCTTCGTGGTTTGCCGGGCGAGCGCAACGATATTGTCAACATGGAAAATGTGCCCGTCTGGGGTTTTTCGTCACACTCCGTCCCGCTGGGGCATGTCATATCCGCAGGGCGATTCAACTGGCAACCGTCACAGATTCATCGGCGAAACGGCGTGCCCACGATTACGGCCGGTTGCAATCCGGTGGACGGCGTGGAGTGGAATGAACTGTTTGCCGAAGTACGAAGCGAAATCGAAGCAATGTCCGTGCCGCCGGGATACACGATGTCTTGGGGTGGGCAACAGGAAAAATCACTTGATGCACAGAGCATGTTACTGAGCCGGCTTCCCATTACGCTCGTTTTCATCGGGATTATTGTTGTTGCGCTGTTTAATAATCTGAAACAGCCACTGATTATCCTGCTTTCTTTTCCGCTCATGCTTATCGGAATCACGTTCGGGTTGCTTTTGACCGGATTTGCGTTCGGTTTTATGGCACTCGTTGGCGCGATGTCGCTTTTGGGCATGAGCGTGCGTAACGGCGTGGTGCTGATGAGTCAAATTGACGCCGAAATGGCCAAGGGGGAGTCGCCGTTTGAAGCGATTGTGAACGCATCGGTCGAGCGAATGCGGCCTGTGACGGTGGCGGCGATGACGGTGGTGGTGGGCATGATTCCACTGCTGCGAGACCCACTGTTCAATTCGATGGCGGCAGTTATCATGTTCGGCCTGATTGTGGCAACGGGACTGACGCTGTACATTGTTCCCACGCTCTACATGATATTTTTCCGGGTACGAGCCGACTGAGCGGAGAGTCTCCTATCGCGTTGAAGTTGTGGAAGAACGCTAAAGTATGGTGTCGCATCGAACCGAATCATGATTGATTCCCCTTCACTGCTCAAGGAAGGCCATCCCCTCTTCCATGCCCACCTTTGGCGTGAAACCGAAATCGCGCCGCGCCGCTGCAATGTTCAAATAATGCGTTTGACCCAGTTGCGCCGCCAAAAAACGCGTCATCAATGGCTCGGACGGAAAACGACCGAGTTTATAAACGCCCTCCAAAAACGCGCCAAGCCGCCACGCCGTTTTGAAGGAGATGGCTTTTTTCACTTTCGGCAGACCTTTTCGCTGCAAAACTTCGTCAATCCACTGCCAGCAGTTGACTGGTTCACCCTGTGAGATGAAATAGGACTTGCCGTTGACCACAGAATTGAAACTGGTGAGCGCATCGGCGGCTTGGATATGAGCTAGTGCGGCATTTTCAACGAAAATGATGTCTACGAAATTGCTGCCGTCACCGACACGGAAAAGTCGTCCCCGGCGCGCGCGGTCAAAAAGCCGGGGAAAAAGATGATGGTCGCGCTGGCCAATCATCAAATGGGGCCGGATGGCGCATGTGAGCAGTTGTTTTTTCTGCCCCAGCTCCAAAATCATTTTTTCGGCAATCGCCTTGCTGTGAGCATAGTGAGCGAGCCATTTTTTAGGATACGGTACGGATTCATCCACGCCATGCTGGGGCACGCAGTCAAAAATCACGCCCGCACTGCTGGTGTAAACGAGTTTTTTCACCCCGGCGGCCAGACAAGCCTTCACCACATTTTCAGCACCGAGCACATTGATTTGGTAAAAAGGCTGCCACAGAACGGACATACTTGGCCACGAAGCGGTGTGATAGACGGTTTCGACACCATCGCAAGCCTTTTGCAGAGCTTCGAGGTTGGCCATATCCCCCGATACAACATCGCTCTTCGCACTGTCGAGCTGGCATCCCGGAAAAATCTCGGCTGGATTGAAGGGACGGCGACTGAAAGCGCGGACACGTTCCCCACGCAGCACGAGCTGTTTGACGATTTCCGCGCCGAGAAAACCAGTTCCGCCGATGACAAGATTCATAGTAGAAAAAAAGGTTAGAAACCGGTAACGGGTAAAATGAGATATTTTTTGCTATTCAGTCGTCATTCTAGCAGCAAACGCCAATCATTCCAAGACGCAAAATGGGAAAAAGCTGTAGCCCATTCACGGTTTACCTGTTCTTTTGGGCTTTTTTCAAGCGGCCCTATTGACAGACCCCCCGCCTCTCGGTGACAATGCAAGCGATTTTTCGCATTTCTTTCGCACTTGGTTGCCTTCTCCATGAGCTTATCAAAACTCCTGAAGTTCCTGCTTTCAACCGCCTTTCTTTTCTGTTTTTGCTCAGCATTTTGCGGTGTTGCCGCCTCTCAGACGCTGGAAGAATCCACGGCAGTCTCATCTACAGTGTCTCCTGAGTTGCCAAGCACGCCGATTTCCCAATCCCGGCTCTCGGTTTCGCCGGATGACACGCTTCAAATTGTGGAATCGGACGATTTCAAGGCAAAATTGCCGCCTCTTCCTACAAAACCGCAGCCCAAACCCAATACTCAGCATATCCGGCAGATTCCCGACCTGCGAGTGCTTTTCCAGCCCGGCGTGACAAAACCGACGGACATTGACCTTCTGTTGCCTTACCAAATGCTGGATATATTTGACGGCGCGACTCCCATCATGTCGATTGAAGATGCCGGAAATCCCGACATTGCCGAAGTCGAGATTCGCAGCGGCGAACTTTTTGTGACGTGGAAAAATTTCGGTAAAAGCCAAATCATCCTCAAAATCGTTCATCCCATCACCGGGCAAATCTTTTTTGACCGCGTTTCGCTGGAAGCATGGAAGCCTAGTTATATCGAGATGTTTTTCTATGTTCTGGGCGGCTTGGGCATTTTTCTTCTCGGAATGCGGAATCTATCCGAAGGACTTCAGATGGCGGCGGGGCCAAGTTTGCGCTTACTCATCGCCACCGTCACGGATAACCGCTTTGCCGCCGTGCTCGTTGGCCTAGTGGTGACGGGCGTTATTCAGTCTAGCAGTGTCACGACCGTCATGGTTGTCGGCTTCGTCAACAGTCAAATTATGACGCTGACCCAAGGGATTGGCGTGATTATGGGAGCCAACATCGGCACCACGTTCACTGGCTGGATTTTGACATTGGAAATGGGCAAGTACGGGCTGCCCATGCTGGGGGTGGCGGGGATGGTCTATATGTTCGCGAAAGTCGAGCGTACTCGGCTCATCGCGATGGCCGTGATGGGGTTAGGCTTTGTGTTTTTCGGCCTCGAATTGATGCAAACAGGCTTCAAACCGCTGCGAGAAATTCAAGGTTTTTACGAATGGATGCAAACATTTTCCGCGGATTCTTACGGCGGTGTGCTGCTCTGCGCGGCGGTGGGCTGCGTTCTCACGCTCATCGTGCAATCTTCTTCCGCGACCATCGGCATCACGATTTCTTTGGCGGCGATTGACGTGATTCGCTTTGACACCGCCGCCGCGCTGGTGCTGGGTGAAAATGTCGGAACCACCATTACGGCCATTCTCGCATCGATTGGTTCGTCCACTAACGCACGCCGGGCCGCCTATTTTCACGTTGTCTTTAATATGCTGGGTGTGTTTTGGGTCACGCTCATTTTCCGTGATTTTTTCTTGCCGATGGTCATCAGGCTCGTGGGTACGAACGCACTGGGCGAAATCAGCGACCCGAAAGTGGGAATTGCTCTGGCGCACTCGCTGTTTAATATGGCCAACGTGATCGTTTTTCTGCCGTTCACAAAATTGGCCGCCACG
>QMCD01001564.1_pt1 | contig 13713 bp, 10 predicted proteins | sample 1821841 | NCBI WGS metagenome assembly QMCD01 (sample SAMN01991225, study PRJNA193472) | Termite gut metagenome, whole genome shotgun sequencing project. | isolation source: worker | host: Macrotermes natalensis | reverse complement strand
TGCCCGGCAGGGAGCGCGGGGTTCGTGTGTTGGCCTTTGCGGCCCGTAGCCCCCGGATGCGGAGGGCCGCGTTCCACTGCGTTACTCGCTTCCCTTCGCCGGCTGCGGGCCGAGATGACAAAAAACAATAAGGTAGATTCCTACGTCGCTGCGCTCCTCTGAATGACATTGGTTTAGGGGCTTTGCCCCATTTTCAATTGTCAATTTTCAAATAAATCGTAGATTCCTACGTCGCTGCGCTCCTCTGAATGACGATGCGTCGCTTCGCCCTCTGAATGACGATGTGTATATGGTAAGTTAATTATTGAGTTCGGTCGATAAATGGAAAAACTGCCGTCGTAGGGCAGGGTGTGTTGTGAGTGTGGAAAGAAAACCGTAACTTTGTTTCCTCATAAACGAAATAATCAAGATGGGAAGAGCATTTGAATACCGCAAGGCGACAAAAATGAAAAGATGGGGCAACATGGCCCGCGTCTTTACGAAGATAGGCAAGGCGATCGAGATGTCGGTCAAGGAGAGCGGGCCGGACCCGGCCAACAATGTGCGGCTGCGCATGCTGATCCAGAACGCCAAGGCAGAGAATATGCCCAAGGACAATATCGAACGTGCGATCAAACGCGCGACGAGCAAGGATACGGCCGACTACAAGGAGATGGTCTACGAAGGGTACGCACCGTTCGGGATCGCGGTGCTCGTCGAAACCGCCACCGACAACACCACGCGCACCGTGGCCAATGTTCGCAGTTACTTCAACAAGCTGGGCGGTTCGCTCGGGACGTCGGGCAGCGTGGCTTTCATGTTCGACCACAAGTGCGTGTTCAAGGTCGACGTGCCGGAGAATGTGGACATAGACGAAATGGAACTCGAACTGATCGACTTCGGGGTGGATGAACTTTTGCAGGACGACGAAGGGCATCTGATACTCTACGGGGCGTTCGAGTCATTCGGCGCGATACAGAAGTATCTGGAGGACAAGGGTATCGCGATCGTCAGCGGTGAATTCGTGCGCATCCCGACCGATACCAAGGAGGTGACCCCCGAACAGAGGGAGACGGTCGAGAAGCTGATCGAAAAACTGGAAGAGGACGACGATGTGACCAACGTCTTTACCACCATGAGAGAGGAGTAGCCCTTCGGGGTGCGTTTATTAATAATAACCGGCGCACAAGATATGGTGCGCCGGTTTTTTAAAATTTAGTTATGAGAAAAATAGTGTTTATCGCAGTGGTCGCGCTTGTTGTGGTGGGCTGCGGCGGCGGGCGGAAGAAGGATTTTATGCGGGGCGAGGTTGTGGGCGGGGTATACCGCAACGACTTCTTCGGGGTTACGATGGAGGTGCCCGAGGGAATGTACGTGATGCCGCGCGCAGCGATGGACAGTATTGCGGCGGCGGCAGGGGCCGGGATGGGAAGCGAGGTGGCCGGATATTCCGACCTGTTGCTGTTCATATCCGCACGGGAGCCGGCGGCGGCGGATTCGCTGTTCAACTACAATATCACCGTTACAAGCGAGAAATTGCCGGAGGGGACGGAAGTGAAAAACAACGCGCAGTATATCTCGACCGTTATCAAAATGCTGGACAGCAAATCGGATGCAGAACATAAGATGGACGGTCTGCATGTCGAGCTCAACGGGCGCGAAATCGCTAAAATGTCTATTCGCAGAGGTTCCGTTTCGCAGGATATATATACCTCTCTGCATGATGGTTACGCTCTGGTGGTCGTGGCGAGTTACGACGGCGTGGAGCAACGCGAGGCGGTCGACCGGATCATCGGTACGATGACTTTCTGATGCCGCAGGCATCGTGTCGTTGTTTCGGGGCTTGCGCCTTATTAACCCGAGTGTTCGATCACCCCTCCCCTAACCGTAGGGGAGGGGGAGGTCGCGGCCAAAGGCCGCTCCGGAAACTGTTGAGTTCGGAATGGGGCCGCGTGGGGAGCGCGGCCTTATCTTTGCGCCCGGCGCCAGAGGTCGGGGACGGGGATCGAGAGCTGGGACGCGAAATCGAAAGCGACCATCACACTGCGGCTCTCGGCCTTTATTTCGCCGGTAGCGCGCGATATGATGCGCTGTTGGAGTACCATGCTCTTGTTGCCCACCTCGGGCATCGAGGTCTCGACGTATATGGGCTCGGTGTGGCGCGTTTGGGCGAAGTATGAGGTCTGGGTGGCGGCGGTGATGGGGAACACACCCCCGCCGCCCGACACCGGTTCCAGGCCGAGAACGTCGCGGTAGAACGCCCATTTGCCCAAATCGAAATAGTGCTGAAGATTGACGTTGTTTACGTGGCCGAGAATGTCGAGGTCGGCAAAACGTATCTGTATTTCAGTTTCGGTCTTTTTCATTCCCTTATTATTTTTATCACCCCGCCCTCGCCGATCGAAATGAGCGATGAAGGACGGTGGGTCGCAAAGCGGCTTTCGCAGTAGGGGTCGACGGCAAAATCGACGGCCGAGCGTATCCCCTCAGGGATCTCCTCGTAACGCATGGGTGTCGGTTCGCCCGTGACATTGGCCGAGGTCGAGACCAACGGCCGTCCCAAGCGGCGAAGCAGGGCCTGGCAAAATTCGTCGGCAGGCACACGGATACCTATCGTACCCTCGTCGGGAACGAGGTTCGAGGCCACACCTGCGGCACCGGGCAGAATCAGCGTGAGCGGTTTGTCGGCCATCTCCATCAGTTCCCACGCAACGGAAGGCACGCGGCCCGTATACCTCGCCGCATCGTTGACCGAGGCCACCAGCACGAGCATGCTTTTCTTGTCGCCCGAACGTTTAAGCGCATAGATGCGCTCGACGGCTTCGGCATTGGTTGCGTCGCATCCAAGCCCCCACACGGTATCGGTGGGATAGAGTACCACCCCACCCTTTTTTAGCACCTCGGCGGCCCGGTCGACCTGCTCTTTCATCTTCGCATTCATACCTGCACTGTTTTTCGATCACCCCTCCCACCGCCCTCCCGGCTCCCTCGCTCTGCTCGGGACAGGCTCCGGAGAGGGCCCTGTCGCGGCCAAAGGCCGCTACAAAACGGAAGTATCGTTTTGCTTATGCAAAACTCACGTTATTTACAGATGCAAAGATAGGGATAAGGGGCGAAGAAACGGCAGGGAGGGAGATAAATCGAAAGGTTGTCCGGGATTTTCCGGACAACCTCTAATAAACAGTACGTCTTTGTTTAGAAAACAAAAAGGTAGATCCCTCGTCGCTTCGCTCCGTCGGGATGACAGATATATTCGCTGTTTCTCCTACTACTCCTCCATCGACACGCAGCGGACCCTCTCGGCATAGCCTCTGACCACAGTGTAATTTACGGTCAGGAGCGCGGAGGTTATCCTGTAATAAAGGCTGTGGCCGGCGGTGGCGCTGACAGGTGTTGCCGCCCACACATACGACGTAGTGCTGGTGGTATAAAACCCGCCATCGTAGGAGTTCGAGTTGCGGCGCTGTCCTGTCGTGGGATAATGGATCTTGCCTTCCACCGGGTATTGTCCGTCGACCGCGACATTGGGCCAGTATTGCAACAGATTGGTGTAGTTGGGGAAATTACGGCCGTGGCTACTGTTGCTGATGGTGTGGCCGTAGTTGCCGCTGTTGCGAAAATCTTCCCATACCGATGCCGGCGGGACTTTCCAGCCGGGAGGGCAGGGGTCGAATATGCTCTTGCCATTATACGATTTCACATCGGCGGGACGCGCGCCCATCGGCACCCTCACGTCATGCCACATATAGCCTGCCGTGGAAGTGGAGCTGACAAACCCGTTGACTTCCAAGCACCACGGATTGTTGCGCGAATAAAATTTCATGGGGTTGTAGATGCTCTCCTTGATTTGCACCGCAACGTCGGTGGAAAGCCCGTTGGCGTTGGCGTTCCATCGCTGCGCACTGAAATCGTCAGGTGCGGTGGCCGTCAACTCGACGCCGTCGATATTGTAGAGCGTCGGACTTCCCGGAAACGGGTCTTTGCGCCCGAATTGGTATGTGAGGGCTTCTCCGGTGTTGTAAGCCGAATGCCCGTTGCTCAGGGCGCCGAGCGTGCGGTCCATCATGAAAGCCTTGGCATAGGGGGCCGTACTCGAAGTGTTGTAGGTGTAATTGTTCCAGTTGTTGGCGACCGCCGCGCCCGGGGTGTCGTAGCCCCACACGGCTCCGCCGTAACGTTCGACCTGGCCGCCGGGCACCGGATAGACGAACCTGCCACCCTCGATGGTGACGAATTTCATGCGGTCGGGGTTGTAGTCCGTCACCCAGAAGTGCCAGCTCCACATAACATCGTCGTAAGGTATCTGGTAATCTTCTATCGGGCTCGACGATGGGTTGTAGATGCGCAGCGCCATCACGAAATTGCCGTGGACGGCACCCTCGGGCACGGTGATCGAGAAATGGTCGTCGGGGCCCTTGCCGGTAGCCTTCGAAATATAGATACGCGAAGGGGTGTCGCCGGCGGCGCGCACCATTTCGGGACTGTCCTGCCAGAGCAGGTCGACGCGCCAGCGGGTGTTGGTCAGGATCGCGCCTTCGTTAAGGCCGCCGTAGCCGGGGAAACTCTGGGCGTCGGGCTCCCAATATTCGTTCACGCGGGTGATGGGGATATGGTAGGTGCGCGGCCCCATGCCCTCGGAAATGGGCGGATTGAGGATAAACGAGTTGTTGTGGCCGTCGAGGTGTACGTCGCCGAACTGCTCGATGCGGCTGTCGGTCAGGTTCTCGCCCCCGTTGCCGGTAATGGTCTGCCTGATCAGGTAACGGTGGTTGGGCAGTATGTTGAAGTCGGTTTTGTCGGCGCCCGGGTAGATGCGGTACAACACGCCGGTGCCGTTGTTGACGTTCTTGGCCATGATCTCGATGTAGGTGGCCCACGCGGGAGCATAGCGGTTCTTGTCGGCGGGCGTCGCGACAGCCGGGTTCGAGCCGCGCTCGTGGCGGGGTACGTACCACACGATCGTTTTGGTCGTTCCGGCGTCGACGAGGCCGTTATCGTAATCGCTCTCGATGGGGAAATCTATCATGGACGGTGCGATGTAGTCCAACTGCTGCGGGGACTCATCGAGCGCCTCGGTAAGCCGGAAACGGTCGTGCATATTGCGCAGCTTGACCGAAAGTATCTTGTAGTCGGGATTGGCAAGCGTCAGTTCGAGGCGGATCTTGGCAAGGCTGCGCTCCAGGGGTATTCCCGCGACGGGGAAACCGTTACCCTCGGCGATGGCCGTTACCGCCTTGCCGCTCATGATGATGTTGCGCCACTCGTCGCCGTAGAGGCGCGAATCCTCGGTGTCGGTCCTCAGACGGTAAAACCTCGTTTTAAGCTCGGCGTAGGTGCTTCGGCCGGGGGCCATGTCCCAATCGTAGTCGGCCTCGTTGACGTTGGCCACGAAGACCAGCAGGTGCTCCTGCATGTCCGACTCGATCAGGTCGACCTCGATCATGTGGGTGCCCGATCCGGCCGCGTCGATCGCACTGTCGTCGATGTAGGCGCTGCGGATCAGGCGGCGGGAATCGTCGCCGCCCCCCGCCTCGGGTTCGGAAAACTGGAAGACCCACACGTTGTGGATGGCAGCATCCTCAATATCGCTCAACTCGTCGAAAGCGCGGCTGAGGGGTATCTCGCGCCCCTGTTCGTCGAGTTCGTTGTTCACGCGCAGGGGGATGGATTTTGTCACCAACCGGCCATCGACCGGCAGTTCGCCGGGCCCGGCCTGCTCGTATAGATCGCTGCAGCCGGTGGTCAGAAGCGCGGCCAACGCTATATATTTCATGACTTTCATATAGTTTAGGTCTTGTTTCGTTAATTGTCTTCGATGGTGACGCAGCGCACCGAAAGGGCGTAGCTCCGTCCGTAGCTGTTACTGCTCGTAACGCTGGACGTATTCAAATACATGCAGTAAGCGTTAGCTTCGGTGGTCGGATTAGCCATCCATATACGTGTATAGTCCCCCATATAATAGTAACGGCCGTAATACGTAGTGGAGGTCGTGTACCTGCGGTATCCCATGGCCGGATATCGGATGACGCCTTCGACCGGGTGTTCGCCCTCGTCGTTGCCGATATTGGGCCAGTACCTCGTCCCATAGTCGAAATAGCCGAAACCGTCGCCGCGGCCGTGCGAAGCATTGTTATTGAGCGTATAGCCGGATGTGGCGCTGTGGCGGAAATCCTGCCAGGTGTTGCTGGCCGGGACCCTCCAGCCCGGAGGACATGGATCGTAAATACTCTTACCGGGATAATTCGTATCGGCATAATTGTAGATCTGCACCTGTGGATCGTTCCACATATAGGCTTTGTATTCCGGTGTGGTGGGAGCGGGACTGTGTCCGTTGACGTCCGTGGCCCAAGGGGAGACATTTACCATGCGCATGGGCTGTTCGACAGATCCCTGCATGGTCGAGGCCACGTCGCTCGCAACGGAATTGGCCCTGTCCGTCCACCTTTGCGCGCTGAAACCCGGGGTCGCCGCAGAGGTGATCGCCGTGCCGTCGACCTTGAAAAGCCGGTTGGTCGCGGCGGCGGGAAGCGGGTCTTTGCGGCCGAACTGGTAGAACAGGTAGATCGGCGTGGCGGATGAGTAGGTGGTGGACAGGGAGCCGAGGGCGCGGTCCATCATGAACGCCCTGGCACAGGCAGCCGTGCTCGCGGGATTGTATTCATAGTTGTTCCAGTTGTTGGTGGCCGTTGCGCCGGCCGTGTCGTAGCCCCATACGGGTCCTCCGAGGCGCTCGACCTGCCCGCCGGTGACGGGATAGACGAACTTGCGGCCGTCGGGGATGTGGTTGCGCTCCTCGTCGGGGCAGTAGTCGGTCACCCACAGGTGCCACGACCAGAGTACATTGTCCACGACCACGCCGTTCTCCCTGGCACGGAGCGCCATCACGAAATTGCCGTGTGTGGCGTTATGGGGAACCGAGACCGCGAAGACCTCGTCGCCGCCACTGCCGGTAGTTTTTTCGAGCCATATATGCGAATCGGTCTTCGACATGTCCAGAAGATCGCGCACCATGCCCGCGTTGTCCTGCCAGAGCAGGTCGACCTGCCAGTCGGTGCCGCTTTTGAGGATATTCTCGCCCAACTGCCCGTAACCGTCCCACATCTGGCGCCAGTAGCGGTTGACCTGCGTGACTGGTATCTCGAAATAGCGCCGTCCCATACCCTCCATCGGGGGATTGAGGATGAACGAGTTGTTGTTGCCGTCGAAACGCACGTGTTCGTACTGCTCGACGCGGCTGTCGTTGTAGAGCAGCGCGTCGTCGCCGTCGATGTTGAGCTCGACGTTGTACCTGTGGTTGCCCAGCACGGTGTGGTCGTTCACGTCGTCGAGGCCGGGATAGATGCGGTAAATTACGCCGCTGTCGTTATCGTCGAGGTTGACAGCCGTCACCTCGATGTAGGTGGCGCCCTGCGGGGCGAAGGTGTTTTTAGTACGGGGAGTGTGGCTCTGCGTCTGGCCGCGCATATTGCGCGGAATGTACCAAACCCACCGGCGGGCCGGATCGCCCATGCTCAGCAAGCCTGCCGCACGGTCCGGGGCGGTGATCAGCTCGTAGTCGATCAGGTTGGCGGGAAGCTCGGGATAGGTGAGCGAATGGTCGACGAACAGGTTCTCGTCGCGCGCGATCAGGGCGTCGAAAATGTCGATACGCTGCGGAATGTTGCGCAGCTGCACCGAAAGCACCTTGTAATTGACGTCCGGGGCGATGGAAAGTTCCAGTTCGATGCGCGAAAGGCTGCGGTAGAGGGGGATGCCCTCCTCGTCGTTATCGTCGTCCGCATCGGGATTGTCGGGGATGTCGTCGAGTACGATCTCGGGGGTGATGGCCGAGTAGACGCGCCCGCTCATGATCAGGTTCTTATTCAGGTCGCCGCCGTAGCTGTCCGCCTCGCTGTTGAGCAGGAAGACCTGCTTTTTCAGCTCGCCATAGGTGCTGCGCTGCCCTTCGACGGAACTCATGCCCCAGTTGAAATCCTTGGAGTTGATGTTGGCCGCGAAAGCCACCAGATGCACCTCGCCCGCCTGAGATTCGATCAGCGGGATGGGAATGTGGGCATAGAGCGTGGGCCGGCCATTGTCGATCCAGTCGAGTTCAGCATCCAGAATGGCTTCCGGGTCGATATAATATGGCGGGCAGACCAGTTGCCGCTCGTCGTCGGTCGCCGCCTCGCCGAACTGGAAAACCCAGACGTCGCTGATCTTCTGCTCATCCTCCTCTTCGAGCGATGCGCGCGACAGGGGCGTTCCTTCCCCGCCGGGGCATTCGAGCGAAACCACCGAAAGGGGAAGCCAGACCCTCACCTCGCGCCCGGCAGTTTCCGGCTCGCCGGATATGGGCGCGGGCTCCCCGCCGAACTGCGAGCACGAGGCCGTGAGGACGAGCGCGGCGGCTGTAAAAATGTATATCAAACCTTTTTTCATCGTAGTGTCTCTAACTGTATTATTCGTCGCCAATAATTTCATCGCCTCCGTTCATGTTGTGATTCTGCCAACCCTCGGCGCTCCACATACCCAGGTATACCCAGTCGTAATAGTCGCCGCCAACTTCGCCGCCGTTCCCGACAGACCCCTCCCAGGGAGCGGTGCGGTAGTGTACCCTGATCACCGACGATTCGACCGTCAGGCGGAACAGGTAGGCGTGGTTGGGTTTCATGTCGATGTCGAACGGGATATTGATCTTGAAAGAGCTCCGGTTGTCGCCCTCGCCCATCTCCAGTTCGAAATAGATGCCCGGCTGGAGGAAGCGGTCGCTGGTGCGGTAGTTGTTGGCAAAGAAGAAGATACCCTGCTCGAAGCCGTGGCCGGTGGTGTAGACCGCCTCTCCGTCGAGGGCGGCCACGGGGCCGTAGAAGGTGTCGGGCGTTCCCGTGCCGTCGGTGGGCGCCGCGCCGCTGTTCACCGTCAGGTTTTCGATGCTCGTGGCGTTCTGGTAAAAGGGATCGTCGCGGTCGTAGATACTGTAACGGCCCGTTTTGGGTGTGGCGGCGGCAGAGTCGTCGCCCGGGGCGCTCAGGTCGTCGTAGTGGAACTCGGTGGTGGTGAGGTAGTGCGAGCCGGCCTCGTAGCTGATCAGAGTGGTTTGCAGCAGCGGGTGGTACCAGCCCCAGAAACCGGCGTTGATCAACCGGGGATTGACGATGCTGAACGGACGGTCGGTCCCACGGATAATATCGAACCACACTTTCGAACGCAGGTCATGCAGCGGGAGCGTGTTGCCGTCGTCGTAGGGCTCGGGCAGGGCGAAAACCTGATAGCCCTGAACATTGATATTGAACGGGGCCGAGGCATAACGTTCGTCGTTGCGCGTGATCAGCATGCGCTGCGAACCGGCGCCGTTGTCGACCAGTTCGACCCCCGGGCGCAGGCATACGGACATGTAATTGCCGTTGACGAGCGCCTGTCCCTGCTGAGGTGCGCGCTCGGTCGACGACCAGCGCGTGTTCGGTTCGAGGATACTGCACGGCTGCATGATCCCTTTCCACTGTCCCCCGTCGGGCAGGTAGGTGTAGAAGCCCTGGTGCTTATTGAGGTCATACGGCGCGTTGGGATAATAGTTGGTTATCTCGGTGGCGACGCCGGAGATGAGCCTGTAACTGATGAACGTGAAGACCTCGTCTGCGGGCGGCGGCGGTGGGGCATTCTCGCCCAGGGCACGGGTCACGCCGTAAACGATGGGTACCGGTTCGTTGTCGGGAGTATCGACCTGCGGGGCCGGGGCCTTTTCGGCGCAACTGCACAGCGCAGAAAGTAGGAATGTATATAGGATTGTCCTGTTCATAGTCCGTGTGTTAGATAACGATGTCCTTTATCTGGTCTTCGCCCCCGTCGTCGGTGGGGAGTACCCATTTCTCGATCTCCGGGTAACCCGAATATTTGATGAAATTATCTATATAGGCAGCGTAGATATAGCGGTAGCCGGCAATCATACCCTGATTCACCCCTCCGGTAAGGATGTTGTCGAACGGGAACTCCATCACGGCACTCTGCCCCACCAGATCGAGCGTGCCGTCGCCGACATACCTGAAATAGATCGTGGCGACGATCTTGCGGCCGGGCCGGTGCCCCACGGCGGGGAATATGAAGGCAAAGGGGCTGTACGGAATGGAGGCATAGGGAGTGGCCAGAGTCGTGTTGAACGTAATGGGGAAGTGGTCGACGTAGCTGTCGGCGTCGGGATAGACCGCGCCGTTCCGGGCGCTGTAACTTCCCTTCATGCCGAATATCTCTGCGCGCCCGGCCCCGTCGAAAGCGTCGAGCACCAGCGAGTCGACAATGACAGTCCCTACCATGGTGGTCTCAAGGCGCACCTCCAGCGTGGTCATAACATGCCTGAAGGGAACTGTCATGGCGAGTGTTTCGCCCGGAACGCGGCCTGTCATGTCGAGGTAGATCGGGTTCATGTACATGTAGTCGAAATTGGTGGCCGCCGTCTTGCCGATGGCGAACGGGATGTGGTCGAGATCGTCGAGCCTCAGGTGGAAATCGCCGACATAGGGGTAAACGGCGTAGAGATGTACCGAACCCTTGGTGGGAAAGAACCCGATCCGCGTCATGTTCGTGCCGCCGCGGGGAGTATATGAGCAACTGGAGAAGGCGTTACTCGCCGTCCAGTTTGTGACGCCCTGTATATTGTCGTAGCCCACGTAGTCGTGGTACCACTCGGCGTTGGCCGCCACCTCGGGGATCGCACACATGCTGAAGTTGGTCATCGTGCCGTCGGGGTCGGTGGGACTTACGGCGGTGCGCGTCTTCGCCGCGGCGCTGCCGATCCCCTGCGGCAATTCGATGCTCAGTTCCAGGTCGACCGTCCCGTATTGCGGCCTGTCCTGCGATGCCGGCAGCACGCACGCCGTGAGTGCAATAAAAGGCATAAGAAGTATGACTGCTCTCTTTTTCATATCGTTTTTTGCGTTTGTACGTTTGCTGCCGTTGCTACTGTTGCTACTGTTGTAGCCGTTGGCTACTGTTTGCTGCCGTTTGCTACCACCAACCGTGATCGTCGCCGACGACCACGGGAGTCCACGCGGCCATCGAAACGGTGGTGTTGATGATCAGGTTGTTGAAGTCGAGGGTCATCGTATAGCGGTAGCCGCGCCTTATGATGTCGTTGGACGACGCATCGTCGCCGAGGATGTTGATCGTGCTCGTGCCGAACATGATCCGGTCGAGGGTCACGATCTCGCCGCTGTTGAAGCGTATTTTTACCTGGAACTCGGCGCCCGGTTCGATCATCGCCTGACCGATGACGGCGCTGGCCGATGTGTTCAGTTCGAGCCCCTGTTCGTTTTCATAGACCAGAAACTCCTTGTCATGCGCCGGCTCGAACAGAAGCACGTCGGGATCGGTGTTCGACTTGCTGAGGTCGAGCGTGACCCTCTCGCTCACACCGGTGACCCAGATGTGCGTGAGTTTAAGCGTCGTGGGCCATGAATTTCCCCGCCTGACCGCAAATGAGAGGTTCGAAAGCAGGTGCTCGAAACGAAGGCGCGCATTCTCGCTCACGGGGCCGACGCGGCCGTTGGTTTCGTACTGGTCGTAGATCGTGTCGTAGTAATGGCCCTTGACCAGCGAACTGAGCAGGATGTCGTGCCGGCCGTCGATCAGGTAGTGGATCTTGTTGTCGGTGATCGTAAGCAACTCGGCGTTATGCCCTTCGAAATCCGTCACCCCTTCGCGCGGATAGAAGCCCTTGAGGTAGACGTTGTTGCAAACACCCGAAACATTGGGGTAGAACAGCAGCGGTTGGAATACCGTGATGCCGTAGGTAATAAGCGCCCGCAGAGCCCTTGTATAGTAGGGCTCGGTGAGGTAGGCACCAGGGGCGCTTTCTGCGTAGGCCACATAGATCTCATCGTAGGAGAGCTGGTCGATCGGGCCCAGGGCGCGGGTCGGTTCGACCGTCGCAGCGCCCCGGGAGACAGGCACCTCGACGGCTTTCGGCTCGGCTTGTATGGGCTCGGACGTTTTATCCGCCCGGCATGCGCAGAGCGATACCGTCAGGAGCGTTGTGGCCAATATCGTATGGAATCCGTTCATCATAACTTCATTTTTTACAGTCCCACGACTATGTTGGAACTGCCGCCGTTCGCCCACCGGGTGATAGTCGTGTGGATGGAGATGAAACCCGCTTCGATCAGTATGCGGTAGTCGATCGAACGCCCGGGCACCCACTCGACCCCCGTGTCGATGAGCGCGAAGCTGATCGGCACGTCGATGGGCGACTTCAGGGGATTTGTATCGGTAATGTGGACCATGAGCGTCAGGTTGACATTCGAGAGCGACTGTGGAATGAGCATCAGCGTGCCGATGGAAGGATTGAGCAGCGGATAGATCGTCTCTCCGTCGTCGATAGTCCGGCTCTCTGGCGATAAATTGGCGCCGGCGATCGACAGTATTTTGCGCTCGGCCGACGGGTCGAACGACCATGATCCGTCGTCCAGACGCAGCGTCCCATTGTTGTAAAGGCCCGACAGGTCGATGCCGTCGAGCCTGAACCAGTATTTGGTATCGTCTTCGGGGTATGCGTACTGAAGCGTGAAGGTGATCTGCGTGAGGGCATGCTCCATGGTTATCAGCGCTTTGCCGTCGTCGGTCGTGCCGGCTATCCCGTCCGCCCCGTTTTCGGTCATGTCGATACATGCGCCGCGCATCAGGTCGAAGTGTGCGCCGATGTTCGCCGGTACGGTATAGGTCAGCGTCGGAAGCCCCGTCTGTGCCGGGGTCGCCGGAGCGGGTATGATGTCCCTGCCCGTCAGGTCGATCTGCGTACCGTTTGTGCCGATGGTCTGTATATAGGGCGAGTAGGCGAAGAACGAGACTTTGTAGCGTGTGTCGGGCGGCCAGAAACGCGGCAGGCCCGCGTAACTCCACGTGTATGCGCCCTCTTCGCCTTCCTTGTAGAGAACCTCGTTGCTGAAATAGTTCGGCTTGAGCGTCGAGGGATTGTTGTCGGCCGACCACTCCCAGCGTTCGTCGGAGGTGTAGTAGCCGTAAAGTCCCGCGCGGTCTATATCTTTGAGGGAGACGACCGTTGCACGTGTGGCGGACTGTACCTCATCCGTATCGTCCGCGGCAAGGCCGAAATGGATTTGCCGCCCGCCCACGGTCGGATCGGGTTCGGGCTGCGGCCGGTCACCGAGGGTATTATCGCTGAAACAGCCGGGCAGGCAGACGAGGACGAGGAGCATCGCCGCTATATGTATATTTATTTTTCTGTTCATCATGGTCGCGTAGTTTGAAGCTTATGATCCCGAAACCGGAATCGTAATAAATCTCGTCCACTCGGTCTCGCCGATGGTGAAGACCATCTGGTCGAGGTCGTTGAGTTCGAGCATGAAGGTGTATTTCGAACCCGCCACGAACTCGAACGGCTCGTCGTCGCCGCCGCCGACCACCCCGTCGTCGCCGAGGCTCACATAGAGCGGAATGTAAATGGTGACGTTGTCGTGGAACGGAATGATGCCCGTGCCCGGGTAGTAGACCGTCTCGGAGTCGAGCCTGACGGCGATGTAGAATTTGTCGTTCAGGTCTTTGGGGCGGTCCAGAAGGCCCTGGGTGATCTGGTCGTTCTCGTCGGCGTCGATGTCGGCCTGGGTGTAAAGTTCACCCGTGCCAATGGAGACCTGTTGGGGCAGGATCATCAGATTGCCGACCGAAGGGTCGGTGAGCGAAACGTAATCAGGGACGCCGGACGCCGAGGCGGGATAGCTCACGGCGACGGGCTGCGGCACGGCG
>QMCD01001563.1_pt1 | contig 13714 bp, 9 predicted proteins | sample 1821841 | NCBI WGS metagenome assembly QMCD01 (sample SAMN01991225, study PRJNA193472) | Termite gut metagenome, whole genome shotgun sequencing project. | isolation source: worker | host: Macrotermes natalensis | reverse complement strand
TTTATGTTCATTATCCGCTTTATTGCCCCGCTGGCGATATTGTTGGTGTTTTTGCAGGGCTTGGGAATTTTTTAGGGAAATCAAAGATGTCTAATATTTCAGATGGAATATTGATGAAAACAGGAAGAAAATTGCTTTGGTAAAGTAGAATAGCATATATATTATCATGCTTTTTCCTTCGGGCAGATGGCTTTTTGCTTTGGATAGATACCTTTTCATTTCGGGAAGATACCTTTTTACTTTGGGCAGATTACTTTTTCCTTCGGGCAGATGGCTTTTTGCTTTGGATAGATGCCTTTTCATTTCGGGAAGATACCTTTTTACTTTGGGCAGATTGCTTTTTACTTCGGGTAGATACCTTTTTGATTCGGGAAGATATTTTTTCCATTTGGGAAGATGCCTTTTCATTTCGGGTAGATTGCTTTTTGCTTCGGGCAAATGGCTTTTTACTTTGGGTAGATTACTTTTTATTTCGGGCAAATGCCCTTTCGCTTTGGGAAGATGCCTTTTTCTTTTGGGTAGATACCTTTTATAAAAAGACACATTAATTATAATAAATTTTTAGATAAATCAGTTATTATGTTAATTGTATTTTTATATTTATTAATCAAATTTTCATACAATGGCTACAAAAACATATTCTCAGGAGATTACCGATATACAAGTGATGTTATCCGGTATTAAAAACAACCAAAAAATATTAGCTGAACGCAAAATTGATGAAAACTTCACTGCCGATTTACAAAAACGTATGGAGCTTATTATCAGCTTAAACAACGAACAGGAAATGTTGAAAGCAAAATTGAAAGAAAAAACGGAAGAACTCAAAAAGGAAATTGCCGAAATGAAAGTAAAAACAAGTCAAGCCCGTAAAATTATTAAAATGGACATGCCGCAGGCGACTTGGCAAGAGTTCGGGATTACGGATAAACGATAATGTCGCAAGCGGAAAATAAATTGAAATTTAAAAGACAGTGAATTATACACAGATTTGAAAAATATTCTGACGCATAAATTAGAGGTAAAGGTGCGAATATTTGAGAGTTAACGGCAAGTCTTGGCGGCAGCACAACGAAAAAAAGCCGTGCGTTTTTCACATATTTTGACAAAAAAGTAGCAAGAAATTTGTGTGGTAATAATAAAACCTTTATCTTTGCGTGAAATTTTCACGCAAAAAAACAATGCAAGATGTTAATAAGATTTATAGCTAAAAATATCTATTCGTTCAAAGACGAAACGGAGTTTAATCTTTTTCCTAATAAAACCCAAAGACTTCAACACCACAAGGTAAAATGTGATGATTTTGAATTTTTGAGATTTAGTGCCATCTATGGTGCAAATGGAGCGGGAAAATCTAATTTAATCAAATCAATTGCACTCTTAGAAACTTTAGTTGAAGAAGGTAAATTGCCAACAGAAACTGACGACTTAAAGTTTAAATTAAGTGATGAAAACTCACAATTACCCACTTCTCTTGGGATAGAGTTTGTTACTGACAGCAAAGTATATTATTATACTATTACTTTCAATGAAGATAAAATTTTGCACGAATACTTAGCAGAAAGTAACAAAGAAAGTGATAATCTAATCTTTGAACGAACTTTTGATTCAGGAGTTCAAAAAATTGAACTTTACAGCGATTACTATAAAACTGACAAAGAAAAACTTTTTGTAGAAGTGCTCACAGAGAAACTAATTCAAAAAAACGAATTACTAATAACTTTTTTGAGTAAAAAATATCCTAAGGATTTTAAACATATTCGTGCAGCTTTTGATTGGTTTGATGAAACTTTAGTCGTTATACCACCAGATTTCCAGCCGACATTAGGAATTGCACACATTTTAGATAAAAAAAATGACATTAAGGATTTTGCCAATAAATTCATTTCAAGTTTAAATACAGGAATATCTTCTATTGAAGTTGAAAGAACAAAATTTGATGAGTTTGCAGATGAAAATTCTCAAATTAAAAAGAGAATTATAGAAGACTTAAAAAATAACCCAAATGGCATTATAACGCTAAAACATAAAGAAACGGGAGAAGAAGTTGCTTTGGAACAAGAAGACAACGAGATAATTGTTAAAAGGCTTGTAACCAAACACCAAGATTCTTTAGGTAACAATTCAGATTTTACAATTGGGCAGGAATCAGATGGAACAAAAAGGTTAATTGATTATATTCCAGCTTTTCAAGGAATTATTAACGAAAATAAAGTTTTCATAATTGATGAAATAGAGAGAAGTATTCACCCAATGACAATAAAGGAAATAATGACAAAATTGGCATTGGATGAAAATATTAAAGGACAACTTATTTTTTCTACGCACGAATCTAACTTGCTTGACCAAGATATATTTAGAACAGATGAAATTTGGTTTGCTCAAAAAGATTGTGATGGCTCAAGCAAAATATATTCTTTAAGTGATTTTAAAATCCACAACACTATAGATATTGAAAAGGGATATTTGAAAGGGCGATTTGGCGGTATTCCTTTTTTGGGCAACTTAAAAGACTTAAATTGGTAGATTATGGGATATTTAAGTCGAAATAAAATCTACACAAAAGTAGAGCCATTTAAGGATGCGAAAAAGATTTACATTTTCTGTGAAGGTGAAAAGAAAGAAATAGATTATTTTAATTTTTTCAAGGGTTTTGTTTCTAATATAGATATTATTCCTATTCCGAATGATAATGGGAAGTCTGACCCTGTAAAGTTGAAAGAAAAAGCCGAATCTTATGTAAACAATGGTGACATAGATATTTCACAAGAAACTGAAGATGAAATTTGGTTTGTTATCGACACGGATAGGTGGAACGAAGGAAATAAAATTGAGCTATTAAAAACATTTGTACAAGAAAAAAATGAATCTTATGATGGTTGGTTTGTAGCACAAAGTAATCCTGCATTTGAAATTTGGCTTTATTTTCATTTTTTCTCAGAAAAACCACAAGAAAAAGAAGTTGCAACTTTTGCAACTTTTAAAGAGTTTGTTTCAGAACAAATCAAAGGAGGCTTTGATAATAGAAGTATGCCGTTGGAAATTCAACAAGCAACGTTAAATGCGAAGGCAAATTTTGAAAGTGAAAATGGACAGCCTAAAATATACTCAACAGAAGTATTTAATCTCGCAAAGAAAATAATCAGTTTTACAAAAGCACAATTAGACCAATGTTTGGCAGAAACGGCAAAAAAGACCCCGTTCACTTGAGGCTGTGCCAAAAATAAACACCGACGTTTGGACGATGGCTCTTTGCTTCGTCCGTTCTATCCAAACAGGTTTTACCTGTAAAAAGAAAATAGGCAGAGCCTGCCGGAAGAAAACAACAAAGGTAGAACCTTTGTCGAACGAGGGGGAGGAAGTAAAAAGAAAGAAGAAGAGGTACAAAGTGTGGATTTTGGATTGAAGAGGTGGTATTGATGCCATAACGACAATTCAAAATACGCATTATCAAGAAACATATAAAAATTAAAAAGACAGTGAATTATACACAGATTTTAAAAATATTCTGACACATAAATTAGGCGTAAAGGTACGTATATTTAAGAGTTATCGGTCATTTTATTGCGACTGTGCAAGCATTAAACTGACAGGACAAGAACGAACAAAACAATTAACATTTAAAGAAATGAACGACATAATTTGCCCAAACTGTAAGCAAGTCTTTAAAGTTGACGAAGCCGGTTTTGCTGACATACTTAAACAGGTTCGTGACCACCAATTTGAAGAGGAAATACTAAACCGACTTTCACTTGCAGAGAAAGAAAAAGAAAGTGCGGTTAAGTTAGCCGAAGCAAATGTGAGAAATTCTTTGCAAGAACAACTTGCAAAAAAAGACAAGGAATTGACTGAACTCAAAGCCAAAAAAGACGTTGAACTTTCCCAAAAATTATCACAAAAAGAAACAGAGTTATTGCAAATCAAAGCAAAACTTGACAACGCAGAAGTTGCAAAGAAATTAGCGGTTACAGAAGCAACTCAAAAGATTGAAAAGGAACGGGATGAATTGGCTAATGTATTAAAAGGCAAAGACACCGAAAGACAGTTGCTTGAAAAGTCATTAAATGAAAAATATCTGTCTGAGTTAAAAGAGAAAGATGCAATTATAAAACACAAAGACGAAGAAATTGCCTTGAGAAAGGATATGAAGTTGAAACTGTCAACAAAAATGATTGGTGAAACCCTTGAACAGCACTGCGAAACGGAGTTTAACAAACTTCGTGCAACAGCTTTTCAAAGAGCATATTTTGAAAAAGACAACGACATAAAATTCGGCAGCAAAGGCGATTTTATTTATAGAGAAACCGACGAGGCAGGAAATGAAATTATTTCCATAATGTTTGAAATGAAAAATGAAGGAGACGAAACAGCAACAAAAAAACGAAACGAAGATTTTCTCAAAGAATTAGACAAAGACCGTACAGAGAAGAAATGTGAATACGCTGTGCTTGTTTCTCTTTTAGAGACAGAAAGTGAGTATTATAATTCAGGGATTGTAGATGTATCACACAAATACAGCAAAATGTATGTTGTTCGTCCGCAGTTTTTCATTCCAATAATTACACTCCTTCGTAATGCAGCTATGAATTCACTGCAATACAAAGCAGAGCTTGCATTAGTGAAAAATCAAAACATAGATATTACCAATTTTGAAGAAAAAATAAACACATTTAAAGATGGGTTTGCAAGAAATTACGAGTTAGCAAGCCGCAAATTCAAAACAGCTATTGAAGAAATTGACAAAACCATTGACCACTTACAAAAAACTAAAGAAGCATTACTTTCATCTGACAACAACCTTCGCCTGGCAAATCAGAAAGCGGAAGATTTAACCATAAAGAAACTAACTCACGGCAATCCGACCATGAAAGCAAAGTTTGACGAACTCAAATAAATCATAAGAACTATGCAAGAACATTCTTCTCTTTTACTACATAAGCAGACACTACCTTTTTTAAACATCTCGCTTCATCTGAACGATATTAAACCTGTTCAGTCATTGAGCATTGAAAATACATCTGAAAGCAATTCTGCTCAACTTAACATAAAGATAACCGCTGACCTTCCTTGTATTGAGCCGTTTAATTACAATGTTCCGTTTGTCCCTGCAAAAAATCAAGTAAAAATTCCGTTGGAGAATTTGAAAATAAACCGTGATTTTCTAAACAAATTATCCGAAACTGAAAGAACAGATTTTACTATTGAGATTATTGAAAATGAAGCGGTAATTATCAAAGAAACAATTGCAGTAAATGTTCATCCATTAGAGTATTTCGGTGGGTTTCAAATTTTACCTGAATTGATTGCAGCATACATTACTCCTAATCATCCTTACATCTATCACATCAAAAGAAAAGCAGTTGAGATATTAGAAAAGCAAGGGCTAAGAACTGCATTTGAAGGTTATCAGAGCAATGACCCTGAACGGGTGTTGCAAATAATGTCTGCAATTTATTCCGCAATACAAAGCGAGGAAATTGTTTACAGTTCGTTGCCACCCGGATATGAAGAAACGGGGCAACGTTTGCGGTTATTGAATACCATTCAGCAAGAAAAGTTCGGCAACTGTATAGACATAAGTTTATTATTTGCTGCCTGTTTAGAAGCGGTTGATCTTAATCCAATTTTAATTATTGTTCGTGGTCATGCTTTTGTTAGTTGTTGGCTACAAGACGACAAATTTCCCGAAGCAATAAACGACGATAAAACCGCCATCACTAAACGTCTTTCCAAAGGCATTCGTGAGATGGCAGCCGTTGAAGCAACAAGCGTTTGCAAGGGCAATAACATCAAGTTCAGTGACGCACTCAATGCAGGTGAAGCACAGTTGGTTCAAAAAGAAGATTTTTTGCTTTCATTAGATATAAAACGTGCAAGAACACTTCGCATTCGTCCGTTGCCTTTACTGACAAACTCCACGGGAACACAGTTGGATGAAGAAGCATTAAAACAGACCGAAACGGCTACAATGGAAAAGCAGTTTGAAATAGGAACCATTTATCAAGATGAATTATTACAAGCTAAACAGCCAAAAACGAAGCAAAAAATATGGGAACGCAAACTTTTAGACTTATCACTTCGCAACAATTTACTCAACCTCCATATCACACGCAATATGCTCCAGTTGGTTGACATTGACATCAGCCATTTGGAAGACACATTATCGGAAGGGAAAAGTTTTTCTATTCTATCCAATCCTAATGCAGAGGTTTTGCGTAAGTATAATTTGTTCTGTCAACCACTACATCACTCATCACCATTATACCAACTGGCAAATGATGAATTAAAACATAATCGCTTACTCACTCATTATCATCAGCAGGATTTAGACAACATTCTTATTTATATTCACAAAAATGCAAAGCAAGCCATTGAAGAAAATGGATCAAGCACTTTGTATTTGGCAGTAGGCTTGCTGAAATGGTTTGACAGAAAAGCACCTGATCAGCCACGATATGCCCCTATTCTGTTATTGCCTGTTGAAATAAGCCGCAGGTCTGTCAACAGCAAATTCACACTGAAAAGCCGTGAAGAAGAAACGATGATAAACATTACATTGGTGGAGTTTCTTCGGCAGGAGTATGAACTCAATTTGGAAACATTAGAGCAATTACCAACTGACGATAAAGGAGTTGATGTTGCAAAAGTGATGGGCATTCTTCGCAGAGCTATTATGCAGTTGAAAGGTTGGGATGTTGAGGAACAATTAGTGTTGGGTAATTTTTCTTTCAGCAAATTAATTCTGTGGAAAGACATTGTAGTGCATCAGGAAGAATTGCTAAAAAGCGATATGGTGCGTAGTTTGGTTGAAGGCAAATTGGCATTCAATGAAAATTACAAACACCATTCCTCAAATGGATTTGACAACATTCCTTCGCATAATGTAGTGTTGCCCATTCCGACAGATGTTTCGCAAATGGAAGCAGTGCTTACGGCACAACAAGGGCATAGTTTTATTTTACATGGTCCTCCGGGAACAGGAAAATCACAAACTATCACCAATATTATTGCAGATGCTTTATATCGTGGAAAACGGGTGTTGTTTGTTGCAGCAAAAAAAGCAGCATTAGATGTTGTTCAAAGACGACTGGAGCAAATTGGACTTGCGCCTTTTACATTGGAACTCCATTCCAATAAATCTAAAAAGTCGGATGTGTTAGCACAATTGGCAAAATCAATTGAAACTGCAAAACTTGCAAGAACAGCCGATTTTCAGCAAGAAGCACAACGATTAGATACTGCTAAAAAAGCTATCAGCGACTATGTAAATATTTTACATCAAAAGCAACAAATTGGCTGGAGTTTATATGACAGTATTACTGCTTTAGAAAATTATCATGATAAAACGTTTTCAAAGAATTTTATTCCTGAAACCGTTCTGCAACAACTGAATGCCACACTTTGGCAACAATGGACAGATTGGCTTCCACAATTCCAATCCATAGCAAGTTTAATAGTTCATCCATTTGAAAACCCGCTGACTGCTTTGAACTTGTCGCAGTATTCACCATCTGTAAATGATGAAATTTCTGCACAAACACAAAAACTATTGAATATCTTTCCTGATGTTGAAAGCAAATCTCAATCATTGGCAAAGGCAATATTATTTCCTTTTTCAATACAGGCTAAATCGGAGTGGGAACAATTTGTTCAAGTAGTAATTGCATTCCAAAAGCTACCCGATATTCCTTTAGAACTAATTCGGTATCTATCTGATAAAGAAAACTACATTGTGTATGAGGAATGGAGTAAAGCATTTGACCAATACCAAACGGTTTTAAGCAACATTTTAAAAAGTTACAACCGCAATGTCTTGAATACTGATATTACCGCAATTGAAATACAATGGAAACGGGCACAACAAAGTTGGTTCTTGCCGAAATGGCTACAATCACGAAAAATCAAAAAGCAATTATCTGTTTTTAGAAATGCTCTATTCAAAAATAACAGCGAAGTAGAACAACTTTTCTCCTACAACAATCAGTTACAGGAAGTGCAACATCTGTTGCAACAAAGCCGTTTTTCATCATTGCAAAACGCTCTGAAACATTTGTTCAAAAATGAACAAACCGATTTATCTGACATCAACAGCAAAGCCGCGATAGTTCAGCAAATAAGTAATCTAACAAACTATTGGGAACGAAATGCTCTTGGTAAATGGGTTCAGGTTTGGCAGGAAAGAAACTTGCAATATTCCGATGAAATAAAACAGAAGAACTTATCTGCCATTGCTGATTTTATTCAGCTTACAACATCACTCAACCAAGCAATAAAAAGCTACGAAACGTTTACAGGTATTCTTTTTCAACATAATGAAAACTGGATTACTGAAACCATAAATCAACTGCACAACATTCAAACACATCTTCCACATTTAAAAAATTGGATGAACTATGTGCAACTTAGGAAACAGGGCGAAAGCTTGCAGTTACATTGGCTCATAAACGCCTACGAAAACAAATTATGTAGCGTTGAAAACTTGACAGATTACTTTCATTATACAATTCATATTTCCATAGCACAACGAATTATTTCGCAACACGAGACACTGAGTTTGTTTAATGCAGATTTGTTTGAAAGTAAAATTGAGCAGTATAAAAAAATTGCAAAGGACTTTCAGCATCTCACCATTCAGGAATTGCGAGTAAAGTTAGCGGCACAATTACCGAACACTACAATTGAGGCGATGCAAAGTTCTGAAATTGGTATTTTACAACGAGCCATCAAAAATAGAGGCAGGGGATTGAGTATTAGAAAACTGTTTGACCAAATCCCGACTTTGCTACCACGCATTGCTCCTTGTATGCTGATGAGCCCTATTTCTGTAGCACAGTATTTTGATGTAAATACAAAGCATTTTGACATTTTGATTTTTGATGAGGCATCGCAATTACCAACCTGCGAAGCCGTAAGTGCCTTAGCAAGGGCTAAACAATCGGTTATTGTTGGAGACCCCAAGCAAATGCCTCCCACTTCATTTTTCAGCACCATCAAGTTAGACGAAGAAAATATGGATGTTGAGGATTTGGAAAGCATATTGGATGACTGTTTGTCCTTGTCAGTTCCGTCAAAATATTTATTGCGACACTATCGCAGCAAACACGAAAGCTTAATTGCTTTCAGCAACGTAAACTATTATGAGAACAAGCTACTTACTTTCCCTTCATCAGATGACTTGAACCGTAAAGTAAAGTATCATCACATCAAAGGATTTTACGACAAAGGGAAAACACGAACCAACAAATTTGAAGCGGATGAAATAGTGCAATACATTCAATCTCACTACAACAATTCGCAAAAACGAAAATTAAGTGTAGGAGTTGTAACATTCAGCCAAACGCAACAAAACCTGATTGAAGACAAGTTACAAAAACTCTTTATGAGCGACCCAAAATTGGAAGAATATGCAAATGAAAGTGATGAACCTTTGTTTGTAAAAAACTTAGAAAATGTGCAAGGCGATGAACGTGATATAATTCTGTTTTCGGTGTGTTATGCTTCTGATGAAGAAGGGAAAATGAGTATGAATTTTGGTCCATTAAACCGTGATGGCGGTTGGCGTAGACTAAATGTAGCCATAACCCGTGCAAGATATGAAATGCACCTGTTCTCTACACTGCAAGCAGACCAAATAGATTTAAGTCGCACATCTGCCGAAGGCGTGGCAGGACTTAAAGCGTTTTTACAATTTGCTGAAAAAGGACATTTAAGTGTTCGACCAGAAGATGTTCAGGAAGCATTAAACAAGCAACACTTATCTGCATCCATCAGTAAAAAGTTAAAGAAAAAGGGATTAGAGGTTAAATGCAATATTGGCACTTCGGGATATAAAATTGATATTGGAGTTGTTCATCCCAATAAGCCACAACAATATATTTTGGGAGTTATAATTGACGGTCATTACTACTACAATGCACACACTACAAATGACAGAGAAATGGTAATGCCTTCTGTACTTAAAGCATTGGGTTGGAATATTCATCGTATTTGGACAATGGACTGGTTTGAAAATTCGGATAAGATTATTAATACAATAGTTGAAAAAGTAAAGCATCTACAAACACAGCCGGAAGTTAAGGAAGAGAAGATTGCTGAACCTATTGTTGAACACGCATTTGAACCAATTAAAGCAATGTCCGAAGAAGTTGTGCCTATCACTATTACAAGCAAACAACAACCTTATGTAGCCGCTTCTTTAACTTCAATTTCTTCTGCAAACAGTGAAACCATATTTGAATTTCAAAACCGAAACACTATTAAACAACAAATACAATCGTTAGTGGACACAGAAGCCCCTATCAGCAAAAGTTTGTTGTATAAAAAGGTATTGAAAATATGGAACACAAGTCGTGCTGGTGTAAGATTAGACAAGCATTTAGAAGAAATACTTAAAGAAATGACTATAGTGGAAACAATACATCATCAACCATTTTATTGGAGTAACAACACGACTTTAGATTTTTATCGTAGCAACGACATTGAAAAACGAAATATGGAGGACATTGCTCCCGAGGAAGTAATTGTAGCGTTAGAGGAAGTCGTAAAAAACAATTTGAGTATTGAAGAAGATGAGTTGCTTCGCTTCTTAGCCCGCACTTTTGGTTTTGCAAAAGTCGGCAAACAGATTGACACTTTGTTGCGATACACCATTGATACTGCAGTGAAAAAAGGTGTTGTAAAAAGGGAAAACGACAGAATAAAATTGGCTGACAAATAGACGACCAAAAAGAAAAACAACCGATAACATGGGCTTAGCAAAAGGGTGGTTCAGGAATTAATTGAATATTTGTGCTTCGTCACTACCTTTGCCAACCCCCGTTCACTTGAGGCTGTGCCAAAAATAAACACCGATGTTTAGACGATGGCTCTTTGTTCAGACAAAAATGTTTACTGACGATGTTGTAAAACTAAACAGCAAAGTTGAAGTTAAGTATATGAACAACGGAGAAAACCTAAGTATTCAAATTGTCAGCACCAAAACAATGCACCGATAAAAAACGGCTTTTAAAAGATTTACGAAAGATCGCCTTTGGCACTTTCCATACTTGGACAAGCGGTTGGAAAGATTGTGAAAATCGGAAATCTTGACAACTTTGTAGAGATAATTAAAATAGAAAACTAACAAAAAACAATGGACAACTTTGACGAATATTTAAGGCAAGGCGAACCAAACAAAGCAGAAAAAGCAAAAGTTTGGAAAACGGCTATCGGCTTACAACAAGTGGACGGTTTAAAACCGTCTGAATATTTGATTGAAACTGCCAAGCAAAACATTGAAGGCGATATTACGTTTGACGAAGTAAAAAAACGTATTGACAGTTACTACCAGCAACACCCAACAAAAACAGATGAAGATAGAACCGAAGAAGCCGATAAAGTTTCGGCACGCATTGCTGAAATGTTGAGCGAACAAACTTTTACGTTTTCACCTGCCGAATACTTGTCAATTCATCGCAGATTATTTCAAGGCATTTACAAATTCGCAGGAAAAATTCGTGATTACAACATCACACAAAAAGAATGGGTGTTGAATGAAGAAACTGTTTTGTATGCAAGTGCTGACAGTTTGAAAGCAACGTTGGAATATGATTTTGAACAAGAGAAAAAATTTAGTTACAAAGGACTAAGCAAACAGGAAATTGTTGAACACATTGCACATTTCATTTCTTACTTGTGGCAAATTCACATTTTTGGCGAAGGCAACACCCGAACAACAGCCATTTTCTTAATCAAGTATTTACGCAAACTTGGTTTTAAGGAAGTAAACAACGACTTGTTTGCCGAAAACTCTTGGTATTTCCGAAATGCACTTGTAAGAGCCAATTACGAAGATTTATCAAAAGGCATTCACAAGACAGAAAAGTTTTTGATACGCTTTTTATTAAACTTATTGCTGAAAGAAAATTATTCGCTCAAAAACCGAGAAATGCACATTTTTGCTGACACTGTAAATGACACTGTAAAACCTCAAAATGACACTGTAAATGACACTGTATTTTTATTGATTAAGCAGAATAACAAAATAACAGCAATCGAAATTGGTGAACACTTGAAAATAAGTTTAAGTACCGTAAGACGAAAAATCAAAGAACTTAAAAACAACGGAAAAATAGAACGCATTGGTAGTGATAAAACAGGACACTGGAAAGTAACCGAATAAAAACGGCATTGACAAGTGAAAGGAAAAACAACACGACAGACAAAAAGGACAGCCCCCGTCCGCCAGAGGCTGTTCTCAAATGCAAACACTGACGTTCGGACGATGGCTCTTTGCCTCGTCCGTTCTATCCAAACAGGTTCTACTTGTAAGAAGAAAACAGGTAGAGCCTGTCAGAATAAAATGATAAAGGTAGAGCCCGGTATTCCAGGAGGTTACAAAAAACAAAAATTTCCAAAAAACAAAAATTCAACCAAGACAACAATAAATGTAAAGAAACTATGACGAAAAATAAAAATTATTTGAAAGTATTATCCCTGTTTGGTGCAATCGGAGCAGTTTTCTATTTTCTACACGTCTTGCTCGGAACACTATTTTACGAGGGCTACAATTTTTTTGCACAAGCAATTAGCGATTTAACGGCAACAAATTCACCGTCAAGAAATATTGCAATGCCACTTTCGGTAGTTTACGGAATTTTTACCGTACTGTTTTCGATAGTCTTTTTCGCTTATTTCAAAGGAAAAATCAATAAATGGATTACATTTGGTGCAGGCACTTTTTGTCTTATGACTATTGTTTCATTTTTGGGTTATACATTTTTTCCGTTATCAGAGGCAGGTTACGCAGGAACATTTCAAGATGAAATGCACGCAGCGGTTACAGTCGCAGTTGTTGCGCTTACTGTTGTTTCAATTGTACTGTTTTCGATAGGATTTTTTCAAACAAAAAATTTGAAATATTTGGGTATTATTTCTGTGTGTACATTCGTTCTGTTGCTGACAGGTGCAATGCTACTTAACCTGTTACCCAAAGAATATTTCGGTGCAGCAGAACGGATAAATGTGTTTTCAACAGTTTTATACATAGGAATACTTTCTGTTTGGATGAATGGATATATAAGGAAATATGATAAAGAAATGGCAAAAATGCACTACCGCTAATGAATGGTACAATGAACAGAGAAATTTGCGAAAAAACCTGTTCTTGCCGAGTTTCATTACTGTTTTTGGTCTATCAACCCCCGTTCCCTTGAGGCTGTATTAAAAGTAAACACCGACGTTCGGACGATAACTTTTTGCCTTGTCCGTGCTATCAAAGTTCTATTTGCAAATATTGGTATCCGGTAAAAAAATGGGCTATTACAGAATACCATAAATTTATTTATTGGTGTCCGGTAAACATATATAATTGTCTAATATACATTAAACCGGAGTATCTGCAAAATTATCTCAATGAGTTTTGTTATAAATTCAACAGAAGATATTTCGGAGAAAGCTTGTTCGATAGTGTGATGGTGGCTGCGGTGACCTATAAAAACAAGTTTAGGTATAACATTAAGTAGTCATTTTATAAATATGTTTACTTTACAACCTCAGCCGAACGGGAGAAAGTTTCAGCATAGATATGGCAGACGTTAACAATCTTCGTGTACTCGAAATCAGCCTTAGACAGCTTATAGATGGCGTAGATGATACCGTGATGATTGCCGGTGGCGAAGCATACAAGCAGGCGCTGGTCTTTTACCAGGCGGTAAAGCAGGCTGCAAAGCAGGAT
>QMCD01002115.1_pt1 | contig 13720 bp, 10 predicted proteins | sample 1821841 | NCBI WGS metagenome assembly QMCD01 (sample SAMN01991225, study PRJNA193472) | Termite gut metagenome, whole genome shotgun sequencing project. | isolation source: worker | host: Macrotermes natalensis | reverse complement strand
CCCAGTTACCCTGACAATCCACCAGCAGGTCTTTCTGGCCCAACTGCACCAACGCGTCGCCTATCGACGCATCGCCGTGTGGGTGGAACTGCATGGTGTGGCCGATGACGTTGGCCACTTTGTTGTACCGCCCGTCGTCGAGGCGTTTCATTGCGTGCAGTATCCGTCGTTGCACGGGTTTCAGTCCGTCCTCCAGGTGCGGCACCGCGCGTTCGAGGATCACATACGACGCATAGTCGAGGAACCAGTCGCGGTACATCCCCGTCAGGTGGTGCCGTGTGCCGTCGCTCTCGGTCAGTTTACCTATTATATCTTTTTCGTCATTCATTGTGCTAATGGATAATTGATAATGGGAAATGGATAATTCCCACCACACAGGCCATTTGAATCATTTCTTTTTCCGAGAAGAAGCTGTCAGGCAAAGCGCCCGAGGTTTCCGAACCGCAGCATACTATTACGTATGTGAGGATTCGGAAATCCGATGGGCAACGAAGCAGTTAGCGATGAAGAAGTGCGAATACCTTCAGCCGTTCATCGAGCATGGTAAACTGCCGCTCCTCGTTGAGCTGCGACACGCAAATGCGGACACCTTCCTTCAGCGACCCCGTGGTGGCAAGCGTGATCGCACAGATACCATACAGCATAAGCTCTTTCATCAATTCTCCACTTGTCATATCCTTATATCCGGCCGTGTAGAAGAAACCGTCGCTCACCTCCTCGTCCATATCCTTGTCATAGACGATGTGGAAGCCATGGCGCGCGAGTATCCCCTTGGTGATCCGTGCGCGGCGGGCGTACTCCCCGGCATGGCCAACGAAGTCGAGCGTGCCGTCGGCCGCCGCCTTGAACATCGCCGCCAGCGCGTACTGCGAGGCGTGGCTCGTCCCCGACGATGCACCGTACAAGATCGTTAGCACATAAGCGTCGCCTACGCGCGCCATGCCGTATTTCTCCTTCAGGCCCGCGCAGGAGCGGTTCCACAGCTTGTCCGAGAACGCCGCGATCGCGATCCTCTGCCCGGCATAGCTGAATATTTTCGACGCCGAGATAAAGAGGATATAGTTGTCCGTATACTTCGCCACAGAGGGCTGATAGGGGGCTTCGAACGGGCGTCCCAACTGTTTGCGGAAGTCCATCCCCATATAGGCGAGGTCTTCCATGATGACAGTGTCGTATTGCGTCGCAAGTTCGCCGATGATCTGCAACTCCTCCTCGGTGAGGCATATCCATGCCGGGTTGTTGGGATTGGAGTAGACCACCGCGCAGATATTGCCCTGTGAAAGGTAGCTCTCCAGCTTTTCGCGCAGTTTCGCTCCACGGTACTCGTAAATGTCGAACGACCGGCTCTTTATTCCGAGCACGTGGGTCTGCGTCCTCTGCACCGGGAAGCCGGGGTCGATGAACAGCACCGTGTCCTTCTTCGGATCCATCGCAGCGGCCAGAATAAATGCCGTGAAGGTGCCCTGCATCGAACCCACCGTGGGGATGCAGCCCAGCGGCGCGACGTCGACATCGAGGAACGCCTTAATGAAGCGCGAAGCCTCCTGTTTGAGCGCCGGGTGGCCGAACATGTTGGGGTACATCGACGCGATCCCTTTTTCGAGCGCCCCGATCTCGGCCTGTACGCCTATAGCTTCGGGTTTCAGCCCCGGGACCCATCTCCAAATGGAGGAATTCGGTTTCCGATTCACGTTCCATGAAACGCGCAATATCGCCCGTCTGACGTATCGTCGCGCGTGAAATATCGCTGATATCGCCTGCCTTGAGCGCATCGGCGAGCATCGACTCCGGTAATGGGAATTTCATCATTTTTGAACGCTTTTTTGTGCGTATTCATATCCTGCACGGAACGCGGCGATATTCATTTCGACAACCTGCTCGCCCTTGCGCGAGAACGTGTCGCGGATGCCCTGTTCCAGTTTGGCCGCCTCGATCCCGAGGAACGGCGCGGCAGCGCCAAGAAGCACGATATTGGCCGAACGCGCCGAGCCTGCCTGTTGCGCTATGGCGTCGACGTCGATCGCAACCACGTTGGGCAGCGCGGCGAGTTCCTTCTCCACCGCCGCCATTTCGGGGTAGTTCGGGATATTGACGAACGGCGTGGTGTTGGTTATCACCCATCCTTCGCCCGAAAGGTAGGGCAGGTAGCGCAGGGCCTCCATCGGTTCGAGCGAGATGATGATGTCGGCCGATCCGCGGGCGATCAGGTCTGAGGCGATATCTCCCGACGAGATACGCAGGTTCGACTGTACGTCGCCGCCCCTCTGGCTCATGCCGTGGACCTCGGCCTGTTTAATCAGCAGGCCGTCGTTCAGCGCGGCTTTCCCTATTACGTTGGCTATCGAGAGGATACCCTGTCCACCGACGCCCGAAAGTATGATGTCACGTTTCATCTGCTTACTTCTTTATTTTGCGTTTGAGCGTTTGGATGCACTCCCTGCGCGGGATGATGACCGATACGCCCTTGTATTCGATTTCCTCTTTCATCGTCCGGTAGATCTCCTCCCTGTTCTTGGGCAGGGGCACGACCACGCGGATATGCTCCGGCTCGACGCCGATGCCCGCGCATATCTGCTCCAGACGGCCCGTACCTGCCGAGTCCTGGCCTCCGGTCATCCCGGTGGTAAGGTTGTCGGAGATGATGATCGTCACGTTGCTTTTTTCATTCACGCAGTCCAGCAGGCCGGTCATTCCCGAGTGGGTGAACGTTGAGTCGCCGATGACGGCCACTGCGGGGTGTTGTCCGGCATCCGACGCACCCTTGGCCATCGTGATCGACGCGCCCATTTCAACGACCGTGTCGAGTGCGTGGAACGGCGCGAGCCAGCCCAGAGTGTAACAGCCTATATCGCTGAAAACTTTCGAATCGTTGTATTCGCCCAGCACCTCTTTCAGCACCGTATAGACATCCCTGTGGCCGCAGCCTTCGCAGAGTTGGGGCGGGCGAGGGGCTACGACTCCGCTCGGCTTGAGTTCGGCGTGGGGCTTCATTCCCAGACCTTTGCGCACGTTATCCGGGTTAAGTTCGCCCACGCGCGGCAGGTCGCCGCTCAGGCGGCCCTTAACCGGCACCGGGGTGGGCAGTATGCCGCGGACCTGCTCCTCGACGAACGGCTGGCCGTCCTCGATGACCATGATAGCCTTGCACTCGCGCGACATTTTCAACACGAGTTCCTTTGGCAGCGGGTACTGCGCGACTTTCAGCACGGGGTGGGGGCAGCCATCCGGATAGTTCTCCATCAGGTAGTTATAGCCGATGCCGCATGCGATGACACCCAGCGATTTGTCCGCACCGTCGGTGTATGAATTGAATTTGCTCCCGGCCGCCTCTTTCTCGAGCTCAACGTTCTCCTCCAGCAGTTTCACATAGCGCGTGCGCGAGTTGCCCGGCATCAGCACCCACTGCCGCGAGCGGTCGGGGTGGGGATATGTAAGTTTGTTTTGCTCCTTCACTGCGTCTGTCTCGACCACCGCGCGCGAGTGCGCCATGCGGGTCGTGATGCGCATAAGCACAGGGATATGGTACTTCTCCGAGAAATCGAACGCCGCGCGCACCATATCGTAAGTCTCCTGCTGCGACGACGGCTCGAAAGTGGGGATAAATGCGAACTTGCCATAGAAACGCGAGTCCTGCTCGTTCTGCGACGAGTGCATCGAAGGGTCGTCGGCCGCAACCACGACCAAACCTCCGTTTGCGCCGGTCATTGCCGAGTTCACGAAAGCATCGGCGGCGACGTTCATCCCAACGTGTTTCATGCACACCAGCGCGCGCTTGCCCGCGAACGACATCCCAAGGGCCGCCTCCATCGCGGTTTTCTCGTTCGCCGACCATGTGCAGTGCACCCCGCGCTCGGCGGCCAATGGATGCCCCTGGATGTATTCCGTGATCTCGGTCGAGGGCGTGCCGGGGTAGGCATAGACGCCAGAAAGTCCCGCATGCAGGGCGCCCAGCGCAAGCGCCTCGTCGCCAAGCAGTAATTCTCGTTGTTTCATATCTTGAAGTATTTTAGTAGTCCGATTGCAAAATTAATAAAAATCAACTGATTTCAAATATTCTTTTAATATACTGAGCAATTTTGTCCAAAACGGTAATGATTTATTATCCGAAATGGCGGTTTTACTGAAAATTTCTTATATCTTCGTGGATATGAATGTAGAAGAATTGCGCGATTACTGCATGTCGGTAAAGGGTGCCACCGAAAGCTTCCCTTTCGACGACACCGTGCTGGTATTCAAGATAATGGGTAAGATATTCGCCTACATAGGGCTCGAACCGCGCAACGGGATACTGCGAGTCGAAATGAAATGCGACCCCGACCGCTCGGTGGAACTCCGCGACCAATACGAAGGCGTCGGCCCCGGACACTACACCACATCCCTGATGTGGAACGCCGTCGCCCTCGAAAGCGACGTCCCCGACCAACTCATCCGCGAACTCATCGCACACTCCGTCGACGAAGTCCTCAAAAAACTCCCCCGCTCAAAGCGCGAATCATACCTTAATCAGAAATAGAGGGTACCGCCGCTTTTTTCAAAAAGCGGCAGTTCTCTCCTACTCCTGACTAAGCAGGAATTTCTCGCATTCGAGGGCGGCCATGCAGCCGCTTCCTGCAGCGCTGATTGCCTGGCGGTAGTGGGGGTCTTTGACGTCTCCGGCGGCGAATACGCCCGGGACGTTGGTGCGCGGGGTGCCGGGTTCGGTGACGATATAGCCGTTCTCATCGCAGTCGATGAAACTACGGAAGACCTCGGTGTTGGGATGGTGGCCGATGGCGAGGAAGAAGCCCGCGATGTCGATCACCACGTTATTCCCGTCCTTGTCGTGGAGCAGTGCTCCGGTCACGCCCGTCTCGTCGTCGCCCAAAACCTCTTTGGTGACGTGCTGGAAGAGCACCTCGATGTTGGGGGTGTTGAACACGCGGTGCTGCATTGCTTTCGAGGCGCGCAGATAGTCCTTGCGCACGATCAGATAAACTTTGTTGCAGATCCCGGCGAGGTAGGAAGCCTCTTCGCAAGCCGTGTCTCCGCCGCCCACGACGGCCACGTCGCGCCCGCGGTAGAAGAACCCGTCGCAAGTTGCGCAGGCAGATACGCCCTGTCCCTGAAGGCGCGCCTCGGATTCGAGGCCGAGGTATCTGGCTGTGGCCCCGGTGGCGATAATTACGGTTTCGGCCATCAACTCATGCGCTCCGTCGACCTGTACGCGGAACGGACGCTGGCTGAAATCGACCTCCGTAACCACTCCGAAGCGGATGTCCGCTCCGAATTTGTGTGCCTGGAGTTTCATTTTTTCCATTAACTCCGTGCCCGAGATCCCGTCGGTGAATCCGGGAAAGTTCTCGATCTCGGTTGTTATGGTGAGCTGTCCGCCCGGCTGGATGCCCTCGAAGAGCACGGGGCTGAGGTTTGCGCGCGAGGCATAGATCGCCGCGGTGTATCCTGCGGGGCCGCTGCCAATAATCAGGCATTTGATAAGATTATCGTTCATAGGTATCTGATTTTTAGTAATTTCAGGTTAGCCGCCGCGATGGGCGGATTGCAAATATAGTACTTTATCTGAAAATTTTGTAATTTTGGGTCGTCAAATAATTGCATGCTCATGGGATCCCGGATAATAACATTGCTCTGCGCCGCACTGCTTGTCGGCGGATGCGGAATCATAAATAAAACCTCGCGTACCAGCCCCGTAACCCTTACGGTAGAGAATATGGAGGAAGTTCAGGAAACGCGGCAGGACATACGCCGCGAAAGGCCGCGACAGGAACGTACTCAGCGCACGGAAACGCGCCGCCAGGTCCCGCCCCCTCCGCTCCCGGTCGTTCGCCCCGAGATCCGTTTTTCCGATGCCGAGACGCAGCATGTGCGGCTGTCGGCGATAAACCCTCTCCCGTTCGGCGGGATCGACCTGTCGCTGGATGAACTCGCCACCGAATTTTGCTATCCCCTTCAAGGCTCATTGAACTCCGATTATGGGATGCGCCGCGGACGTATGCACTCCGGGATAGACATCGAGGCCGACCTTGGCGACACGATACGCGCGGCGTTCCCGGGTGTGGTGCGCATGGCAAAGAGTTACAGCAGTTATGGCAACGTTGTGGCTATCAGGCATTACAACGGCTTAGAGACCGTATATTCACATAACTCCAAAAACCTTGTCAAGCCCAACGACGCGGTCGAGGCCGGAGATCCGGTCTCGCTTGCGGGACGTACGGGCCGCGCCTCGGGCGTTCATCTCCACTTCGAGGTACGCGCGGGCGGCCAACCGATCGACCCGAAACTTGTGGTCGATCCCGTAGCCATGGCCCTGCGTACTGGGCCTATTTTCATCCGCAACCACAACGGCGCCATCGTGGCTTCCACAACCGAACCGGGTGCGCAGAAAGCTGGAGAGGAAGCATTGCTTGCCAAGGCCGAATACGATACCGCGCGTGAGCAGGCTCTGGCCTCATCCACAGTGGACGGCAAGCCGAAAGGCTCATCTGAACCAGAAAAGGTATACTATAACGTAAAAAGCGGTGATTCTCTCTCGGTTATCGCCCAAAAATACGGCACGACGGTGAAGAAACTGTGCGAGATGAACAACATAAAGGTCGAAGCTTATTTGCAACCCAACCAGCGCCTGCGCGTGAAATAGTGTCCCGCGGATGAACCTCGAATATGATGTCATAGTTGTCGGAGGCGGCCATGCGGGATGCGAGGCGGCGGCGGCGGCGGCCAACCTCGGTTCGCGCACGCTACTCGTCACGATGGATATGACGAAATTTGCCAACATGTCATGCAACCCGGCAGTCGGAGGTGTAGCCAAAGGGCAGATAGTCAGAGAGATAGATGCACTTGGCGGACAGATGGGCGTGATCACTGACCGTTCGACGATCCAGTTCCGGATGCTCAACCGCTCGAAAGGTCCGGCGATGTGGAGCCCGCGTGCGCAGTGTGACAAAACGCTCTTTTCGGAGCTTTGGCGGCAGACACTTGAAAATATCGACAACCTATATATCTGGCAAGACACTGTAAAAGAGATTATTACGTTCGCAGATGGCCGATCGGCAGTTTGCGGAGTACGTACGCAGTTGGGTGTTGAGTTCAGCACCCGGGCAGTTATTCTCACGGCCGGGACGTTCCTTAACGGGCTTATGCACGTCGGGCAGAACAATGCAGTGGGCGGCCGTGCGGGCGATGGTGCGGTGTACGGACTGACCGAGCAACTTTGTGCGCTCGGCTTTGAAGCCGGGCGAATGAAGACTGGAACCCCGGCCCGCATAGATGGCCGGACGGTAGATTTCACTAAATTGGAACCACAACCGGGCGACGAGAATCCATCCAAATTTTCGTTTCTCACCGATATCGAACCTGTTGGGGAGCAGTTACCGTGCTATTTGGCCTACACATCGACCGAGGTACACGACACACTCCGCACGGGTTTCGACGACTCGCCGCTTTTCAACGGTACCATTAAAGGCATCGGGCCGCGCTACTGTCCAAGCATCGAAGACAAACTTCACACGTTCGCCGACAAGGATGCCCACCAACTTTTCCTCGAACCCGAGGGACGCGGCACGAACGAATACTATCTGAACGGATTTTCATCATCCCTTCCGTGGCAGGTACAGTTCGACGCCCTGCGTAAGATCGAAGGATTCGAGCAAATTCACATTTATCGGCCCGGTTACGCAATAGAATACGACTATTTCCCTCCGACCCAGTTGCGGCATACCCTTGAGACCAAACTCGTGGAGAACCTCTACTTTGCCGGTCAGATAAACGGCACCACTGGCTACGAGGAGGCTGCTGCACAGGGCCTGATGGCTGGGATCAACGCACATCTGAAAAATGAAGGCCGCGAGCCGTTCATACTGCGGCGCGACGAAGCATATATCGGCGTGTTGATCGACGATCTGGTCACTAAAGGTGTCGACGAACCATACCGTATGTTCACAAGCCGCGCCGAATTCCGTATACTGCTCCGGCAGGATAATGCCGACCTGCGGCTGACACCGCGTGCTTATGAAATAGGACTTGCAACCCATGCGCGACACGATATTTACACTCAAAAAAAATCGCTCGTAGAATCGCTTATTAAATTCATTCGCGGACACAGCATCGCACCGGAGGAAATTTCAGACCATCTCAAAAATATCGATTCTGCGCAAATCACACAGAAAAAGAAACTTTACGAACTGCTTTTGCGCAACGAGATCACACTAAACGATCTAATTCGTAAAGTCCCCGCACTTTTGGAGTTTATATCGCAAGGCGAATACACCCCAGAAATCATCGAAGAAGCCGAGCTCCAGATTAAATACAAGGGCTATATAGAGCGCGAAAAACACATTGCCGAGAAACTTGTACGGCTCGAAAATATCAGGATCGCGCACGATTTTGACTACAACTCCCTGAAATCACTGACGATCGAAGCTCGCCAGAAACTTTCCCGCATCAAACCCACAACCATCGGACAGGCATCTCGGATACCCGGCGTTTCTCCGGCCGACATTAATGTTTTACTGGTTTATTTTGGGCGATAGATGAATTGTTCCACGTGGAACAATTCATGCTGGCAATATTGTCAATTTAACTAAACCGGCGGCGTGGTATTGCGATGTTGTTCCACGTGGAACAAAAAACGGGCGCCATGTTTGACGCCCGTAGTATTAAGTATGTGATGGTTTACTTGTTCATTTTCCCCCAAGAGTCCTTGAGGGTCACCGTGCGGTTGAATATCGGCTTGCCGAGCTTACTATCATAATCGGCGCAAAAGTATCCCACACGCTCGAACTGGAATTTGTCGCCCGCGCCAGCCTTGGATAACGCAGGTTCGACTAATAATGTTTTAACTACGAGTGACTCCGTGTTCAGATAATCGAGGAAAGTCTCGCCTTCGGCCACGTCGTCCGGATTTTCTTTCGTGAACAAGGTGTCATACATTCTGGCTTCGACCTCGACTGCATGGGCGGCGGGAACCCAGTGGATAACTCCTTTCACCTTGCGCCCGTCTGACGATGAGCCGCCGCCTGATTCGGCGTCGTATGTGCATTTCAACTCGACCACGTATCCTTCCGCATCTTTTACGACCTCATCGCAGCGGATGATATAGGCATATCGCAGCCGCACCTCGTTTCCCGGCGAGAGGCGGTAATATTTCTTGGGCGGATCTTCCATGAAATCGGCGCGGTCGATGTACAACTCACGCGAAAACGGCACTTCGCGCGTTCCCGCGTTTTCATCTTCAGGATTGTTTATGCACCGTATATTTTCGGTTTTGCCCTCTGGATAATTGGTTATCGTCACCTTTATGGGGTCAACAACAGCCATGCGCCTTTGTGCAATTTTGTTCAGATCCTCGCGTACAAAGAACTCAAGCAGACCCAAATCTATCACGTTGTCGCGTTTTGCAACTCCCACCCGGTCGGCAAAAGCGCGAATTGCGGCGGGGGTGTAGCCACGGCGGCGCATGGCCGAAATTGTCGGCATACGCGGGTCATCCCATCCTACAACCACCTTGTTCTGAACAAGTTGCAGCAGTTTGCGCTTGCTCATTATGGTATACGTGAGGTTCAGGCGCGCAAATTCATACTGGTGGCTCGGGAAGATGCCGAGTTTGTCGATGAACCAGTCGTAGAGCGGCCGGTGTACGTCGAATTCGAGCGTGCAGATCGAGTGGGTGATCCGCTCGATCGAGTCGCTCTGCCCGTGTGCCCAGTCGTACATCGGGTAGATGCACCACCGGCTGCCCGTGCGATGATGGTCGGTGTGGATAATGCGGTAGAGGATCGGGTCGCGCATCAGCATATTCGGGTTCGCCATGTCGATCTTTGCGCGCAGAACTTTCTCACCGTCAGCGAATTCGCCCGCTTTCATCCGCTCGAACAGGTCGAGGTTCTCCTCTGCCGAACGGTTGCGCCACGGGCTCTCCGTGCCGGGAACCGTAACCGTCCCGCGGGTTTGGCGTATCTGCTCCTGAGTCTGGTCGTCGACATAGGCTAAACCGCTTTTAATCAGCAATATAGCCCAATCATACAGTTGGTCGAAGTAGTCCGAGGCGTAATGCTCGCCCGCCCACTGGAAGCCGAGCCACTGGATGTCCTCCTTGATCGCGTCAACGTACTCGACATCCTCCTTAACGGGGTTCGTGTCGTCGAAACGCAGGTTCGTAAGACCGCCGTACTTCATAGCCAGTCCAAAATTTAGACAGATGCTCTTTGCGTGCCCGATGTGCAGATAGCCGTTCGGTTCCGGCGGAAAACGGGTGTGCACCCTCGTTTCGCCCTGTGCGATCGAAGTTTCTATTATCTCCTCCAGAAAATTTAACGGCCTGTCGCCGCCAACCTCTTCATTTACATTCGCCATATATCCATAAAATTTTCCAAAGTTACAAAAAATCACCTGTCTGGAAATAAGAGCATGTCTGAAATTTGCGTTAGAAGAGATTTTTACGTCTTTATCATAATAAAAAAATGGGCGGCAACCTAAAGTTGCCGCCTATTTTTTATTCGTAAACGCGAGATTCACGGGATTCACAACACCCTTGGAATCGCCTCAACGCATACATTTATTTAACGATCGTCATTTCGTCGAGCAGGTAACCGGCTCCGGCATATTTGTCGACGATGAACAGCACATAGCGCACGTCAACATTGATACAGCGCTGCATGTCGGGTTCGAACGCCACGTCGCCGCTCATTGCCTCCCAGTTGCCATCGAATGCGAGGCCGATCAGTTCACCACGGCCATTGAGCACGGGACTTCCCGAGTTACCTCCGGTGATATCGTTGTTCGAAAGGAAACATACGGGGATATCGCCCTTGTATGCATACTGACCGAAATCCTTGGCCTTGTAAAGTTCTTTAAGGCGCTCGGGGACTTCGAATTCGGGGTTCTCTGCATCTTCCTTCGCCATCACGCCGCTGAGGGTCGTGCGGTAGTCATAGAACACGGCGTCGGCGGGCCAGTAGGGCAGTATGTTGCCGTATGTGAGCCTTTGGGTGAAGTTGGCGTCGGGGTAGTGCATCTTTTTCGGCTCCATCTCCATAAGGCCCGCGATCAGCAGGCGGTGTCCCTCTTCGAACTTTCTGGCGAAGGGGGTCGCGTCGCGGTTGGCGGTTTGGCGCAGGGCGAGCACATGGTCGCGCAGTTGCACAGCCGGGTCGTTCTGCATCGTCGAGAAGTTGCCTTTTTCAACGTACTCCTTGAATTTATCGAAGTTCGAGTAGTTGGAGTTGTCGTAGATATAGTCCACCAATTTGGTCAGGTCGCCGCCCTCGGCATCGTACACCTCCTTCAGTTTGGCGGGCAGTGCGTTGGGGATCCTGTCGATCAGTATGCGCAGCATTTCGACAGCCACCTTGCGGTCTACGGCCTCGTCGTAATCCTTATAGAAACCTTCGGCGGCCGTGAAAAGCCTCTCCTTGCCGTCTTCCATGGAGAGCAGGCCCTGATTAATGGCGCTGCCGAGCGAGGATGCCATCACGATCTCGGTGCCCTGAAGCATGGTTTCGATTATGATCTGGTTGACAGCCTGAAACTCGGTGCGTCCCTTTACCGCATCTTCGATCAGCGGGAGTGCTTTCAGGTACTTCGCACGCTCGGGTGCGGCCTTGGCCCACGCTGTGAACCTGTCCTGAATAGCCTGTTTCTGGCCCTTTACGTCGAGTTTCTTGATGCCGCGGCTCATGCCGATCGAGTTCTTCCAATAGTTCGACGACTGTGCGAATTTCGATGCGTATTTTATGCGCACGGCGTCACTCGCAGCCATCTCTTTCCTCAGTATCTCCTGCCGCGCCTCGCGGATGTAGATGCGGTTGGGGTTCTCCGATTCCACCATCTGGTCGATCTCATAGGTGGTCATAAACCGCTGGGTGCTGCCCGGGAAGCCCATGATCATCGCGAAGTCGTCCTCTTTGAATCCCTTGAGCGATATTTTCAGGTGCACGGGGGCTTTGTATGGCACGTTCTCGGGCGAGTACGCGGCCGGTTTCCCATTGGCGTCGGCATAGACGCGGAAGATCGAGAAGTCGCCCGTGTGGCGCGGCCACATCCAGTTGTCGGTCTCCCCGCCGAATTTACCGATCGACGAGGGGGGAGTGCCCACAAGGCGCACGTCGCTGTACTCCTCGATAACGAACTGGAAATACTGGTTGCCGCCGAACATATCCTCGACCGATACGTTCATCCCCTCGTACTTTCCGCCCACGTTTGCAATGTGGTTGCGGATGTTGTCAGTGACGATCTTCTCACGTTCTTCGTTCGAAGTGTTGTCGTCAACGCCGCGCAGGGCAATGTCGGTCACCTCCTCGATGTGGCGGATGAACCTCACGCTGAGGCCCGGGGCCGGGAGTTCCTCGCCGCGGTTCATGGCCCAGAAACCGTATTTCAGATAGTCGTGTTCGACGCTGCTCAGGCTCTGGATATTCGGGTATCCGCAGTGGTGGTTGGTGAACAGAAGGCCGTCGCGCGACACGATCTCACCCGTACAGCCGTTGCCGAAGATCACGATGGCGTCTTTCAGCGAACCGCCAGCGGCGTTGTAGATATCCTTGACCGATATCTTCAGCCCTTTGGCTTTCATATCCTTGGCATTCATCTTTTCGAGCAGCGGCAGCAGCCACATGCCCTCGTCGGCAAATGCACGTGTCGTGAACATACATGTCACGACCAACAGAATCAACAGTTTTTTCATTGAAGTTTGAGTTTTTTATGATTATTTAATCGGCTTGCGGTCGATGGGGTTTAAATCGAGGCGCTAAAATTAGTGAAAATTACCCAACTTCCAAAATCAGTGGATAGTTTGGCGGCTTCGTTGCTTTGCTCCTCGCGATGACGGCAGCTTAGAGGTTGTGCTTAGAGGTTGTTTTGAAATTTAGTGATATAAATAATTGATTATCAGCAGATTGTCGGATATTTTTCGTATCTTTATGGTTCTCAAGCACATAAAGAATGGAAAAGCAATATCCGAGCAATCTGACCGATAACCAATACGAGACAATATTAGGCATAATTGGCGACAAACGCAAGCGCCGACGTTCATTGAAAGAGATTTTTGATGCAATTTTCTACCTGTTAAAGACCGGTTGTCAGTGGCGTGAATTACCCGGAGATTTTCCACCGTGGCAGTCTGTTTACTACTACTTCCGCAAATGGAGCCTTGCCGGGACTTTCAAAAAAGTCCACGATTATTTGCGTGGCTTGCTTCGCCGCCGTGCCGGCAGAGAGATTTCACCAAGTGTGGGGATTATTGACTCTCAGAGTGTTCGTGGCACATGTCGCGGTAATGAGCGTGGTATTGACGGCGGCAAACGGGTGAAAGGACGCAAGCGACACATCGTCACCGACACACAAGGATTGATGTTGGCGGTGAAGGTTCATCCGGCCAATCATCACGACAGCAAGGCGGCGATGGATGTGCTCCGGGGATTGAAACCGGAGTTCAAACGGATGAAAAAGATTTATGCAGACGGTGGTTATCGCGGTGAGTTAAAGGACGTTGTAAAAAAGGAGTTAAAATGTACGCTGAAGATTACCCTTCGCAAGGACAAGTCCAAGAAATTCAAACCCTTGCCCAAGCGGTGGGTCGTGGAACGGACATTTGCCTGGTGGGAGTCTTATCGAAGATTGAGCCGGGAATACGAATTCGAAACAAAATATGAGGAAAACATGATATACCTCGCTATGATTAAATTGATGATCAAGCGATTACATAACTAAATTTCAAAACAAGCTCTTA
>QMCD01001562.1_pt1 | contig 13720 bp, 12 predicted proteins | sample 1821841 | NCBI WGS metagenome assembly QMCD01 (sample SAMN01991225, study PRJNA193472) | Termite gut metagenome, whole genome shotgun sequencing project. | isolation source: worker | host: Macrotermes natalensis | reverse complement strand
GCCGCCGCGTTCGGCGCAAAGCACGGTTGTTCGGCGGTGTTTGACGACCTTCACGCGATGGCGGGCTATGACGGCATCGGCGCGGTGTACATCGCCAGCCCCAATAAACTACACTATGAGCACTGCAAGCTCTTTTTAGAGCAAGGCAAGCATGTGCTGTGCGAAAAACCGCTCGTGGTATCGCCGGAGGAAGAGCGCGCGCTTCGCCACATGGCGGAGGAACGCGGGCTGGTCTTTTTGGAAGCCATGATGATGATGCACCACCCCGAGCGGGACGCTATAAAAAAGGCGCTCAGCGGGATTGGGACGATCACAACGGCGCGGCTGGATTTTTCACAGCTTTCCTCCAAATATCCGCAGCTTAAGGCCGGCGGTATGCCGAATATTTTTAATACGCAGCTTGGCGCGGGCGCGTTGATGGACATGGGCTGTTATTGTTTTTATCCGGCGGTGGAATGGCTGGGTATGCCCACGGAGGTGTATGCGCACGCGGGCCATGTGCACACGGGCGCGGATGGCTGGCTTTCCTGCCTGCTCGTCTACGACCAGGAAATCCACGCGAATATCACACTTTCCAAAACGGGGCAGGGCTTTGCCGGTTCGGAAATACTGGGCGACGAAGGTTCGGTTGTGATCGATTTTGTTGTGGAGCTGCGGGGTGTATGGCTTCGGCGCAAGGGCGGTGAGCAAGAACGGATCATACGCGACTATACCCGCACCGAACTGATGGCAGCCGAAGCGCAGGATTTCTGTGATTATATCGCGGGGGAAAAGCGCGGGGAATACCGCCATATGCAACGCGTAGCAAAGGAAGTGTGCGCGCTGAACCATTGGGTGAAAGAACGGGCGGGGGTTTAGGTACGTCAAGCGGCTCTTGACAACTATTACGCCAAGCGATACAATATATTACGGTAGGCGACATAACGGCAAACGTAATATATGGAAATGCAGAGGGAGGCGCAGGCTGTGGATGATAAAAAGCTGAAATTCACAAAATTCCAGACCGCGCTTGAAATACTAGCTGCAGCCGCGCTTATAGGTATGATCGTCCACATCGTGCTGCTCTATGGCGCCGCGCCGGATACCGTTCCCACGCATTACGGCGCGGACGGCGCCGCCGACGCGGAGGGCGGCAAGGGAGGCATGATGGTTCTCCCCATTATGACCGCGATGATGTATGGCATTTTCACATTGCTGGAGTTCTTCCCGTCGTCATGGAATGTGCTTTCGGTACATTCGGATCGTTGGGAAGAAATGTACCGTGCCACGCGCACGCTGCTGATACTGGTCAAGCTGGAGCTGATCGCCCTGTTCTGGTATATATCCGCTATGGCGCTGCTTACCGCCCCGCTGGGGGCTTTCTTCCTGCCCGTCACATTGGCGGTTGTATTCGGCACGCTGGCGGTCTATATTATAAGGGTGGCCCGCATGAAAAAAGAAAAACCGGCCAGGCCGGAATAGCAGGAGAAAAACCGTATTGACGACAAGCGAAAAAATATTGCTGCTTGCCTGTGGGGCGTTCACGATCATGGCGCTGCTGCTCGGTATGTTTATCCCGATAAACAGGTTGTTTGCCATGCCCACGCTCGGGCGCATATCGCTCTATGTGGGCGCGATCGTTTTTTTCCTGTTGTTTGTGAAATACAGGCAAAACACAAAAGCGGCGCTTGCGTTCATGTGGATATTGTGCGCGTTTTTTATGCTGGCGCTTGCGCTCTTTATACTTGCCGTGACGCATATTTAGAGTAATCTGTCAAACGGTGGCCAAGGCAGGTTAGGGAGTGGCCGGTGCATTTAGTATTATTGTGGCGCAGAGTATACCGCGCCGGGCGGTACAGACTTTTTATGCTGATTGTTAGAACCTTTCCCGCGCTGCGCGCGGGAAAGGTGTTGGTGTATCGCCTGGCACACGCGCGGGCGTCTCATCAGACGCTCCGTCAAGGATAAGGCAGTAAGGGCAGTTCGCTATGAGAAAAAACACTGCCGCATGGCAGTGAAAAACATCGGTGTAGAAAGCCGTGTTTTTTCTAATCATTCTTCGCCGCCCGCCCGTGCGCCAGGCGGGGAAAATAGAGGAAGAGGGAACGCGCCCGGCGGTTCTGGTGTGCGTCAAACAGTATGCCGCCATTGCCGAAATAAATACCAAACCATACAAATGACCACTCCCGCAAGTTGCGCTAATTATTCAAAAAATACCTGCCCAAAATCATATACCCCGCGTTGAGGTACAGCATAAAGGCGCTCACCGAAAACACAGTTGTGTTGTATAGGTTTCTGTTCCATTTGAATTTTTTGAACTTCCAGCCGAGCACATACAGCACAGGGAAAACAACCGGCGTCATATACCGCGCCTGACACCCGTTCACCGTATCCGCCCCCACTGGCGTAAACGTGATATACATCGCGCCCGCCACGCACACGACCGTAATAAGCGCCAAAAGCAGCGTGCGCGCCTTGTGCTGCCATGTCGTGGTAAAACGGTCGAACTCATTCCTGTCGGTAAACGCTACCACCGCCATCAGCGCGATCAACACCATATGCAGCACACCATCCCCCAGATAGGCAAACGACGTGATAAACATCCTTTGGTTGAACGGGTCCAGATACAGGGGGAGGAACCTTGCCATCATACCGGCAAAATCCAGCGGGTTTGAAAGAATATGCCCGACCTGCCCCGCGGCATTGACGTCGCTGCCGCCGCGTATGTCTCCCGGCCCCGTTATAACGCTGCTTCCCTGCGACAGGAACATTGTCCCCGCCATAGCGAGCATCACACCCAGCACAGTGAGCAGGTAAATGATATGCGCGCGCCTGCTTGCGAACTTGGTTTTGGGCAAAAACAGCAGCAGCGCGACCATCGGGAAATAGATCGCTTTGGGCGCAAGGCCCAGCGCAAACGCGCCGAGCATAATGGCCCAGTCCCGTGCGGCAAGGGTTTTATCCGGCCGCTGCGCTTCGCCGAAAAACCAGGAGAAACCGAGCAGCAAAAACCCGATGATCCACGGGTCGTAGCTGAAGTTGGCGGACATAAACACCGTCGTGGGCAAGAGCGCGACTACCGCGAGTATCATCTTGCCTGTTTTCAATTTCCGTATGGCAAAGAAACAACACAGCGCGTAGATAAGCAACTGCGGAATGCGCGCAAGGACGAGCATCGCGTGATACGAAAGCCCGAATATCCTGCCAAAAAACAACGCCGCCGCCCCCGGCACATACGCCAGCTTGCCAACCTGCATCCCGTTATCGGAGTCGCTTGCCACCGCGCCGGCGGTGTAATCTTCCTCCATCCGCGCGTATATCTCATTCTGCTGCGCCGCGTCGAACGTCCATGGATACGAACGCGCGATAAACCCGAGGTCCGCGTTCGTCAGCTTTGCTTCTTCCCCCACATACGATATCCCCTGCATTTTGGCGAAATGCGTCTCGTCATCCCAGCTGATCAGCGCTTGCGTGGTGTGCGAAAACATAGCGATAAACAGGGCGATAGGCAGGAATACGATCAAAAAGAAATACTCGGGTTTTTTGCCCGTCTGCCTGAAAAAGAACGCGAACATACACACGGAAAACCCGAAAAACGCCGTAAAAACGAAATAAGCAGGCAAAGGCTGCCTGCCCAAAATGCGTAGCCCCGCAAACACTGCCAGGCACAGTAAAAGGATAACTACCGCCGTTACGAGGGTAACTCTCCGGGCGCGGCGCGGGTTTGCTTTCGCTTTTTCGCCGATAGTGGTAAATCCATTTTTTATTCTGCCGAAAACACGGAATTGCAGAAGCAGCAGGATGACCACAAACAGCGACAGCAACACACAGAAAAACCGCATTGCGTTCCATGTGTTTTCCGTATAAATCGCAAAAACACCTTCTTCAGAGACCTCCACCGCATCCAAAGCAAACGTGCCGTCAAGGTCGATGCGAAGCTCATCGTAACTGCCGGCGGGCAGTTGCAGTACAATCTCGCTCTGCCCCGCCTGCGCGACCGTGCTGCGGGAATTCCCCTCGCTGTAGCCACCGTTTTTGTCCGGGTAAAATACCTGCGCTTTCATGCCTGCCGAAAGGGGCGCGCTAAACGCGATGCGCAGCGAAGCGGTATAGGGCGCGGCGCCGCTTTCAAAAAGGGGCACATAAAGCTGCGGGTCTTCGCCCGAAGGCGTAAACACGCCTTGTTCCACCGTGTAACGCTCGTATTCTACTTCACTGGGGGGCACAGAGGCGGAAACCGCCTGCCCGTCAAATTGGAAGGACACCGCGCGCGGGTTGCTGCTCACCGCGCCGAATTCGATCAGCACCGCCAGCACAACCGCCAGCGCCGCCGCAAGGATGCTTTTTTTCACAACTGGTTTTAACAATACATTTCCCCTGTAGTTTTGTACTATGCGATCTATTATACCGCCCCCTGTAGCGCGTGTCAAAAACCTCTAAAAGATGAATCGGTATGCAAGAATGAGGAAGATATCTATCAAAAGCTATAGGGTATTCCTCTGTGGTCAATGTATCACTGCGTGATGATTAAAATGCCTCCGGCGGTTTAGAACCTACGGTTCTAAAAACTCCCTTAAAGGCACGAACAATCATGAAATGCCATGTCTCACAATCCTAACAAAATTATCTCATTAATTCTGTATTCTGGTCTACATTGCTGAACCACAAGCCTTCCCGGATTACTAAGGTCGCGGGCCTACGTCGGCTTTAAGGGAATGCGGAACGACCGCGTCCCGATGGGCGATGCAGGGAGTGCAGCATTCGCTGAGCGCGAGGTAAGCAAGCCGCTACTCCTTGCGGCGCGTCGAACCCGCAGTGAAGCGGGAATGAGGGGGATTGTCAAGAGGGTGAAGGGTGGAAATTCCAAATCCCCCTGCCCCCCTTGACGCCCAGCGGCAGCGTCATAACTATCTGCGGTGGAAAATGTTTCCGCTTTAACGGTAGCACAAGGGCGAGTTCACATACCGCTTTCCTAAGCTGAGCATAAGCAAGCCTTGTTGGATGCTGCCCGCCCGCGCACCGGACGGGGAAAAGCAGAGGAAGAGGGAAGGCATCCGGCGATTCTGGCAGGTATCAAGCAGTATGCCGCCACACCGAAACAAAGACAAAAAAACGCAAATGGCCGCTCCTCATTGCAGGCGCAACATTGCGCGCCGCTTATTTTGCTGTTATACTAAAATCCGTGAAATACTAAGCAGGAGGCCGCAGTTGAAGATACTCGTTTTCATACCCGCGTACAACGAAGAATTGAATATCGTGAAAACAGTGCAAAATCTTAAAGAGCATTGCCCGGGTTACGATTATGTCGTGATAAACGACGGCTCAACCGACGGCACGGCAGGTCTGCTCGCGGAACACGGATTCCCCACCATTTCCCTGCCGGTAAACCTCGGCCTGGATGGCGTATTTCAAACGGGAAACCTGTATGCGTACAGAAACGGGTACGACCTGTGCGTGCCGTTTGACGGGGACGGGCAGCACAATGCCGAATATATCCCGCTGTTGGCGGAAAAAATAAAGGAAGGGTACGATATCGCCGTCGGCTCCCGCTTCTTAAGCAAGAAGAAGAACCGCAGCCTGCGCATGACGGGCAGCCGTATCATCAGCTTTTTTTTCCGTCTGGCAACCGGAGTGAAGTTCACCGACCCTACGTCGGGTATGCGCATGGTCACCCGAAGCGTGATGAAACATATTGCCTACGATCAGAATTGCGGCGCCGAGCCAGATACTTGGGCCTATTTCGTAAAAAGGGGCGCGAGGCTTGCCGAGGTGCAGGTTGAGATGAATGAGCGCGTGCGCGGGCAAAGCTATTTCACGCTGCCCCGTTCCGTTTTCTTCATGCTGCGCATCTGCATTTCTATCGTGTTCATACAGTTCTTCAGGAAAGGTGGTGCGCTTTGATGTCCGCGCTTCCCGTTGTGCTTCGCATCGTACTCATCATTGCTTCACTTTTAGCGCTCATTTATGTGCTGCGGAAGATCCGCCAGGCCAAAATCAATATTGTGGATTCCATCTATTGGATCGTCCTTGCGGCACTGTTTATGCTGCTCTCCGTTTTTCCGGGGATCGCATACTTTTTCTCAAATCTGCTGGGGATACAGTCGCCCATCAATTTCATACTGCTGTTCATCATCGCTATGCTGTTTCTAAAAGTATTCCTTCTCTCCATCCGCGTTTCACAGCAGGATGAGAAAATCAAACGGCTGGCGCAACGCATCGCCCTCACCGAGTTTGAAGAAAGAAAGAAAAAGGAAGATAACAGGGGGGAATAAGTTTGGAACTTACGCCGCTTCAAAAAAAGATTACGAGAGGGTTTCTGTCCCGCATAGGGTTTGCGCTTTGCGCCATGCTCGCGCTCAACATCGGCTTGACATACCTGATCGCCGCCATACGGGAGGCGCTGCCCGCTTTACCGGGCGACCCCTGGCTCTTTGCCCTGCTCGCGAACTACACGCTGTCACCTCTTGTTTGCGCGCTCATATTGCGCCCCGTGCCCAAAGCCGCGCTGGGAAAAGAGTGTGTGCGCCCGGGCAAGATGTTTACTATCTTTTTGATGTGCTATGGGATCGCGATTTTGGCAAACCTGCTCGGCAACCTTATCGCCACCCTTCTCGGGCAGGAAACGCCTTTCTCGCTGCTGGGAGATACCGCCATCCAGACCATTCTGGAAACGCCCACAACGTTTTTCAGTATATTTACCATTTGTTTTTTTGGCCCGGTCATAGAAGAACTCGTGTTCCGCAAACTGCTTATTGACAGGCTGGCGCGCTACGGGGAATGGGTGGCTGTTTTCATGTCGGCGTTGCTCTTTGGCCTGTTCCACGGCAATTTCTTGCAATTCTTCTACGCGTTTGGCTTGGGGCTGGCGTTCGGCCACCTCTACTATAAAACGGGGCGCATATGGTATACCATATTGCTGCACTGTGTCATAAATACCATTCCTAACCTGCTGTTGCCCATTCTGCGGGAAGGGCGGCTTATGCCGCTGATGATTGTCGGTATGCTCGTGCTTCTCGTCGTGGCTTCCGGCGTCACGCTGACTATTATATGGGTCGTCCGGTTTTTCCGCAGGCGCAGAGCCATGGGCATGCCCGCGCTTTCGCCCCGGGTGTGCATACTGCCGCAAAAGGGCTGGGCAGGCCTCGTGTTTTTAAACCCCGGTATGCTCACGGTGCTTGCCGCGTGCGTCGTTTATTTCTGCATGGAGTTGTTGGTTTGGTAGACATTCGATATATGTACACTTATCTCCTGGAGGCAGCGCGGTGAGACGGAATATTTTTTTGATGAACATGGCGGCGGTGTTTTTGTGGATGAGCATGTATTCCTATACGCCCATCCTGCCGGCCTACGGCGCGTCTTTGGGCGCGAATGTGGTGATGATTGGTATTGTCGCGGGCGCATATGGTATTATGCAGATCATACTGCGGATTCCACTCGGCATCCTTACGGATAAACTCCGGGCCGACCGGCTGTTGCTGGTGATCGGCTTTTCCGTTCTCACCCTTTCCGCCGTGCTGTTTCTCACCGCCCAAAATGTGAATATGCTGATTTTCGCGCGCGGCATGGCCGGGGCGGCCGCGGCGTGGTGGGTCGTGGTATGCGCTTCTTTTGCCCATTACCACAGGGAAGATGAGCAAGTAAAGGCGCAGGGCGTCATTTCAGCGTCGGGAAATATTGGCAAGGTGGCGGCGTCGCTTCTGTGCGCTGTTGTGGCGCAGGCTTTTTCTTTCTACGCCGCGTTTGTTTTATCGCTGGCGGCGGCGCTCGTCGGCCTTGTGCTGATGTTTGGTTTAAAAGAGCAAAAACCGGCGGCTGCTAAGCAGGCCACGCTGAAAGAGCAGCTTTTACTGCTCAAAAATAAAGAACTGCTGGCTTTTTCCGTTTTGGCGCTTTTAGGCCAGATGCTTTGCTTTGCCACAGCCACCACCTTCACACCGGTTGCGGCGGAAAAGCTTGGTGCGGACGGTATGGGGCTCGGTATGCTCACATTGGTGTTTTTCCTGTTTACCAGTGTTTTTTCCCTTTTTGCGGGCACAAAGCTTTTTCGGAAGATGGGCGGTGTAAACGCGGTCGCGCTGGCTTTTTTCGTGGGGGCGGCCTCGTGCGTTCCCCTGCTTTATCAAAATATGCTTTCCCTTTATGTGGCGCAGGCGCTCGCGGGCATCTGCTACGGCGTCACAACAGCGGCGCTTTCCGGCTTTGCCCTTCATGCCGTGGCCCCGCACCAGCGTGGGGCGGCGACGGGCATTTTGCAGTCCATTTTTGGCATTGGTATCTTTCTGGGGCCGGTCGTGATGGGCGTGCTGATCGACGGCGCGTCGTTTGACGCGGCATACTGGACCATGTGCGCGGTCATGCTCGCTTCGGGGGCGCTGTGTTACGCGCTGATCCCCAAGCGGTATAACGCGATGACGTGACAGCGGAATGTTTGGCGCAAATTTTGCTTTAAATAATCGCTGATTCGTTTAGGACGCGCGTATCTGGGCGGACATGCATAGGTGTCTGTAATACGCCCCCCTTTAATCATTGGTTCCTTAACGGCCACACCCCTACAATTGCTCCACCGCTTCCCCGCGCGCAAGCGATTTTGGAAGGTCGAGTATGCGCTGGTTGCGCGACCCCCTGAATGGCAGCGAAAGCGACCGCTCCGCCATTAAAAACGGCCCGTCCACCAGCGTATCGCAGAGGGAAAGCAGCTCCATCACATCGCCGTCCGCCTGTTCCAGTAATTCCGCAAACGTGTACCCCGTATAAAGCATGATGGAAAGCCCGGCGTCCTTGACCGCGCGCGCAAATGGCAGCAGGGCTTTTGCCTGGAGCAGCGGCTCGCCCCCGGAAAGCGTGACGCCCGAGAGCAGCGGGTTTTTGCGCGCCGGCTCCATCAGTTCTTCCGCAGTGTAGCACGTGCCGCCGGCAAGGGGAAGCGCCGCCGGGTTGTGGCAGCCGGGGCAGTTCCTTTGGCAGCCCTGCAAAAACACAGCCAGCCGCAGCCCCGGCCCGTCCGTGATCGAGTCGTTTACAATCCCCGCCACGCGCAGCTTTTCAGACATTGTGCTTGACGCGCTCCGATTCTTCCGCGCGCTTGGCGTCGTTGAACCGGTCGAGCGTACCCACAAGGTAGCCGGTGATGCGCCGGATGCGCTCAAATCCATTCCCGTTTTCGTGTTCCCGGCGGCCGCAGCCCGGGCATTCATCGTCTATCACGCCGTTGTAGCCGCACACGGGGTCGCGGTCTACCGGGTGGTTGACCGAGCCGTACCCCACGCCCGCTTCTTTCATGGCGCGTATCACCTTTTCAAACGCGTCGAGGTTTTTCACGGGGTCGCCGTCAAGCTCCACATAGGTGATGTGCCCCGCGTTCGTGAGCGCGTGGTAAGGCGCTTCTATTTGTATTTTCTCGTAGGCTGTTATAGGGAAATACACGGGCACATGAAAGCCGTTCGTGTAATAATCGCGGTCGGTAACGCCGGGCAGCTTGCCAAATTTCAGTTGGTCCAGCCGGACGAACCTGCCCGAAAGCCCTTCGGCCGGTGTGGCAAGCAGCGTGAAGTTGAGCTGTTTTTCGGCGCTTAACCTGTCGAGATAGTCGCGCATAAAACCTACGATCTCAAGGCCGAGATTGCGTGATTCCGTCGTCTGCCCGTGGTGACTGCCCGTGAGCGCGGTAAGCGCTTCGGCAAGGCCTATAAAACCGAGGGAAAGCGTGCCGTGCTTTAGCACTTCGCCAATCTCATCGTCGATATCGAGCGCGTCCGAACCGATCCAGATGCCCTGCCCCATCAGGAAGGGGAAGTTGCGCACTTTCTTCTTCGCCTGTATGCGGAACCTGTCCAAAAGCTGCTTTGTGGCAAGGTCCATTTTGCGTTCCAGTTCCTCAAAAAACCATTCCACACTGCCCTTGCTGTTTATGGCGATACGCGGCAGGTTGATGGACGTGAAGCTTAGGTTCCCCCTGCCGTAGGTGACCTCGTTTCCCTTGTCATACGTATTGCCGAGCACCCGTGTGCGGCAGCCCATGTAGGCCACCTCCGTTTCCGGTTGCCCCTTTTTATAATAGGCCGCGTTAAACGGCGCGTCCAGAAAAGAAAAGTTGGGAAACAGCCTTTTGGCGCTCACGTTTAGCGCCAGCTTGAAAAGGTCGTAATTCGGGTCGTCCGGCTGGTAATTCACCCCTTCCTTTACTTTAAAAATGTGGATGGGGAAAATCGCCGTCTCGCCGCTTCCGAGGCCCGCCTCCGTAGCGTGGAGTACATTCCTTATGACCATGCGGCCTTCCGGGGAAGTATCCGTGCCGTAATTGATGCTGGAAAAAGGCGTTTGCGCGCCCGCGCGGCTGTGCATGGTGTTGAGGTTATGCACCAGCGCCTCCATTGCCTGCGCCGTCTCTTTTTCCGTTTCCTCGCGCGCGTGCTGTATGGCGAACGCACACACCGCGGCAAGTGTTTTTTCATCCCCCGCGAGCGGAAGCAGCGCTTCTTTTTCTTTGGCGCGGTATTCTTCCGTCATGTCAAGCGAGGGGATCGCGCCCTGCGCGCTTTCGATCTTGCCGAGTAGCGCCTTTATGTCGTCCTTTTCGACGTCTTTTTCGGGCAGCAGAAGCCGGAGCGCTTTATACAGGTTCGCCGTATAGAGCTTTTTATACGTCTTTCGCACGCCGGGCGCAAGGCCGTAGTCAAAGTTTGGGATGCTCTGGCCGCCGTGCTGGTCGTTTTGGTTGGATTGTATGGCGATGCACGCAAGCGCGGCATAGCTCTGTATGCCGTTCGGTTCGCGCAGGTGCCCGTGCCCGGTGGAAAACCCGCTTCTGAAGAGCTTGTCGATGTCGATCTGGCAGCAGGTCGTGGTCAGCGTATAAAAATCGAAATCGTGTATATGGATATCGCCTTCCTTGTGCGCTTTTGCCTGCTCGCGCGTCAGTATAAATTTTTCATAATAATCCTTCGCGCCCTCCGAACCATATTTCAGCATCACGCCCATGGCCGTGTCGCCGTCGATATTGGCGTTGTCGCGCTTCATGTCGCTTAAGCCCGCGGCTTTGTTTGTAAGCTCGTCGTAGATGCGCATCAGGTTTGTGTTGCGTTCGCGCGCCATACTGCGCTCCGAGCGGTAGAGTATATATTTGCGCGCCACAAAAGCGTATCCGTTTTCCATGAGCACGTCTTCCACGCAGTCCTGAATATCTTCGATACCGGGCGGCGCGGCGTCGTATTGCTCCGCGAGTTTTTGTTCTACCAAACGGGCCAGCCGCATACTCTCTTCCGGCTCGGTTCTCCCCGCCGCTTCCATCGCCTTTCTAATGGCACGCGCTATTTTTTCAATGTGGTAGGGCACGGTGCGCCCATCCCTTTTCTGAATGCTTTGGAACATTGCTTTCCCCTCCGGTGTACTCGTCATAAATACTATATATTGTATTATATATATTTTCTCATACAATATATTGCATGTCAAGCGACTTTGGAACGATTCTCATTTTTTAGAAACAGCACAAATTGTAATCCTAATTATTTTTTAGGTTTACAATTGGCGCGAGCTGTGCTATACTTCGTTTTGAAATAGCACGCGCAGATGTCGTGGGCGTGGAAATTTTGTGAATGGGAAAAAGAATTAATATAATTGGCGGGATAGATATTGGTTCGCCGGGCGGTACAGACTTCTTATGTTGATGGGTTCAGCCTTTCCCTCGCGCAGCGCGGGAAAGGTGATGGTGAGCCGGTCGTCACGCGCGCGGGCGGTTCATTAGGCGCTCCGTCATGGATAAAGCGGGAAGGGGACTCCGCTATGAGAAAAAACGTTCCCCTATCGTAGAAAAAAACCACAGATAGAAAGACACGTTTTTTCTAATCCATTCTTCACCGCCCACCCACGCGCCGACCGGGAAAAATAGAGGAAAAGGAGAGTCGCCCGGCGTAAAGGCGTATAGCGCGCTTAAGCCGCCGTCAAAGTTAATACAAAACCACGCACGATAGATGTTCATTGACGGGATGACCCATATTATGCGGCACAAGGCAGAATAGTATAAAGAAAACAGAGGTATAGAAAATGACAGAACAAACGCTTGCGGCAAAACAGAAAACAAAGGCAAGGGATATCGTGCTGTGCGGCCTGCTGGCGGCGCTTATTGCCATAGGCGCGTTTATTCGCATCCCGATGGGCCCCATCGCGTTTTCCATGCAGACCATGTTCGTTTCGCTGGCGGGCATGCTGCTCGGGAAAAAATTGGGCGTGACCGCTATATTGGTGTACATTGCCATCGGTCTTGCCGGTCTGCCCATATTCACAAAAGGCGGTGGGTTTACGTATGTACTGGAGCCGTCGTTCGGCTTCCTCCCGGGCTTTTTGTTCTACACATGGATGACCGCGCATTTTACGGGAAAACTTACAAGCCCCGGTATGCCAGCCATGATACTGGCGCAGCTTCCCGGGTTGTTTACCATGTACGCCATCGCACTGCCCTATTTTTATCTGATCTCGCAATTTTACCTGCAAAACGACATGGGCGTGTATACGCTGATGACATCCTGCTTCCTATTCTTGATGCCCGGAGAAGCCATGAAATGTATCCTCGCGGCATGGCTGGGGAAACGGCTTATCCCGGTGCTTCGGCAGGGCGGGAAGTAAAGGGATACGGGCTTTCAAATGCCGGTACAGTAATTTGGAAAAACATACCAAACGTGCCGCGAAAACGACCAAACGTGCCGGGGTTTTGACTGAATGGCTTATTCCTGCTATTATATTAGAAAGATAGCTAATTAAAGCGATATAGAAAGGATTAACTTGTAATGAAAAAAATGCTGTTGGGGGTATTATGTGTTTTGTTGGTTGTTTCCGTATGTGCCTGCTCTGCGGAACCGCCGGTGCTTGAGACGATTGTGACGCCCGAAGAATGGGAAGAGGCAGAGCGGATTCTCAATGAAGGGCTGGCGGCGCAGGGGCTGGACGGTATTATGGAAATTGACATTACCGTCAGTGGTAATAGTATTACATACGACTACCGCTACCTTGATAACGAGATAACTAAGGAAGAATTTGACGAACAAATTGGGGCGACAATGGCGGAGTCCTTGGTGGCGGATGTGTCGGCGCTGGAAGCGTCGATCGCGGCCGCGAACAATACAAAGGGCATGGGAAAAGTGACGGTTACGACCAACATCTATAATTCCAAAGGCGACGTGCTTTTCTCGGGAACGCAGGAAACGAAAGAATTTTGACCAAAAAAACTAGGTAAGCGCTATTAATCATTGCTCACCTGGATCAAAAAGACACTCCATGGTATTCGGGCAGAGAGGCCATTTTAGCTCTCTGCCCGTATCATTTTAGTCATAATACGAATCACTGATAAATAACAAAGGCAAAGCAGCAAAATAATCTTGCGTTTTCTCGCGGGTATTCTTCTAGGGTTTTTGCGCTGCTTTGGGGTTCTTAGGTAAGTGCTGATTAAATCCACCTGCAAGAACTGGTATAATAGAAAAAAAGCCAACAGGGGGCATGAAATGAAGCAGCAGAGCTTTGTGGATATGGAATATGCCAATAGAAAACGCAAGACCAAGCGAGACGAGTTTCTGGGAATCATGGAAGAAGTAATACCGTGGGACGAATGGACGGCGGTAGTGGAGCCGTATTACCCGGATGGAAAGCGCGGCCGCCCGCCGCGCGGCGTAGAAACAATGCTGCGGCTGTATCTGCTGGCGAACTGGTTCAATCTGTCGGATGAGGGTGTGGAAGACGCGGTATATGACAGCTA
>QMCD01001561.1_pt1 | contig 13731 bp, 10 predicted proteins | sample 1821841 | NCBI WGS metagenome assembly QMCD01 (sample SAMN01991225, study PRJNA193472) | Termite gut metagenome, whole genome shotgun sequencing project. | isolation source: worker | host: Macrotermes natalensis | reverse complement strand
ATAATTAGTTTATACTATGAATGATAATATAGCGAAACGGAATCTCAATCCGGTTGCTGCGCAATACAAGCAATTCTTTAGACGCGGATAACGCGGATTCTTAAATGCTGCGCTACGTTATCCCACCCGGAAGATAAAAAGAGATCCGCGTTATCCGCGTCATCCGCGTCTAAAAAATGATAGTATAAACTAATTATGAACAGCTACTTAACGTTAATCACTAATCACTAATCACTAATCACTATACGCTAATCACCGTCTTTCCTGCTTAGATTTCCCCGAAGCATTCTTCTGTTGGTGATTTTTTCCGGTATGCTTTTTAACACTATTCTGCCGGAAATTCTGCCTGCCTCTGTTTTCATTACTCCGTGGCTTATATTCGGGAGCTTCGCCAAGTTCTTTGGGAACAGCTATTTTATAGATGTCCTTTTCCAGAAACTTCTCAATATGCTTGAACTTTGTCTGCTCTTTCTCACTGACAAAGGTTATGGCAACTCCATCATGATTGGCGCGTGCCGTGCGTCCGATGCGGTGCACATAATCTTCACTATCATGCGGAACATCAAAGTTAATAACCAGACGTATATCATCAATATCAATGCCTCGGGATACGATATCGGTGGCTACAAGTATATTAATACGGCCTGCTTTGAACTCATACATGACTTCTTCGCGCTGTACCTGCTCTAAATCCGAATGCATTTCACCGACATTCAGCTTCATTATTTTCAGTGCTTTAGTTACTTCTTTTACCTTTATTTTTGAAGAAGCGAAGATAAGAACACGTTCCGGTGCTTGCTCTGCAAAAAGGCTACGGATAATACCTAACTTCTGATTTTCATAACAGACGTAAGCGGTTTGTATTATTTTGTCGGCAGGACGGGAGACTGCGAGCTTTACTTCAACGGGATTATTTAAAATTGTCTTTGCAAGTTGTTGTATTTTAGAAGGCATGGTAGCCGAGAACATGATTGTCTGCCGTTCTTTAGGCAGGAATTTCGCGATCTGCATAATATCGTCGTAAAATCCCATATCGAGCATGCGGTCGGCTTCGTCCAGAATGAAGTAAGAAACACGCGAAAGGTCTACGTATCCTAAACTGAGATGGGCTATCAGACGTCCGGGAGTGGCTATCACTACATCAGCACCCAATGTCAGACCTCTCTTCTGTTGCTCGAAAAGTATTCCATCGTTACCTCCGTAAACGGCAACACTGCTGACTGGCACAAAATAGGAGAAGCCTTCCATTTGTTGGTCAATCTGCTGCGCTAACTCCCGTGTAGGCGCCATAACAATACAATTGATTGCTTCTTCGGGATGTTCACCCTCTGACAGTTTGTTCAGTACCGGCAATAAATAAGCAGCGGTTTTTCCGGTTCCGGTTTGTGCCACGGCAATCAAATCCTTACCTTCGAGTATAACGGGAATGGATTGTTCCTGTATAGGAGTACATTCATCAAAACGCATGGCGTCCAGTGCTTCGAGCACTTGGGTGTTCAGTTTTAGTTCGGAGAACTTCATGTTTCTTTTTTTTAATTTAACCGCAAAGATAAAAAATAAATGTCTTATCAAATCAATTTAGCCTGCATTATTCATACTTTGGGAGATAAAGGAGTTATCACTTCGTTAGTAGTTAAGTAGTTAAAGCTGATACTCTTGCTTATGTCTCACGGAGTATTGGCTTTAACTACTAAGCCATGTTGGCTGATAACTTCTTTAACTACTCTAACTACTACGGTTATGAATAATGCAGATTTACTTAGGTAAATCAATGTATGAGTCTTTAAAACCTAAAAAGTAAAGTACTCCGTCCAAACCGATAGTGTTGATGGATTGCTTGGCATTAGCCACTACCTTTGGTTTGGCATGGAAAGCAATGCCCAATCCGGCTATACCTAACATCGGAAGGTCATTTGCTCCGTCTCCTACAGCGATAGTTTGGGCGATATCAACTTTCTCGACTTGTGCAATGAGGCGCAATAACTCGGCCTTACGCTTGCCGTCGACCACATCACCCAAGTAGTTTCCGGTCAGTTTGCCATCTATAATCTCTAACTCATTGGCATATACATAGTCTATACCATATTTATTTTGCAGGTATTGCCCGAAGTAAGTAAAACCACCGGAGAGGATAGCTATCTTATAACCATACTTTTTCAATACGTACATCAGGCGATCCACACCTTCGGTAATCGGCAATTTTTCCGCTATTTCCTGCAGAACCGATTCGTCGAGTCCCTTCAACAAAGCCACGCGTTCACGGAAACTTTCTGTAAAGTCAATCTCCCCGCGCATGGCTTTTTCAGTAATGGCTTTCACCTCATTGCCTACATTGGCACGTATGGCCAGTTCATCAATCACTTCCGTTTCAATCAAAGTGGAGTCCATATCGAAACATATCAGGCGACGCATACGGCGGTACATGTTATCAAGCTGGAAAGAAAAATCCATTTCCAGTTCACTTGCCAGTTTCATGAGTTGCTCCTGCATGTTGATACGATCCTTCGGAGTACCACGAACCGATAGTTCAATACAAGCTCTTGTGCGTATATCACATTCGTCCAGAGGAATACGCCCGGTCAGACGCTTAATGGCGTCAATATTCATTCCTTGCTCGGCAAGAATGTGAGTTACGGCAGAAATCTGACGGGCGGATAACTTACGTCCCAATAGAGTAAGGATGTAGCGGTTTTTACCCTGCATGTTCACCCAGTCCTCATATTCTTTAACCGTAACAGGGTAGAAGCGGATGGTCACTCCCAAGGAAGAAGCGTTAAAAAGCAGTTCTTTCATGATGAATCCGGAATACTGCTCTTCCGTTTTACACAAAATACCTAATGATAAGGTATTATGAATATCAGCTTGCCCAATGTCCAGAATAGTAGCATCGTATTTTGCTAATATTTCCGTGACTGATGCAGTTAGCCCGGGACGATCTTCACCCGTGATGCGGATGAGTATAAGTTCTGTACTCAAAGGTTGCATAAGTTGTTTTCAATTAAATAATAATCAGCTGCAAAAGTAGGGAAAATCCTTGCTATTTATGCTAAATAACATAAAAATATAAGCTAAAAAAATAAGAAAGTTATTTGTTTATTTGGATTTTAAGTCAAGAATAGCTTACCTTTGTAGCAGATTTCTGAGTTAAAGGCTTTGAATATCAGTAAATTCCTCTCTACTGCAAGGTCTTATAGACAATGTTCCGGGAAGAGGTCACTGTCAAAAGGACAGTCCCGGATAGTTTTAACCAAAACAACATTACATGAAAAATGTAAAATGGCTTTTTGTTGTATTACTAATTAGTTCCTTGATTTCTTTCGTAGAAAAAGACAAACCAACCGGTGGTTTGAGTGTGGGTGACATAGCCCCTGATTTTAAGATCGCAACTATGTCGGCTGAGCAACCTGTTCAGACACTTTCCGGTATGAAAGGAAAGTATGTGTTGCTTAGTTTCTGGGCAAGTTATGATGCGCAGTCCCGGGTGCAAAACGCAAGTTTAAGTAATGCGCTTCGTTCAACTTCTCAAAACAACAATGTGGAAATGGTTTCCGTATCATTCGATGAATATCAATCGATTTTCACGGAAACTATTCGTAAGGACCAAATAGTTACGCCCATTTGTTTCGTGGAAACTAAAGGCGAGTCGTCCGGCATCTTTAAGAAGTATCGTTTAGGCCGGGGATTTACTAACTATTTACTGGATGATAATGGTGTAATTATTGCCAAAAACATCTCTGCTGCAGAACTTTCTACTTACTTGAACTAAATTTTCGTTGCATGCGCTGCGTAGGAAATTTGGAGAATTTGTAAGACGAAAGTGAGACTTGAAGAGGAAATTAATACAACAAAAAAGCCCCTCCCGTATCTTGTGGTGACACAGAACGGGAGGGGCTTCTTGTTGTTCTGTAGGCAATTACCCTATTAGGATTAAGTAAAAATAATTGCTGTTAGTGGCCTTTTTCGGGCTGACTCTGATATTATTTGAACTTACTACGTAGTAGTGTGTGAACTACCAGTAAGTAGTTAGTCAACTACTACGTAGTAATTGACTAACTACTACTAAGTAATTGACCAACTACTACTAAGTAGTTACCCAACTACTAGTAGGTAGTTAATCAATCATTATCGCAATGCTGGAGTAATTTATGGTTCAAGACAAAAAAACATGTACCGGAAATTGGAGTGACCTTATTATTTCGGCGCCTTCCGGTATAGATAGAATGCAATAAATGTATAGAGTATGTTGGGAATCCAGACTGCAACTACCGGAGGAACATTGCCGTTTATAGCAAAAGTGGAAGCAATGGTTTGAAACAGAATATACGAGAAACTGAGTCCCAAACCTATGCCTAAATGCAATCCCATTCCGCCTTTTGTCTTTCTCGAAGAGAGCGAAACACCTATCAGCGTAAGAATAAACGATGCAAATGACATGGCAATGCGTTTGTGATATTCAATCTCAAATTCTTTGATATTAGCAAAACCACGTTGTCTTTGGCGTACGATATATTCGTTTAATTGAGGGCTGGTCATCATTTCCTGCTGACCTTGCATGATAAGAAAATCAGCCGGTTCCATGAGAAGGGTGCTGTCGATACGATCGCCTTTTATAATAGATTCTTTCATTCCGTCCATTTCACGTATCATATAATCTTTGATTATCCATTTATGAACAGACGTGGTATCGTAGGTTATGGAACGTGCCGTAAGATGGGATACTAACTGCTTGTCATTAAACTTATCTAATGAAAAACGATATCCCGTTTTAGAATAATCTTCAAAACGTTCAATATAGGCAATAACGCCGGAGTCCACTTCCAACTGAATATTTCGTGCCGTATTCGTTTTACGGGGTTTATAATATTTATCTTCAAAGTCTATACGGGTTACGCTCCCTTTCGGTATGACATAAGAACCTAAACAAAAAGTTACTAACGCAATGATAGCTGCCGATACCATGTAGGGGCGAAGCATACGCTTGAAACTCATTCCGGTGGAAAACATGGCAATAATCTCGGAGTTTTCCGCCAACTTGGATGTAAAGAAAATAACAGCGATGAATACAAACAGGGGACTGAACAAATTGGCGAAATAAGGAATAAAATTCAAGTAGTAGTCAAAGACAATGGCTCTCCACGGCGCTTCATTTGACATGAATTTATCCATTTTTTCATTAAAGTCGAATACTACTGCGATGGATATGATTAATGCAATAGCAAAGACGTATGTCCCCAGGAACTTCTTTATGATGTACCAATCAAGCCGCTTTAGCCATTTCTTGTCTTCCGGCAGCTTTATACCTTTTATGTTCCAGTCAAATTTCTTCATAGCCTTGTTGATACACGTTTCACCATCATTGGTTTCCAAATAGAAAAATCACCGGCAATAATATGTTTACGGGCTTCACCTGCTAACCATAGATAGAATGCTAAATTATGGACAGAAGCAATCTGCATAGCCAGTAATTCCTGTGCATGGAACAGGTGACGCAAATAGGCCTTACTATATAAGGTGTCTACGTATGAAGCGCCATCCGCTTCAATGGGAGAAAAGTCTGTTTCCCACTTCTTGTTCCGCATATTGATAATGCCGTCTTTGGTAAACAACATGCCGTTACGTCCGTTGCGGGTCGGCATTACACAGTCGAACATGTCCACACCGCGCTCTATACCTTCCAGAATATTCACCGGCGTGCCTACACCCATTAGGTAACGGGGCTTGTTTTTCGGCAGGATTTCGTTTACCAGTTCAATCATCTCATACATCTTTTCTACCGGTTCGCCCACTGCCAAACCACCAATAGCATTGCCATCGGCTTCTTTCGAGGCAATAAACTCTGCCGATTGCTTGCGAAGATCCGGATATACACATCCTTGAACGATAGGGAAGAGAGATTGGTGGTAACCATATTTCGGTTCCGTCTCGTTGAAACGCCGGATGCAACGATCCAGCCAACGATGTGTCAGTCCTAATGACTTTTTGGCATAGTCGTAATCCGAATCGCCCGGAGGACATTCATCAAACGCCATCATGATATCCGCACCAATTGTGCGTTCGATATCCATTACCTTTTCAGGAGTAAAAATATGTTTGCTACCGTCGATGTGTGAACGAAATTCTGCACCTTCTTCGCGCAGTTTACGAATCCCTGATAATGAAAACACCTGAAATCCGCCGCTATCTGTCAGCATCGGGCGGTCAAAGCCGTTGAACTTATGCAATCCGCCGGCTTTTTCCAGTACATCCAATCCCGGACGCAGATATAAATGATAGGTATTTCCCAAAATAATCTGCGCCTTAATATCTTCTTTCAGTTCGGTTACATGCACACCTTTCACTGTTCCCACTGTACCTACCGGCATAAAGATAGGTGTTTCTATCTGTCCGTGATCAGTGGTAATCAGTCCTGCACGCGCATTACTTTTACCGTCAGTATATTGTAGGTCGAACGTCATTCTCCTTTTTTTTCTGTTTTCTCTTTCTTTGCAGACAAGTCAATGGCATCGGCCACCTTTTCATTGGTCAGCGCAATGGCAAACACCTCTTTTACATCTTTCACATAATGGAAAGTCAATCCTTTGAGGTAGATTTCCTGTATTTCGTCTATATTCTTATGGTTTTCCTCACTCAGAATAATATCTTTGATACCGGCACGTTTGGCAGCCAGGATTTTTTCTTTGATTCCACCTACGGGAAGTACTTTTCCGCGAAGTGTAATCTCACCTGTCATTGCCAGGTTGGCTTTTACTTTCCGTTGCGTAAGAGCGGAGGCAAGGGAAGTAGCCATCGTGATACCGGCCGACGGTCCATCCTTGGGGATAGCGCCTTCCGGCACGTGTACGTGGATATTCCAATTATCAAATATTTCTTCATCCAGATTTAATAGAGAGGCGTGCGACTTGATATATTCCAATGCCAACATTGCAGACTCTTTCATCACATCACCCAAGTTTCCGGTCAGTGTAAGGCGTCCGCCTTTGCCGCGGCTCAAACTCGTTTCGACAAACAAAATCTCTCCGCCTACGGCAGTCCACGCCAAACCGGTTACCACACCTGCGTATTCATTACCCTGATACTTGTCACGGCTGTATTCCGGCACACCGAGGAATTCATACAAATCTTCCGGCTTGATTTCCTTTTTTGCAAAATAACCGTCCGTAGCATACTGACGTGCAGACTTGCGAAGTATCTTGCCGATTTTCTTTTCCAATTCACGTACTCCGCTCTCCCGGGTATATGACTCGATGATTGCCTCTAATGTATTTTTCGGTATTTTGATATCATTTTTCTTCATACCGTTTGCCTCAAGTTCTTTAGGAACCAAGTGACGACGGGCTATCTCTACCTTCTCTTCAGTGATGTAACCGCTTACTTCAATCAATTCCATACGATCAAGCAGTGGCCCGGGAATTGTATTCAGATTATTTGCGGTAGCAATAAACATGACTTTCGACAGATCGTAATCTACATCCAGAAAATTATCGTGGAAGGCCATGTTCTGTTCCGGATCAAGTACCTCGAGCAGAGCTGAAGATGGATCTCCCTGACGGTCGGAACTAACCTTATCTATTTCATCAAGAATAAACACCGGATTGGATGAACCGGCCTTAATCAGGCTTTTTATAATACGTCCCGGCATTGCTCCGATATACGTTTTGCGGTGTCCGCGTATTTCTGCTTCATCGTGTACGCCACCCAATGACATACGGATATATTTACGTTTCAATGCAGCGGCAATAGAACGCCCCAAAGAGGTTTTACCAACTCCCGGAGGGCCGTATAGGCAAATGATAGGCGATTTCATGTCACCTTTTAATTTTAATACTGCCAAGTGTTCCAGAATGCGTTCTTTCACTTTTTCCAAACCATAATGATCCTTATTCAAAGTCTTTTCCGCATTTATCAGATTCAGATTATCCGTGGTGTATTTGCCCCACGGTAAGCTGAGCATTGTCTGCAAATAATTAAGTTGTACGCTATAATCGGGAGATTGAGGGTGTGTACGTTCCAGTTTATCTACTTCTTTCAGGAAAGTTTCCTTCACCTCCGCATTCCACTTTGTAGTCTCCGCTTTACGGCGCATTTCCTCTATTTCCTGCTCTTGACCACCGCCACCCAGTTCATCCTGGATGGTTTTAATCTGCTGTTGCAGGAAGTATTCGCGTTGCTGTTGATCAATATCCTCCCGTGCGCGCATCTGGATAGCCTCCTTAATTTCGGCAAGTTGAACTTCCCGGTTTAAGATTTCCAGCAAACGGTATGTACGGGCGCGCAGTGAGTCAATATGCAGTAATTCTATCTTCTCGTCTTTTTTCAAAGGAAGATTAGTACAGATGAAGTTCACTAAAAACATCTGATTAGTAATGTTTTTAATGGCAAAAGCCGAATCTTGCGGGAGCGTGTCGGACGACTTAATATAACGAATCGTCAAGTCCTTACAAGCTTCTACCAATGCATGAAATTCTTTATCACTTTTTCCGGGGATGTCTTCTTCTAATGTCGTTACATGTCCTTTCAGATAGGGAACCGTGTCAACCATGTCTTTCAACTCCATACGTTTGACACCTTGCAGAATGATTGTAGTCGTTTGATCCGGCATCTCCAGGATACGGATAATCTTACCTACCGTACCGATGGTATGCAAATCTTCCAATTGAGGCATTTCTGTTTCTGCCACTTTTTGACATACCACTCCGATATAGGCATTTTTCTTCTCTGCTTCACGTACCAATTTCAAGGAAGGCTTTCTTCCGACGGATACAGGCATAAATACACCCGGAAATAAAACCATATTCCGCAGAGGTAATATCGGAAGTATCTCATCTACTTTTACATCCATCAACTGTTCCTCATTCCCTTCAAAATCAGCAATTACCGAGAAAGCATTTTCTTCTCTTTCCTCCGTATCTTTTAGGTAAAGTCTTTTCTTCATTTCGTTCTTTTTAAGTTTATGTCATACTGACAGAGCCTATAAAGCGTTTGCAAAGTTACGCTATTCTTCAATATTATAAAGCGCCTTTTGCATAAAAAACAAAAACAGTGCCAAATTTGTCGCAATATTCCCGGGATTATCTATTTTTGTTCTCGATAAATAAGCATAAGCCATGTCGAATCCCTATTTCCAGTTTAAACAATTTACTGTATGGCACGATAAATGCGCCATGAAAGTCGGTACCGATGGTGTACTTTTAGGAGCCTGGGCTTCGGTGGACAAGGTACAACAAATCCTTGATGTCGGAACTGGTACAGGATTGATAGCTTTACTGTTAGCACAACGAAATATGCAGGCGCAGATTACAGCTTTGGAAATAGATGAAGTTGCCGCATCGCAGGCAGAAGAGAATATCGCCCGTTCTCCATGGTCTGACAGAGTCAAAGTTGTTTGTGCGGATTTCCGTTTGTTTCATCCTGAAAGTAAGTATGATTTGATAATTTCTAATCCTCCGTATTTTGTTGATGCTTTAAACTGTCCGGATAAACAACGAAATATGGCACGACACACATGCGAATTGAATTACGAACTTCTTTTTCGTCATTCTGCAAAGATGCTTCAGGAACAGGGGAGTGTATGTGTTATAATTCCGGCGGAAGTAGAGAAACTTGTGATTGATACTGCCTGGAAATATAAATTATTCCCTTCACGTAGCCTTCGTGTTTTTACGAAACCCGGTAAACCATGCCGGCGGGTACTCTTGTCATTCAGTCTTCAGGAAAACGAATGTATAAACGACATATTATGTATTGAAGAAACCCATCACCAATATACTCCGGAATACATTGCGCTGACTCGGGAGTTTTATCTGAACATGTAAGTTCTGTCTATTCGAACAGCAATGTCATAAAGAATCCCCCATAGAATATCGCTGTGGGGGATTCTCTAATCATTTATTGAGCAGTTTGGGATAGCATAATCAAATCACAATGTTGGCGGAAATCGGAAAGATAGAATTTATATTGAGGATAATCTTGCAGGAAAGAACTGATTTTGTCCATAAATGCAGGTTTATCAAATAGCAGAAGGTCGATGTAGCAACTTCCTTGACCGATAGCTCCTCCTAACAAGAGTCCCAAGCCTTCCGGTTTCATGATTTCCAATTCAAGGCGTTCTTCCAATTCGTAGCGAAAATCAAGTATTTTTTTCTTCTCTCCCTCCTGGCTGTAGTCAAATGGAAAAGCAAGGAAAACGGCTTGGGCGCCAAACTGATTGATATGGTCGATCAATTCAGTCGAATTCTGATAATATTGAGCTACTAAAGGTTCAAAGCAGGTACTTCCTGCGATAACGTCGTATCGCAGTTCCTCATTATCTTGAGGTTCGAAGCTATAGCCGGTATAAACTTGTTGCGGATTATCAAACACTTCCTTGTTATATGCTTTTAAAGTTTCCTCAATGTGTTTGCGGAGTTCAGGAAGAGTTATCATCTCTTTCGTCAAACTATCGGCACGTTTCACGTCGGCAATGTATTGGTAAGAAAGTCCTTCGCCTAACATGATTTCCATCATGATATAATAGGCGTTGTAGCTCTGTGCTTCGGGCAATGAACACAAGTTTTTCTCGTAAAATGAGATGGTGAAGTTGTTTTGCTCTTCCTGATAAGCGACTGCAATACGCACATCTGCCATATCTATTTGTGTCTCATACATTCTGAACGAGAATGAAGAATCTGTTCCCTGGTTGAAGGGGAAAAAGTTCCATTTATCTTTAAACTGTTCGGGGATGCGGGAAATGAGATAGGGATAGAGGTAAAATAAATCTATCTGTCCTTCTACCGAGAAGGTGAATTCATAATTTCCTCCCAAGTTAAAATGAACATCGTCAGACAGTATATTTGTTCCTTCAGAAACAAATTCAACGATGCGGTCGGCGTCATATTCGTTGCGCTTTTCCATCATGCGCGAAAGTTCCGGTTCATGGGTGGTGAACCATTGCCAAAAGTTTTCTACGCGTTTCTTGAACGGTAGTTCCACATGGCGGTGGTGAGTGGGGTTGAGTGGGTTGTTCATATATTACTATTATTTCTATCGTAAGGTGAAAATGGTTGTTTTTGGAGTAGTTGATATGATTTTAACCAGATTTTTTTCAGTTTTATTACTCTTTACATGATTCAATGAGTTTTTCTATCCATGCTCTAAATCGGGGACATTTCTCTATAATTTTAGCAAAACCGATTTCCAATGCAATCAAGTTGCCTTCCAATACTTTATCATAATCTTCTTTGATAGCTAAGATTCGTTTGGAAGGTGCACCATTTGGAGCTGTATTAATATCTTCCGGATTTTCGTAAGAGTTAATAATTTGTTGAGTTTTCTCTTTCTGTTTTTCATCAAAGAACGAGTAGAAACCCTTGTTTGAAGCAAAAAGTAAGGCTTCGAATTCATGTAACTGTATGTAGGGAATGAAGCGTGCGTCTTCAATATCATCTTTTATACACTGCTCCATTTCTTCTACTTGCTCTACATGACTGTTTTTTACACTCCACCTTTCTTTATTAGGAACTTCCGGACAACGGAAGAAATCAACAAACATAGACACTACGAAATCTGTTTTTTCTGATTTCAACAACCGTTCCACATCATTTTTCAAATATTGGTAGTTTGAAAAACCACCTCGTCCCGTTTTACTTGTGCGTATCAGGATGGGAGTTACCTCGAAAATCCCATACTCTCGTAAATAAGGGGCGATGAGTGTTCGTACAAATTCTTGTTCAGTCGGTCCTTCGACGATGATATACAGTCTTTTCATGGCTGACCTCCTATCACATTTTTCTCCCATATATCACCGATGCTGTACTCATCAATCCATGCTGCCAAATCTTCTGTATTAAGTCTGTTGAATACGGTTTGTTTGTTTTTCTTATCTACTACGATAATGTCTTGTGGTTCAAAACAGTTAACAAGATTCACCGACTGAGTTGCCAGAATGACTTGTTTTTTTAGAGAAGCTTTCCTTACTAATGCTGCTAATTTGTTGATGGCAGTAGGATGTAGTCCTAATTCCGGTTCATCTATGATGACGGTTTCAGGAAGTTCCGGTTGTAAAAGTAAGGTTGCTAAAGCAATAAAGCGAAGTGTGCCATCGGAGAAACTGTTGGCATCCAAATACATGTCCGATTCAACTTCTTCCCATTCCAGGGTTATTTGATTTGGATACAAAGGGTTAGGCCTCAATTTGAAACCCTTGAAGTAAGGAGCAATGGAACGTATCACTCCCTCTATCAGCCTGAATGTCTGTGGCTCGCTCTCTTGCAAACGATACAGATAGGCGGCTAAGTTGGAAGCATCGTGCCTTAATCTCTCATTATCTCCAACTTTACATGCTTGCCTCATAGGAGAGTTTATGCCGGTATCATGGAAATGATAGACGGTGAAACTTTTTAGGAATGTACGTAAATATCCGGCACGCCATTTGGAACTATGAAGGATTTCTGATTCTTCCACAGATTTGTCCCACCATGTTTTGTGCCATTGGCCTTCATAGTCTTTGGTCTTTTCTCTTTGGGTGTTGAAGTAATCTCCCGAATATTCAATAAAGGCTTTTTCTCCAACGGCTGGTTTCAATTCAAAGAAGAAAGCGTTGGTATTATTAAAGTCAATGAGGCTTTGGATAAAGTCTGATTGTTTCCTTCCTTGGTATAATATACGTTCTATGCCTCCTTTGCTGAGAATGTAATTACCTAAACGTTGGTTTAACATAGCTTGCACCAACTCAAAGAAAGAGATGAAATTACTCTTTCCAACACCGTTGGAACCTATCAGCACGTTCAGGCTATTCAACTTAATCTTTGCGTTGCGGATGGATTTATAGTTTTCTATGAGGATTTGTTCTATCATACTCACATGTTTTTATTCTACAAAGTTAGAAAAAGAAATTGTATAAGTGGTAAGAAGCTGTTTTGAATTTATTCCTAATTAATATTATCAGTCTCTTTTAAGTTTGTTTTCGGTCTCTTTTCCTGTTTTTAAGAGGAGCATAGCCCGCTATGCTCCTCTTAAAAACAGAAAAATATCCTCAAAAAACAACTCTTGAAAGAAAACTGAATAAATTCAAAACAGCTTCTTATGTCTCGTCATAAATGAGAATTTAGGTGGAAATGGATACGCGGACGACACGGAATAAGCGGACGAACGCGGACTATCTCTATTAGCTTCGCTGACAGAGATACTCTTGTTAATCCGCGTACCGCTAAATTATTATTTAAGAAAAAAATCCGCGTCATCCGTGTTATCCGCGTCTAAAGAATTGCTTGTATTGCGCAGCAACCTGATCGAGATTCCGTTTCGCTATATTATCATTCATAGTATAAACTAATTATGAACAGCTACTTAGGAATAGTGTCCGTCATAAAAACAAAAACTGCGCATTGAGTCATTGCCGACTGTTCATCTCCTTTTCCATCATAACGGACATCACTGGAAAGAATAATTCTCTTGCAGAACTCGGCATATATGTCAATCTGCTTATCACGAAAGTAAGAATAATTCTGTTAAAAACAAAGCGTTTGCTTTTTTTCTAAATAATGCAGGATTAAGGAGGCCAAAGGTTTACCTAAATGTTAATGTTGTGTTAAAGTGAAAAATTAGCAAATGTACGGTTTGGCGGAAAAAATAGGGCTTACAGCATGTTCTAAGGGCATTTTTTCTCGCCAAACCGTACATTTGCTATAAATTATCATTTTTATACCTTTGCAGTATAAAAATACGGGAAAAGTTTCACATAAGAAATCTTACGTT
>QMCD01002028.1_pt1 | contig 13741 bp, 13 predicted proteins | sample 1821841 | NCBI WGS metagenome assembly QMCD01 (sample SAMN01991225, study PRJNA193472) | Termite gut metagenome, whole genome shotgun sequencing project. | isolation source: worker | host: Macrotermes natalensis | reverse complement strand
TTGGAGGAGAAGCTGCCTGAGTACTGCAAGAAGCTGCGTCAGCCTGGCATGACGACCATTAAAGTACACGAGGAGTATCTGGCCGATTACCCGGACGGGTACAGCATCAGTCAGTTCCGCGCCAATGTCCGCCGCTATCTGCAACTCTCGAAGGCAGTGATGCACGTCGAGCACAACCGACGCCAAGCCGAACGCCATGCGAGCTTGCTCGTAAATGGCTGAGGCGCGAAGGAGGAAGACCGAAGGTCAACTTCAGCGGGCGACAAGATGTATGTTGACTACGCAGGAGATAAGCTGCATCTGACCTTGCCTAAACAGCCCGTAGAGGTGTTTGTTGCCGTTCTTGGGTGCAGTCAGTTGACCTATGTCGAGGCTACGGAGAGCCAGCGTAAAGAGGATTTTTATCGGTTCGTGCGAGAATGCACTCCATTTTTACGGTGGAGTACCTCAGGCCTTAGTTACGGACAATCTGAAGAGTGCCGTCACGAAAGCGAGCCGCTGAAATACAAAACGACTTCAAGTAATTGTTTATTGTCTCGAATAAATGATTTTTGTGTGTATGGTTAACCGTGTGATAGCTCTTGGGTTTAAACTCATAACATTGCACAAAGAAATCCATTTGTTGAATTGCGACACTTCCACTCAGAGCATCATGACCAACTCTGTTAACAGATACTAATTGATCATTATATACTGTTAGATTAAAATCCAATCCATTATCACGACTAATATATTCATCTAAGCAGGGCTACCTGATCCCCGATCTCGATCCCGCAACCAACGGCAATTTCCCCTGGGCGACGCTCACCACTGCCTCGCTGGGCTACTTCAACACTCCGTCGCAGAAACCCCGCATCCCGTCGGGTACGACCGCCGATCCCAATTTCGATAATCCCGCTGCGGGCGAGTTCATCGACAGGTTCCTTGCCGAGGACGCGACCGAACTCAAGGGCGAGATATATCTTTTCGAGGCGGCCATCGGTGTTCCACCCGTCAATGCCAAGGAGGGCGGCGAGGCGTACAAGAACAATATCTGTATGATCATCGGCGGTAAATACAATGGAGGGGCGACGACATACTATCGCATCGACTTCGCCAAGAACACCGCCACGGCCGGGGATCCTCCCTTGTGGACATATATGCCCGTGCTTCGCAACAACAGCTATACGGTTACGATCAAAGACATCAACGGCCCCGGCGAGGTGGACGAGATAACGGCACTGGAGAGCATTCCGGCAAACATCGACGCCGATATCGTCGACTGGGTGAACGAAGAGATCAAGGAAGTTACCTCCAATGGCCTCTATATGCTGGGCGTGAGTAGCAGCAGGTTCGTTCTACCCAAGCCAGAACACACGGAAGACAGCGACGGCAACGAACTCTACATCACTACGATTATTGGGACGGATGGGAGGCTGAGGTCTTCGACGACAATGGCGACGGGGAAAAGCCGGCGACCACCCAAACGAATTCCGATTGGCTCACCCTTTCGCAGGACGAGGGCGACGGCAACCATCCCCATGGTAACCCGATCCGCCTTCTGACCACCGAGAACACTACGGGCGGTAACCGTACAGCATGGGTTCGCATCACGGCGGGCGAACTTACTTATAATGTAAGGGTGATACAGACAATCGAGATCCCTTATGCCATAACCATCACCGACCTCTCCGGCACGCCGATCTCGATGTTGAACTTCCCCGGCGACAACGGAACGCCAGGGGAGGATCCCGAGCCGCAGAGCTTTAGGGTTTCGTGGACTCCTGCCGACAGGCCGATCTCCATTACCCGTATCCAAACGGGGGGCGAGCCGTTCACTTGGCAGAACACAGCTCACAACAGCCTTACGACGCTCCCCCGCGGGCGGCAGTTACACGTTCGAGGACATCGACCCCGAAGCGCTTATCGGCTCGGCATTCCAGACCCGCGCATCGCTTATCAATTTTACGGTATTCGACAGTACGGGTGAAAAGTCGGCATCAAAGGGCATCTCACTGCGCCAGGGAAACATTATCGGCGATTTGACCGGGGTACTCAGTTCCATAGATGACGTAATCACACAGTATAGCGGCGGCAACCACACCATCGGCTTCACGAGCCAGGCTACCGGAACGGTAGGAGAAACGGAGGTCAGTGGCCCCGCGGGGTGGATAGCCGAGTTCTCTGTCGGCGGCGGCGAATATTCCTCCACGCCCCCCGATTGGCTTGTCGGCTTCCCGATGTCGGGAGAGGGAGATATTACCGATGTGCCCTACACGGTCAAACCCGCTCCGAGAAGCAACGCGAGCGACTTTAGCGCGACGCCGCGCGGCGAGGAGGGCAATCCGTGGAACCTTGCGGGCAACCCTGCAAACGGCAACTTGCAGGGCGCAGCGGATTGGGAAACTGCCAACTGCTACATAGTCAACAACCCCGGCTGGTACAGCCTGCCGCTGGCTTACGGCAATGCGATTAAAGACGGCGCTTCAAACCCCCATTCCTATATGGCCAACGGGACAGCGACCTCGACGTTCCTCAAGAACTTCATCCGCCACGACGGTCAGGCCATCAACAGCCCCTATATTTACAACAACAGCTTTGCAAGCCCCATCGACGACGCTACGCTCGTGTGGCAGGATGTGCCGGGAATGGTGACACAAATCGAGTTGGATGCCGCAAAAGAGAACCTGTTGTTCTACATCGACGAGGACAACATCGCTCAGGGCAATGCCATGGTGGCGGTCAGGGACGCGGCAGGTGCGATAATGTGGAGCTGGCATATTTGGGTGACAAAATCCTCGATCGTGGACGCCTCGAACCCGGCGGCGGCGACCAAAGCGACCACGACCCACGCAAGCTACGGCCCGCAGGTGAACCGCATTCTGGAATATGCGCTCGGTTTTGTCGAGGGCTACACGTCGAGCTATGCCGCCCGCAAAGTTATCGTGCGCATACGCCAGACCGGAATAGACTACCCCGCAGCGAAGACGTTCACCATCTACAGCGACGCAGAGGAAGGTCCCGCCACCGGCGACGCCAGCAACTACTACCAGTTCGGCCGCAAGGATGCCATGATCTCATCCGGCGGCGGCACCACCTCCACAAATCCTGTGGTGGAATGGGGTGTTCGCAAGGACGGCGAACTCTACAACAAGGTCAACACTACCGACCCCAACGAGCCTGCATCTCGGCTCAGAAATAGCCAGCCTGTCGCGAGCTCTAATGTGGGCAGCATTACCAAGGCGATAGTAAATCCGCACATCGCATATCCTAAGACTACGAATCCCCGCGACTGGAATGCCGGCACGGAAGCTGAAGGCCATACCAAAAGGGCGGTGAACAACTTATGGAGTATTGAGAATACGGCTATGAGCGTTAACGGTAACACCGTGGTAAAGACTGTTTACGACCCAAGTCCGGCAGGGTTCAAGATGCCGCCTAGCAATGCCTGGACAGGGTTCACCCAAAACGGGAATAATACGGGCACGAACACCCAATTCAATGTTTCACAACCCGTATCGAACAATTCGTATATAAAAGGGTGGAGATTCTATCTCGACGGATGGCAGGCTACCACGGGAAACACCTCGTTCTACGCGGCTACCGGTTACCGTAACGACGCAGGACAGCTGAACAGCCTTAACAATGGCTACTACTGGTCGGCTATCCCGGGCAACGTCCCTGTACTTCCTCAGTTCCAACGTCAGTCCGGTGTACGACAATGCTGTCAGGAGCAACAGTTTCTCCGTGCGCCCCATGCTGGATGAAGACTAAAAACTTATCGGGCGCAGTCCCCCTCCAAGTTTAGTTATTGCGCCCGAACTCCCTGCGGCGGCTTGATCGCCCCGCAGGGAGTTAAACAAACAGGTTTAACTAACCCCCGCTGGAAAACACGGCGAAGTTGACCCCTTGAAAACGGGATAAAGAGTCCCGGTAAGAACGGTTGAAACTATACATCTGAAACGGCGTAAAGTGACCCTCAGAAAACGGTTCAAATTGCCCCCTGAAACGGTCATCCTGTCCGGGTCGTCGAGCAGCCATTTGTCAAGTTTATATTGCCCTTTGTCGGGATCTGCGAGACATGAAAGCAGGTCGCACCACAGAAGCGTCAGTACCCCGTCCCGGAAATGAAATTCAAAACCGCCGTAAGTTATGTCCGATGCAGCCCGTTGTGTCCGGCCGACGAAAATATTTATCCGGGTATGAGGTTCTTTCCGAAAGAAATTTTACCTTTGTCGGGTAACACAAGTTGTTTGAAAAGCGAGAAAAACGAAGTGAATCTGAGCACTTTACAACTTACTTATCCGTTGCCAGCTTTCCTGTAAAGGTCTTATACCAATCTTACAGTCAGCAAATTATCCCCTGACTTATTCAAAGATAAGTGAATTTGCGCGTCTTTGGGGTATCTTTGCCTTATTAAGACGATTCGATATGGAAATAAGATCATTGGCAAATACGGGCTTCGACGAACTTTTCGGAGCGTTCGAGCAGGCTTTCGCCGATTACGAGGTGAAGATCGACAAGGCCGAACATCTGGCGATGCTCCGCAGGCGCGGCTTTGACCCTGCGCTGTCTTTCGCGGCGTTCGACGGGGGTAGGATAGTGTCGTTCACCTGCAACGGTATCGGCGATTTCTATGGAACGCCCACCGCGTACGACACCGGTACCGGAACGCTCAAGGATTACCGGGGACAAGGCCTTGCCACCCGGGTGTTCGAGTATTCGATACCCTATCTCAAGGAAGCGGGTATCCGGGAATACTTGTTGGAGGTATTGCAACACAACACGGGTGCGGTGTCGGTCTATCGGAAGATTGGTTTCGAGGTGACGCGCGAGTTTTATTATTTCAGGGCCGAAACGGCGCAGGTTACTCATGGGACGAAGGCCGTCGACTTCCCTCATACCCTGCGGGATATAGATATAAATGAGTACGCTTCCGTAGTCCCCGCTTTCTGGGACTTCAGGCCGTCGTGGCAAAACAGCGTCGAGTCGATAAACAGGTCGGCCGAGGGTTTCGTAAGCCTCGGTGTTTTCGACGGGGACAAGCTCGTCGGGTACGGCATTTTCGAGCCTGCGTCGGGCGATATTACGCAGATAGCCGTCGACAGGGAGTACCGCCGCCGTGGCGTCGGGTCGTTGCTGCTGTGCAATATGCTCGAAACGAACACGCTCGATTCCGTGAAAATTATAAACACTGACATTGCCTGCAATTCCGTAACAGCGTTTCTGCGTTCGAAAAATATCGAACCTGTCGGCAAGCAGTTCGAAATGATAAAGGCGCTATAATGATATTCGAGACCGACCGCCTGATACTCCGGCCGCGCACGATGGACGACCTCGATGCGTGCGTGGAAATGGACGCCGACCCCGAGGTCATCAGGTTTATCCCGGTGGTATGGAACGGTCCGGCGGCGCATGCGGAGTTTCTAAAAGAGAGGGTCGGCAAGCAATACCCGCCGGGACTGGGCTACTGGTCAGTATTCCTTAAAGACGAACCGGAGGAATTTCTCGGCTGGGTGCATTTGCTCCCGGTGGACGGCGGTGCGGATACGGCCGAGATCGGATGGCGGCTGAAGCGGTCGGCATGGAGCCGGGGATATGCCACCGAGGCCGCACGCGCCGTGCTCGAACACGCTTTCGAGACGGTCGGCTGCGGGCGGGTTGTCGCCGCGACCCACGCCGATAACGTGCGTTCGAAAAAAATGATGTCGCGATTGGGGATGAAATATCTTTCCGATTTCGTGTACGACGGCAGAATCCCGTCGTCTTCCTATGAGATAACGCGGTAAAAACACTATCTTTACGCGCTATCTTAATCCGAAATTTATGGCCAGAGTGGAAGTATGCGCCGAGACCGTGGAGTCTGCGCTGACCGCCGAACGTGGCGGGGCATACCGCGTTGAATTTTGCGACAACCTTGCCGAGGGCGGCACAACACCGTCGCCGGGGCAGATCGTTGAGGCACGCAAACGCCTATCTATCAAACTATATCCGATCATCCGGCCGCGCGGAGGCGATTTCCTCTATACCAATATCGAGTTCGAGATCATGCGGCGCGATGTGGAGTTCTGCGGCAGGGCTGGATGCGACGGTGTGGTGATCGGAATGCTGCGCGCAGACGGGAGCGTGGATATGGAGAGATGCCGGGAATTGGTAGCCATTGCCCGCGGGTTTGGAATGGGGGTAACGTTCCACCGCGCATTCGACGTTGCGGCCGACCGACAGCAGGCATTGGAGGATATAATCTCGCTGGGGTGTGAGCGTGTGCTTACCTCGGGCGGCGCAGCAACGGCGCTTGAGGGTCTGGAAGAACTCGCAGCTTTGGAAAAACAGGCGGCCGGGCGGATAGTCATCATGCCCGGATCTGGTGTGACACCCGAGAATGTTCGCCGCATCCTCGACGGAACGGGCTGCTTGGAAATACATGGTACATTCCGCAGCAGGTACGGCAGCCTGATGACTGCACCGAAACCCTCATGGGCGGAATACGGGGTATGGCATGCGGATATCGAAAAAGTGCAGGCGGTGGTCGGTCTGGCTGTGGAATAGACGATTAATACTTACCTTTCCACAGCCTTTGCATGCGTTCGGCGATACGGCGTTCCTGCTCGTTATCGGCGGGCTCGTAGAAGCGTGTGCCTTCGAGGCCTTCTGGCATAAACTCCTGCTCGGTGAAGTTGCCTTCGAAGCTGTGGGCGTATTTGTAATCTTTGGCGTAATCGAGTTTCTTCATCAGGGCCGTGGGTGCATTGCGCAGGTGGAGCGGCACGGGGCGGTTATTGGTATCCTTGCCCACCATGCCCATCGCAGCCCAAATGGCGGTCGCCGTGGAGTTACTTTTGGGACTTGTGGCCAAATAGACAGCCACTTCGGCCAACGTTAGCTGCGCCTCGGGCATACCTATCTTATGCACCGTGTCGAAGGCTGCGTTAGCCAACAGCAGGGCGTTGGGGTTGGCAAGCCCGATGTCCTCCGAGGCGAGGATCACCAACCGGCGGGCGATGAACTTCGGGTCTTCGCCGCTCGTTAGCATCCTCGCAAGGTAATATATCGCCGCATTGGGGTCGCTCCCGCGCACGCTCTTGATAAACGCCGAGATTATGTCGTAGTGCATCTCGCCGTTCTTGTCGTACATCGCGATGTTCTGTTGCAATGCGTCGGTGACCGTCGTGTCGTTTATCACCACTTTGCCCTCGGTCGCGCCGGTGAGTATATCCAGAATATTCAGCAACTTGCGCGCATCACCGCCCGAGAAACGGAAAAGCGCGTTGGTTTGTTCGACCTTTATTTTACGCTTTTTGAGTTCGGTGTCCATCGTGAGTGCGCGGTCTAACAAGGTTTGCAGTTCCCCTTCGTCCATCGCCTTCAGAACATAGACCTGGCAACGAGAGAGGAGCGGCGAGATCACCTCGAACGACGGGTTCTCTGTGGTTGCGCCGATCAGCGTTATCACTCCCTGCTCTACCGCCCCCAAGAGCGAGTCCTGTTGCGACTTGTTGAAGCGATGGATTTCGTCGATGAACAGGAACGGCGGCGCAGAGTTGAAAAACTTCTGCTTGCGCGCGCTGTCGATCACTTCCCTCACATCCTTCACCCCCGACGTCACCGCCGAAAGCGTATAGAACGGCCTGTCAAGCGAATTGGCGATAATGCGCGCCAACGTGGTCTTCCCCACCCCCGGCGGGCCCCACAGGATGAACGACGGCACATTCCGCGTCTCGATAAAACGCCGGAATACGCCCCCTTTTCCGACAAGGTGCGACTGTCCGATGTACTCGTCAAGCGTCTGCGGTCTGAGCCTCTCCGCCAATGGGATATGGTTGTGTATCTCCTCCATTTACTGCAAAGATACTTTTTTTAGTGGTTGGTGGTTAATGATTAGCGGTTAATTTTTTTAACATTACACATACTGAGTATATCATCACGAACAAATGTGAGGGATCTACTGCTTTGTCTTAAAAACAAATAGTAGATTCCTCACATTTGTTCGTGATAACGGCTTAATTTGTTGCCATTATACGAAAGAAATCCCTCCTATTTCCCCGCGGGTTTTGAAGGTACGCTCTTCTTGACGGCAGGCTTCGCGGCCGGCTTTTTGGTTGATTTTCTGGCCACGCGCGGTTCGTGGGTCTTTATGAATTCGTCGGCCTGTTTGTTCTCCGTTGCTTCGACGGGTTCGACGTTCTCTCCTGCGTTCACCTTTTTGATGAACAGTTCGATCGCTTTTGCCATCGAGGGAGCTTCCGGAATAGGGGCTTTTACGTAGACCTTAAGTCCGGCGTCGATAGCGGCGCGGGTCGTGGTGTCGCCGAACGTCGCTATCATGGGAAGTTCCGTCGTCCCGAACGCTCCGGTGAGCGCCGCGATTTCGGAGGGGCTGAAGAATACCAACAAGTCGTACCCCCCGATCTTCAGGTCGCCCAACTCGGCGCCGACCGTGCGCGAAAGTATCACCTTGTCGCACTTCACCTTGAGTTTCGCGAGCGTGTCGGGGATCTCCGGGTTGTGCGGCTCGGAAAGGGGCAACAGATAGCGCTCGTCCTTATGCTTGAGTATCAACTCCATAAGGTTCGTAAAAGAACCGTTGGCAAAAGAAATTTTGCGCTTGCGATATATAATATATTTTTGCAGGTAGAGGGCCGTCGCCTCGGTGTTGCAGATATATTTCATCGTTTCGGGCACCGTCACCCGCGCTTCCTCGCAGATGCGGAAGAAGTGGTCGATCGTCGTACGGCTGGTGAATATAACGGCTGTGTGGTCGAGTATCTCTGTGCGCTGGCTGCGGAACTCTTTGAGAGTCACGCCCTCCACCCGGATGAACGGACGGTAGTCCACGGCGATGTTGAACTTGGTGTGGATTTCGTGGTACGGCGACTTCTCGGGGATTGCCGGTGCCGGTTGCGATACCAGGATTTTGTTGATTTTCAAAACTTTACAATTTTATATTACCCCATCGTTCTCATCGCTATAATGGCTACGAAGCTGACAGGGAAAATTTCGACGGCACAAAAGTACAAAATCCAAAGTGAAATCGGAAAATTATGAAGCAAAAACAGCATAAAAGTCCGGACGATCAGGAAAATTGTGACCAATCCGGCTATTCCCGCGATCAGGACGGCAAGCACCAGTGCGCTTTTCCCGTCGGAGAGAGCGAAGAGTAGGAAGAGGGGCAGTATGACGATCGTTCCTATCGCCGCAACGATCTTTTTCAGGAAAAACAGCCTGCCCACGAACTCCTGCGAGGATGTCAGGCTTCCCACCGTTCGGAGCGCCACGAACTGATAACCCCATATAAGCGCCACCGTGCCACATGCCACGACAATGGGCAAGAGGGCCATCCAACCCGACAATCCGTTGGGGTGTGACACTGCGAAAAGATCGACGAATTTCAGGATACAAAGCCCGGTGATGAAAAGTCCCAACGAGATTACTGTCGTGAGGAACGCCCCGAAGACCTTGCTCTGCTCGCCGAGTATCTTCTCTGTGGTCGCGCCGCCGCGCAGGACGTTGAAGATGCCGAAGGCGTAACCGCGGTAAAGATAGACGATCATGCACAGCGAAACGAAGCAGGCGAGTGTGGCCAGATCGTAGAAAATGTTGCCTGTCAGCGGCGCTGCGTTTTCTGCCATGGCCTGTGCCGCGCCATCCGGAGGCAGTGCCAGCGTCGATGCCGCCCCGTATACCGCCTCGGCCGTCACCGGCGCGCTTCCGACCAGACTGTCGGCCATATGCGGCAGGGTATCAGATGCGAACAGAGAGTCCACTGGCGCGAACATATCACCAGCACCGCGCATCACCGTGTCCGCGATCATCAGGCTGTCTGTCGGTTGAATGGGCATTTGTTTCTGTCCTTAAAAGAGAGGATTCGACCTGTTCCGCCGGTGAGGATCACTGTTCCGGACTGTATTCTTCGAGCCACAGCCGTTCGGCCATGTCGTAATACTTGACCAACAACACTTTGTGTATCGCTGAAAAACGTGTTGCCAGACGGACTTTCACATTGAAATAGCCTGCGTCGGTCATCCGGTAATCTTCCACCGTGCCGATCATCATGTCTTTCGGGAAGCGCGACGAATAGTCGGTAACCACCGTGTCGCCGACCGCGATTTCGGCGTAACGCTGTATTTCCGAAAGGGTTACGTATTGCGGGTCGCGTCCGTCCCACAGCACCGATCCCAGATAGTCCTTGCCTTTGATGCGGCCGCTCGTGCGGAATTCAGTGTTCAGCACCGAGATGCCGACAGAATTTCGCGCACCGCACTCCATTATATACCCCACGATATGGCCCTCGGGCGTCATCACAGCCATCTCCGCCTCCACACCGTCGCGGCGTCCCTTGTCGACGGTGAATATGTTCTGCGGCCGGGTGAGCGTGTTGCTGATCACCGTCGCCTGCATTACCACATAGTCGGCTGCCTCGCCCAATATGCTGTCGCCGGATAGAGGCAGGGTGTCGGTCGATGGTATCGCCCCGTATGACGCCAATTCGTTTCGCAGCCTCACGAGTTCATCGGCCAGCATATCGTTTTCGCGCCGCAGGTGGAGATAGTTTTTCACCCTCGCGAACTGCTTGTAGATGCCGCCCGCGACGATATTGGTCGCCGAGAGCATCCGCGAACGTGTGTAACTCGTACTGTCGGCGTAAAAGTCTATCGCTATGACCTCCAAAACGATGAAGATCACAAACACGTAGATGCGCTTTATGAACAGTATGAGTTTTTTCATCTTAGACAATTGAAAATTGACAATGGACAATTGACAATTATGGCCTCGCTCGTCATTGTCAATTGCCCATTGTCAACTGTCAATTACTTCATCAGGAACGAGAACTTATGGATATTCTTCAGAGCGATCCCCGTGCCGCGTGCCACGGCCCTCAGCGGGTCTTCGGCCACTATGAACGGGATGTTGGTCTTCTCCGTAAGCCTGCGGTCGAGCCCTTTGAGCAACGCGCCGCCGCCCGCGAGGTAAATTCCCTTGCGCACGATGTCCGAGTAGAGTTCCGGCGGCACCATTTCGAGCACCTTCATCACCGTCGCGTCGATCTTCACGAGCGACTTCTCTAAAGCGTAGGCTATTTCGCTGTACGAGAGCGTGAGCGTCGTCGGGAGCGAAGTGAGCACATTGGGGCCGGTGACCACGAAGTCCTCTGGCTCCTGTTCGAGTTCCGAAACGGCCGCTCCCACGGCGATCTTTATATCCTCGGCCGTGCGTTCTCCAATGCGTATGTTGTGCTGTTGGCGCACGTAGCTCTGAATATCCTCGGTCAGCACGTCGCCCGCCACATTGATACTCTCGCTGCACACGATGCCGCCCAGCGAGATACATGCGATCTCGGTCGTCCCGCCGCCTATGTCGATTATCATGTGTCCTTCGGGGGCTTCGACGTCGAGGCCCGAGCCCAGCGCTGCCGCCATCGGTTCGTATATCATATAGACCTCGCGCCCGCCCGCATGTTCGGCCGAGTCGCGCACGGCGCGTATCTCGACGTTAGTGGAACCCGAGGGTATGCAGATCACCATTTTATGCGAAGGGCTGAACAGGCTTCCGCGCGAACGCACTTTCTTTATCATTCCGCGGAGCATCATCTCCGTGGCGTTGAAGTCGGCGATCACGCCGTCCTTGAGCGGCCTTATGGTCTTTATGTTGCTGTGGGTCTTACCGTGCATTTGGCGCGCCTGGTTGCCGATGGCGACGAGTTTGCCGGTTTGGTAGTCGACCGCGACGATCGACGGCTCGTCGACCATTATCTTACCGTCGCAGATTATCACGGTGTTGGCGGTTCCGAGGTCGATCGCAAGTTCCTGTGTCAGTGAAAATAATCCCATTTATATCTATTGTAAAGGCAGTTTCGGTGAAATCTGTTAAATATATTAAAAATATCCGGAAAATACAATTTTAATGTCTGAAATGACGCATCCCGGTGAAGACCATCGCCATGCCGTGGGCGTCGCAGTAGTCTATGCTCTCCTGGTCGCGCACCGAGCCGCCGGGCTGGATCACGCATTCGATCCCCTCGCCGTGGGCGATCTCTCGGCGAACGGGAAATAAGCATCCGAAGCCAGCGCTGCACCACGCAGGTCGAACCCGAAGCTCTTCGCCTTGGCGATCGCCTGCCTCAGCGCATCCACACGCGATGTCTGGCCTATCCCGCTGGCGAGCAGCATATTGTCGCGCGCCAACACGATCGCGTTGCTCTTCGAGTGCTTGACGAGGATGTTCGCGAATTGCATGTCTCTTTCTTGCTGTGCGGTAATCCCCTTTTTCGTCACCACCGTGAGTTCCGTGTCGCGGCCGCCCACTTTCAGGTCGCGGTCCATTTCGGCGACGCCGTTCAGAAGGCTGCGTAACTGCTTCGTGCCGCGGTCGGCATTCTTGAGAACCAGTATGATGCGGTTCTTTTTCGATTGCAGCGTTTCGAGCGCTTTCGGTGCATATCCGGGTGCGATGATGACCTCGAAGAAAAGTTTGTTGACCTCCTCCGCGGTGGCCTCGTCGACCGGACGGTTGCAAATAAGCACTCCGCCGAATGCCGAAACGGGGTCGCATGACAGCGCCGTCGTCCACGCCTCAACGAGCGTCGGGCGCACAGCCACACCACAGGCATTATTGTGCTTCAGGATCGCGAATGCCGGGTCGCCGCCATCGAACTCCGCGATCAGGTTCACCGACGCCTCGATATCGAGCATGTTGTTGTACGAAATATCCTTGCCGTGCAGTTTCTCGAACATTGCGTCGAGATCGCCATAGAACGTCGCTTTCTGGTGCGGATTTTCGCCATAGCGCAACTCCGTCGCCTTGCCATGGCCAGCCCTCAGGGCCGGGATCTGCTCCGTGCGGTTGAAATAGTTGAAGATCGCGCCGTCGTAGCCCGAGCTTACCATGAACGCCTTGGCAGCAAAGTTGCGGCGCTGTTCAAGGGTCGTCGAGCAATCCTGCGAGTCGAGTAGTTCGAGCAGTTCGCCGTACTGGTCGACCGAGGGTACGATCACCACGTCCTTATAGTTCTTGGCCGCCGCACGGATCAGCGAGATGCCGCCTATGTCTATCTTCTCTATTATCGCCTGATTGTCTGCGCCCGAGGCCACGGTCTGCTCGAACGGGTAGAGGTCAACGATCACGAGGTCGATCTCCGGGATGCCATACTGCTCGGTCTGCGCCACGTCGCCCGGATGGTCCCTTCGCGCGAGTATGCCGCCGAAAACCATCGGGTGGAGCGTCTTCACCCGACCCCCCAATATCGACGGATAGCCGGTCAGTCCCTCGACCGAGTGCGCCTTAACGCCAAGTCCATCGATGAATTGGAGGGTGCCCCCCGTCGAATATATTTTTACGCCGGCGCGGTCGAGGCGTTTGACGATCTCGTCCAGCCCGTCCTTGTAGAACACGGAAATGAGGGCGCTTTTAATCTTTTTCAAAACAGTCAGGTATTATTCTGTTAACGGTTGAATAGATGCAGGTTAAAAATCGTACAAAGGTAGAAAAATAATTGGGAATTGACAATCGAAAAATTGAAAATGCGGAGGGAGGAATCAATGGTTTATGGCGGCCATCTGCCAGGGGTGGCTGTGGGCCGTAAGGGTTGTCTTCGCCAACCCATCCAACGTACATACTTTCTTTAGCACATCTTTGCGAGCGTGCCAGTTCTCAGTCCGGAGCTAGCGGAGGGCTGTGTGAAAGGGAATCGCGCACTGGGCAGCAGTCCTCCGCCGGGGTGGCTCCGGACTGCAAGGGCTGCCTGACGCCAGCCCTATCCAACACG
>QMCD01001559.1_pt1 | contig 13741 bp, 9 predicted proteins | sample 1821841 | NCBI WGS metagenome assembly QMCD01 (sample SAMN01991225, study PRJNA193472) | Termite gut metagenome, whole genome shotgun sequencing project. | isolation source: worker | host: Macrotermes natalensis | reverse complement strand
TGACGGCAGGCACCAGCTCGGCCGGGATCGCCCCGGAAGCGGCGGCAGTTTGCGCCGCGTTGCCCAATGCTGCCGAATAGTTCACGGCATTGGTGAATTTGGCGCGCAGGTATTGCCAGTTCAGTCCAAGGCCGACGCTGAGATTGTCGGAAATCTGGAATGAAACAGCCGGATTGACGTTGAATGATTTGACGTTGGATTCAACGGCAAGATAACGTCCCGCCCAATGGCGATCGTATTTGGAAACCAGGCCGAACGGTGCGCCGTTGCCTAATCCGAACGTCCAACGCTCGTTAATGGGAACCGCGATATAAAGGTTGCCCAGCAGATTGATGGAACCGGCATCGCCGCCGTTGCCGCCGATGTTGCGTTGATTGAAAGCGGCGGCGCTGCCCTGGTTCTTGAATTTCATCGATGGAGTCGCAATGTGCATGGCGCCGACGATTTGGATGGATTTACGTTTTGCCAACGTTGCCGGGTTGGTGTACATCGACGATGCGTCCGCCGCTTCGGCAGGGCCGGCAAAGGCCGTTCCAAGGCCGCTGCCGCTTTGCTCCTGGAGTGCAAAAGCCGCGGCGGACACTTTCGTTGATACCAGCCAAAAAGCGGCCACACCGATCAGAGTATTCGTAAAAACTTTGCAGGAAACGGAAATAATGTGATGGGTATTCATTCAAAATCCTGAGGTTTGGGAAAGTAATGGTTGAAGCGTATTGTCTAGAAAGAGTCTTGCGGAATTTGGCGCGGCTTATGGTTTTCATCGATGGCGACAAAAACCATTTCGCCGTGGGCAACCCGATAAGACTCCATGTTTTCGTTGAGACGTTCGGAGAAGATCTCCAAACCAAGCGTTAGCGATGTTTTGCCGACGCGGATAATGTCAACGTAAATATTGACAATGTCGCCGACAAAAACCGGGGATTCGAAGGTAATGGCGTTGACGGCGACTGTCGTGACTTGTCCGCGCGTTCTTTTTACTGCTTCGGTAAAACAAGCCAAATCCATTTGCGCCATCAGCCAGCCGCCAAAAATAGTGCCGCGATCATTGATTTCCGATGGCATCGGAACCACGCGCAATGCAGGCCTTTTGTCAGGAAGGGGCGCTTTACTCATACCAATTCGGTTTCAGACGATACGCGCGAAGGTACGCGTAATTCACGGCGCAGAATTTTGCCGACGTTGCTTTTGGGAAGTGATTCACGAAACTCGATCTCGCGCGGACGCTTGTATCCGGCAAGGTTGGTGCGGCAGAATTTCATCAGCGTTTCTTCGGTGAGGTCGGAGCTGTTTTTTACGACGAACAATTTTACCTTCTCGCCGGAACGCGCATCGGGAATGCCGACGGCGGCACACTCAAGAACGCCGGGGCACATTGCGGCAACGGCTTCGATTTCATTCGGATAAACGTTATAGCCGGAAACAAGAACCATGTCTTTCTTGCGGTCAACCAGCTTGAGAAAACCTTTTTTGTCCATGACCGCCAGATCGCCGGTCATGAAATAGCCGTCACGCGAAAAGGCGCGGTGTGTTTCGTCATCGCGCTGCCAATACCCCTTTGTTACCTGCGGGCCTTTGACGCCGATTTCGCCGATTTCGCCGATACCGGCATTATTTCCGTGATCGTCGCGCAATACAACATCGGTCGATGGGATCGGTACGCCGATACTGCCGTTATACGCGTCCAGGTTAAGCGGGTTGATCACAATCGCCGGCGATGTTTCGGTCAAACCATACGCCTCGGAAAGCGGTTTGCCGGTAACCTCTTGCCAGCGATCAGCGACGCTTTTTTGAATACTCATACCGCCGCCGAGCGCGATTTTCAGGTTGGAGAAATCGAGCTTCTGGAAATCCTTGTTATTAAGAAGTGCGTTATAAAGCGTGTTGACCCCGGTGATGATTGAAAAACGATAGCGACCGATTTCGGTGACCATTTTCGGGATATTGCGCGGATCGGTAATCAATACGCTTTCCGCGCCGATAGAAGTCATCAGCAGGCAATTGGCCAGCAGTGAAAAAACGTGGTAAAGCGGCAGCGGGGTGATCATGATTTGCCGCTCTTCCAAATTGATATAAGGTTTTGCCCAAGTCAGCACCTGGATCTGGTTGGCGACCATGTTCGAATGCGTCAGAATCGCGCCTTTGGAAATGCCGGTAGTGCCGCCGGTGTATTGTAAGAAAGCAATGTCATTGCCGACGACATCCGTTGGCGTAAATTTTTTCCTGCCGAGTTTCAACGTATGGGAAAGAAGTACCGCATTCGGCAATGAATACGATTGAATTTTTTTCATCAGGTGGCGCAAGGCAAAATCGATGAAAATTCCCTTGAACCCCATTTCTTCGCCGACGGAGGTGACGACGACATGGCGCACTTGTGTTTTATCGAGTATGGTTTCCAGCGTACGCGCAAAGTTTTCCGCGACGACGATCACTTCTGCCGAAGAATCGTTTAATTGGTATTGCAACTCGCGTGCTTTATAAAGCGGGTTAATGTTGACGGCGATACATCCGGCGCGCAATAGCCCAAAAAGACAGATCGGGTATTGCAAGACGTTGGGCATCATCAGCGCGACACGCGCCCCTTTTTTGATGCCCATCGATTGCAGCCATCCGGCGAACGCTTTGGATAACTCATCAAGACGCCGGAAAGTCAAGGTATGTCCCATACAACTGAACGCGGGCCGGTCAGGGTGGCGCGCGACGGTATGCGCCAACATGCCATGGATAGTCATTGCCGGATCGAAAGAAATCTCCGCCGGAACGTCCGCAGGATATTGGTTGAGCCAGGGCTTCGAATTCATGCATTACTCCTGTTTCACCAGTTGCCTGTTTCGAATAAAAAACGAGTTTCCAAAACAGACAACTGTCTGAGCGACGGTGGTGTCATGTAATAGCTACAGTCAACCTGTGAGCCGTTGCATTTCGTTTCGAAGCGCATTGTACATGGAACCGGTTTTTCACCCAATGAAATCATTATAAAAAGTAGGTGTTTTGCTTAGAAAACCCGCTTTTCATTTTTTAAGAGGAGTGAATAAACGCTGGCCTTTGTCTTTAAAAAACGTTTACTGCGGGCAACCAGGCGTGAATTTTCTTTAACTCGCTTTTTTTTTCTTTTAAGTTCTTACGTTTGATAACGATAATAATTTTTTCAATATCGCATTTATCTGTATCGATGCCGGACAACAGCAATACCGCTTGTTTCTGCTAAGCCCGATCTTGGTAGAGGGGGTAGAATTTAAGCATAAACCAAGCAGCATGGCGTTATCTGTTTTATCCGGCCATTTTATTTTTCTTCGTGCTTGATTCGCCGTTTTATTCTCTTTTCAATTGCGGGAACAGCAGAACATCGCGAATCGACGGGCTGTCGGTGAACAACATTACAAGACGGTCGATGCCGATGCCTTCGCCCGCGGTAGGCGGCAAGCCGTATTCAAGCGCATGAATATAATCTTCGTCAAAATACATGGCCTCTTCATCGCCGGCGTCGCGCGCTTCGACTTGCGCCCGAAAGCGGCGCGCCTGATCTTCGGGGTCGTTCAATTCGGAAAAGCCGTTGGCCAACTCGCGTCGGGTAATGAACAGCTCAAAGCGGTCAGTGATTTCCGGGCGTGCATCATTGGCGCGCGCCAACGGCGAAACGTCGGTCGGATGTGCGTGGATGAATGTCGGCTGAACCAAATTTTCTTCGGTGGTCGCTTCAAAGAGCTTTAATTGCAAAACACCCAACCCATCGGTCGGCAACGTTTCTTCCCCGAGCGCTATCAACGCTTTGCGCAGGTAGGCAATGTCGGCGAGCGCCTCCGGCGTATGCTGCGGATGATAATGATGGATCGCTTCTGCCATGGTCATGCGGGCGAACGGCTGGGCAAGATCGATGCTGTCACCTTGATAGGTGATCGTCGTCGTGCCCAGAACTTTTTGCGCAATATCGCGGAAAAAAGTTTCGGTTAAATCCATCAAATAATGAAAATCGCGATACGCCTCATAAAATTCCAGCATCGTGAATTCGGGGTTGTGGCGCGTGGAAATGCCTTCATTACGGAAGCTGCGGTTAATCTCAAACACGCGTTCGAAGCCGCCGACGACAAGTCGTTTCAAATAAAGTTCGGGCGCGATACGCAGGTAGAGCCGGGTATCGAGCGCGTTGTGATGCGTCACGAACGGGCGCGCCGTGGCGCCGCCGGGAATCGGGTGCATCATTGGTGTTTCCACCTCAAGATAGCCGCGCTCCACAAAAAAATCACGGACGGCTTGCAAAATCTTTGAGCGTTTGACAAAGACATCGCGTGAATCCGAATTCATCATCAAATCAACATGGCGCTGCCGGTATTTTTGCTCTTGGTCGGTCAAGCCGTGAAACTTTTCCGGCAGCGGACGCAGCGACTTGGCGAGCAGGCGCAACGATGTCACTTTAAGCGATAACTCGCCCGTTTTGGTTTTGAACAACATGCCGGTAGCGCCGACAATATCGCCGATATCCCAGTGTTTGAAAGCGTCATGCGCTTCTTTACCGAGACCGTCGTCGTTGATGAAAAGCTGGATGCGGCCGGACATGTCTTGCAAAGTGGCGAAGCTTGCCTTGCCCATCACACGCTTTAACATCATGCGCCCGGCGACGGTGAAAGTATCGTCGCGTTTCGCAAGCGCTTCTTTATCCAGCGCGTCAAATTGCGCGTGCAGGTCGGCGGCGAGCGCGTTGCGTTTGAAGTTGTTGGGAAAAGCGATGCCGTCTTTACGCCAAGAAGCGAGCTTGCGGCGGCGTTCGGCGATAATCCGGTTTTCGTCCAGTTCGGCAGTTGCTTTGGCGATCGATGGTTTTTCCGTGTTCATGGCATTCAATCAAATGGTTTTCACGCAGATCAACATTAAACGCCTTGCTTTAAGCTTTCGGCGATGAAGTCATCGAGATCGCCGTCAAGCACGGCCTGCGTATTGCCGGTTTCGTGGCTGGTGCGTAAATCCTTGATCCGCGATTGATCAAGCACATAAGAGCGAATCTGGTGCCCCCAACCAATATCGGTTTTGGAATCCTCCAGCTTCTGTTGCTCGGCCTGGCGCTTGCGTAATTCCGCTTCATAAAGACGCGCTTTCAATACAGCCATGGCCTCGGCGCGATTGCGGTGCTGTGAACGATCATTCTGGCAGACAACGACAATGCCGGTCGGTTCGTGCGTGATGCGTACCGCGGAATCGGTTTTATTGATATGCTGGCCGCCGGCACCGGAAGCGCGGAAAGTGTCAATGCGCAGGTCGGCGGGGTTGATTTCGATTTCGATGGAATCGTCCACTTCCGGATAAACGAAAACGCTGGAAAAGGAAGTGTGGCGGCGGGCATTGGAATCGAACGGGCTTTTGCGCACGAGACGGTGCACGCCGCTTTCGGTACGCAAATAGCCATAAGCATAGTCGCCGCTGACTTTGAACGACGCGCTTTTGATTCCGGCAACATCACCCGGCGATTCTTCGAGAATTTCGGTCTTGAAACCGCGTCGCTCGCAATAACGCAGATACATGCGGAAAAGCATTGCCGCCCAGTCCTGCGCTTCGGTACCGCCGCTGCCCGCCTGAATGTCGATGAAACAGTTGTTCGGATCGAGCGGATGCGAAAACATCCGGCGAAACTCCATCTCAAAAACCGCCCGCTCAAGCTTGTCGGCGTCGGCAAGAATCAGTTGCAGCGCTTCTTCGTCTTCTTCATCGCGCGCCAAGGCAAAAAGTTCGTTGTTGTCCCGAATCTCGGCGGTTAATTCCGATAAAGAGGTAACCACGCCTTCCAACAGTTTTTTTTCGCGACCGAGCTCCTGGGCTTTTTTCGGGTCATTCCAAACCGAGGGATCCTGTATTTCCTGATCGATGGCTTTTAACCGCGTTGCTTTGCCGTCGAAGTCAAAGATACCTCCGTAATGCGGCGGTACGTTCGGCAATATCGTCAAGAGTGTGGGCGAGATGGTTTAATTGTTCCGCTTCCATAATGCCTGAATTTTCTTAAGTGTCTGTTTGAGAGTTTGGGATTATACTCTGTCGATTCTGGAATCCCGCGTTTCTTTCGGAAACTTTTATGACAAACTCTTTTCCTTTTTCTCTTCCGGCGTCGGCGCTTTTTTGCCGCCGGGGCGTCGGGCTTATCGCGTTACTGGTTTTGCTCGGTTTTTACTCAGAGCGGGCAATCGCGCAGGATATTGTGGCCAGTGAAACGCCGGCAGCCGCTTCGTCGGACGAAACGCGGACGCGGGAAAGTGCGGCGCCGTCGCTTCCCGAAGAGTTTAACGAAGAAGCACGCGCTGTTTATGAAGAAAAATTAAAAACACTGCGCGCCCGAATGGACGATCAGAAATGGGAAGAGGCGTTGACGACTGCCGATGAATTGGTCAAAGCCCGTCCGCGTGAGCCACAGGTGCGCTTTATTCGCACCATCGCGTTGACCGAGTTGGGGCGCGATGAGGAAGCCAAGAGCGCGCTGCTTGCGTTGATTTCCGATTTTCCCGAATTGCCGGAGCCGCGAAACAACCTGGCTGCGATGTATGCCAAAGCCGGCGAATTCGCACTGGCGCAACGCGAATTGGAAACCGCGATTGCGGCGGCGCCGGACTATTCCGTGGCGCACGCCAACCTTGCCGATCTTTATGTGCAAATGGCGTTGCGGCATTACCAGAAAGCGGCCGATACCGACAAAGACTCGGCGACGCGACGCGATTTGAACGCCAAGCTGGAAAACCTGCGCACGTTATTGACGCCTCAAGCGGCGGCAGAAGAAATAAAAAACAACGAAGAAACGCAGCCCGATACGGGGCATGCCAAAGCGGCGGAACAGAGAAACTCGGAAGGTGGGCAAAGCGCTTCGCCAGCGGACAAAACCGACTGACACGAAACAATCGATTCATGAACCTGCCGAAAAATCCGATTGTGCCGATTGAGGTTAAAGTGTTCATCGCGACGATGTTCGACGCCAACCCGAGTGGTGCGTCTGCCGAGACTTCCGGCGAGTTTCATTACTGGCGCGAACGCTATTGGCAAAAGGATGTGCAAATATTCCATGTGCGCGGCGCGACCAATCCCGTGTATTGCAATGGCGACGGTGTGTGCGGCGCGGTATTGGGCATGGGCAAAGTACGCTCATCGTCATCGATGCAAGCAATACTGCTCGATCCGCATTTCGATTTTTCCAAAACGTACTTCCTGATCTCCGGTGTTGCCGGCGCGACACCCGAACGCGCAACCATCGGTGCGGTGATCTGGGGCACATGGCTCGTCGATTTCGATCTGACCATGCGTTGGTCGCCCGAAGAGAGCAAGCCCGGCGAGCCGGTTTTTCTGCCGCGCCAAGGCGATGAAGACGTGCGCGTGTTTCAACTCAACACGGCATTGGTCAATCGGGCGCTGGCATTAAGCCAAGGCACGCCGCTTGCCGATTCCGGCTTTGCCCGCGCGTTCCGCGCCCGTTACCCGCAAGAAGTTGCGCGGCGCGATCCGTTCATCGGCACGGGTACGCACATGACCGGCGATTGTTTTTTTCACGGCCCCGGCCTGTCGAAACAGGCGCAAGAAATCGCTAAAGCCTACGGCGCGGACGATTACATCATCACAGAAATGGAAGGAACGGCGGTTGCTTACGTGATCCGGCAGTTGCACGGGCTTGAGCGCATGATGAGCTTGCGCGTTGTCGTGAACTTCGATCAGGGTACGCCCGACGAAACGACGCTTTACCATCTGGAGCACGCGCTCGAACAGGTTGCCGGTGATTTTGGCGAAAGCGTGCGGAACAAAACCAATGTCGGCTGCCGCGTGGCGGACGACATCGTGGCAAACTGGGCGCGATGGCGGGAAGGCGTGCCGAAAGAATAGCCGTTGTTTGAAAAAACCGTTCAGACGGTTTGATGTTTAGCGGATAACGCTGTGCTTATTTGCCAAACTTGCCGGTCAATGCTGAAGCGTGCAGTGTTTTTTTACGCAGGGATTGTGGCAACGCCTCGTCCACGTTCGAACGCTTCGGCGTTAAGATCGGCAAGTGCCGGTTTGCGAGCGCGAAAGCGGGCGACGATATTTTCTTTCAAACTCTCCGGGTTAAAGGGCAGGCTCTCGGAAATGGCGCCGAGCATGATGGTGCTGACCAGCCGCAAATCGCCTAATTCACGGGCGATTTCGCCGGCATCGAAATCGCGAACTTTGATGCCTTGCCGACGTATGTCGGCGATCGGATCTATCGGATAATCGAAAAGGCCAAGCGAAACAACAGGCGGCTCGAGATTCAGCCGGTTGACCATGGCGGTGCTTTGCGGGCGTAGGTAGTGGCACCAGCGCAATGCTTCGGCCGCTTCAAAGCCGAGCAACACATCGGCCTTGCCGGGCATGATTTCCGGCGAGTAAACGCGGTCGGCAATACGGACATGCGACGATACTACGCCGCCGCGCTGCGACATGCCCGCCACTTCGGTTTTCTTGACATCGTAGCCTTCGCGAAAAGCGATTTGCGAAAGGATTTCGGAAGCGGTCATCACGCCTTGCCCGCCGATGCCGACAATGAGGATGTTCATGGATTTTTTGTCGTTTGCCACAGTCAAACCTTTTTCCTATGCTTTTATCTGCGAAATGGCGATGGGAACAATTTTTGCAACAGGCGTTGCGTGTTGAATGGCTTTCGGCCCACAGGTTTGCACGCACAGGTTGCAGCCGGTACAGGCGACGGTTTCGATTTCAACGAATGCCAGCTCAACTTCTTTGCCCGATGGTTTCACCACTTTTTCACGGCGGATAACGTGAATGGCCGGGCAGCCAACATCGACGCAATTGCCGCAGCCGGTACACAATGAGGTATCAACTTTGTATGGCGCCTGCTTGACGTAATCGCTGACCAGAACGCACGGCTGATTGGTGATGACGACTGAAACACCGGGCTTTTTGGTTTCTTCGCGCAGCGTTTTGAAGACGACCGGCAATTCATAGGCGTTAACGACGTGAATGCGCTCCGGCTCGACGCCAAGCGCTTCGACCAGTTTTGCAAAGTCAATGCGCGGGGCAGTTTCGTTATAAATATCGCGGCCATTGCCGGGATTGTTTTGCCCGCCGGTCATGCCGACAGCACGGTTATCGAGCAGAAGCACGGTGACATTGCCGCGATTGTAGGTGATATCGAGCAGGCCTTGCATGCCCATATGCATGAACGTCGAATCGCCGATGACGGCAATGATTTTTTTCTTTTCGTCATCCGCGCCACGCGCTTTGTCCATCCCAAGCGCAACGCCCATCGACGCGCCCATTGAGATGCAGGTGTCCAACGCGTTCCATGGTTGTCCTGCGCCGAGTGTATAACAGCCGATGTCGCCGGCAATATTGACATTGCGCATTTGCGATAACGTGTAATAAATGCCCAGATGCGGACAGGCTGCGCACATGGTCGGCGGGCGCGGAAAGAGCGCTTGCGGTTTATGGCTTTCCTTTTCGGCAAATTCCGGCAGCAGTAAAGCAAGCGACGGGCGCAGCACGTCGCCGGAAAGTTCTCCGTTTGCAGGCAATAAATCTTTGCCATGTACGGGGATACCGGCGGCGCGGATTTCGTTTTCAACCAAAGGTTCGGTCTCCTCGACCACGACCAGTTTTTTCGCTTGCGCCGTAAATCTTTTTACCAGGTCAAGCGGAAGCGGGCAGGAGAAGCCAAGTTTCAGTATCGGCGCATCGGGGTAAGTTTCACGCACATGCATGTACGCGGGGCCGGAGGCAATGAAGCCGACGCGCTTATCGTTGCCGTCTTCGATTTTATTGAATACGCTGGTTTCAGCGGCTTCGCGCAATGCTTTATCGCGGGCAAACAGTTTCGGCATGTGACGTTTGGCGTTGCTCGGCACCATGACCCAGCGCGCCGGGTCTTTGGTGAAACCTTCGGCAACGCGGCTAACGTTGCGCTCGCCGACGGTGACGATGCATTTGACGTGGCAGATGCGCGAAGTCATACGCAGGATCACCGGCGTCGAAAACTGTTCGGACAATGCAAAGGCCGCTTTGGTCATTTCGTAGGCTTCTTGCGAATCGGAAGGCTCGAAAATCGGCAAGTGCGCAAAGCGTCCCCAAAAGCGGGAATCCTGTTCGTTTTGCGAAGAGGAGAAACCGACATCGTCGGCGATGGCGATGACCAATCCGCCGACAACGCCGGTCAGCGTTAATGTCATCAATGCGTCGGAAGCAACGTTCATACCGACGTGTTTCATCGCGCAAAAAGCGCGCGCGCCGGTCATTGATGCGCCGAGCGCCACTTCCAGCGATACTTTTTCATTGACCGACCACTCGGAATAAATATCCGGATAAAGAGAAATAACCTCCAGCATTTCGGTGGAGGGCGTGCCGGGATAGGCGGCCGCGACGCGCGTGCAGGCATCCCAGACGGCGCGGGCGACGGCTTCATTGCCGGACATCAGTAATCTCGATCCGGCGGGCGGCGGATTAAAAGCTTTATTGTTCAATACGTTTCTCCGAAAATATCAATTCGCTTTTTTCTTGCGGTGATCCAATACACGAACCGCTTTCCCCATCGAACGCTCAATCGCGCCGGTCGGATGAATTTTGACTTCCGCGTTAATGCCGATGAAGTCTTTAATGTCTTTGCGTACTTTCGCCGAAACGCGATCCATATATTCCTGGCCTTTGGCGTAAAGCGGCGGGCTGGCCTCAACGTTAACGCGCAGCGAATCCATGAAGCCTTCGCGGAAGACTTCGATCTGATAAAACGGCGATAACGTTTCCGTGCGCATCAGTACCGCTTCCACTTGTGTCGGGAACACATTAACGCCGCGAATAATCAGCATGTCGTCCGAACGGCCGGTGATGCGGCGAATGCGCGCATGCGTGCGCCCGCATTTGCACGGGGCCTTGTCGATCACCGAGATGTCGCGCGTGCGAAAACGCAACATCGGGAACGCTTCCTTGGTTAACGTCGTGATCACGATTTCGCCTTCTTCGCCCGGCGGCAACGGCTCGCCCGTATCGACGTCGACGCATTCCACCAGGAAATGGTCTTCCCAGACATGCAGCCCTTTTTTGGCTTCAATACATTCAATGCCGACGCCCGGTCCCATGATTTCGGACAATCCGTAAATGTCGATGGCGTCGATGCCCAAGCGTGATTCCAGTTCATAGCGCATTTCTTCGCTCCACGGCTCCGCGCCGAAAATACCGACTCTAAGTGGCATTTTGCGGACATCGATACCGAGGTTTTCCGCTTCTTCGGCAATATTCAACGCATAAGACGGCGTGCAACTCAGCGCGGTGGTGGCGAAATCCTCAAGCAGCATCACTTGTTTTTGCGTCTGCCCGCCCGACATCGGGATCACCATCACGCCAAGCGTTTCCGCGGCGATGTGCAGGCCCATGCCGCCGGTAAAAAGCCCGTAGCCATAAGCATTTTGCAGGCGATCGCTTGGCGTCAAACCGGCGGCGCTCAAACTGCGCGCACCGAGTTCCCCCCAGTTGGCAACATCGCGTTTGGTATAACCGACGACAACCGGTTTGCCCGAGGTGCCCGAAGAGCCATGCAAGCGCACGACCTGATCAGTGGGTACGGCAAACATGCCGAAAGGATAATTGTCGCGTAATTGTTCTTTTTTTGTAAACGGCAGCAGCTTCACATCCGCCAGCGACTGAATGTGGTGTGGTTTAACTTCCAGTTCGTCCATCGCTTCGCGGTAGAACTTTACCGTTTCGTAGCAGCGCTCGACGGTGGTACGTAAACGGCGCAATTGCAGCGCTTCCAGGTCTTCCCGGGGCAGTGTTTCATTGTCGATATCAAAGATCATGATTTTTGGGTTCCGGTTGATCGAACAGGTTTGGATATAGAAAGTTACAGCAATTGGCAAGTTTACCGTGAATCAACGAGTTTTTGAATGGTTTTCCCGAGCATGGTTTTATGTGGCGGCGGAAGTATTTCATATAACGGCAGGCACAAGTACGAAGGGCAAATCCGCTCAAGGTTTCGGGCGAGCGAGGCAGGTAGTTTTCTACCGCGGGATCATTTAGAATCGCGAGCGAATCATCAGGGTTTTGGCAGCAAAGAATTCCCGAAGGTTTTGGGTGGGTTTGGGAATTCCAAAAGCAGGGCGCAAAATTTTTTATTCTTTGTTTTCAACGCGATAGGAAACGGTATGATTTTCGTCAGATTTATCGGCCAGCGGGCTTTTTCGGAATTTCGGCTGGCGCGTATCTTGGCGCAATTACAATCACAACATGTTCCTTTGGCGCGCTTATCGGCGCATTACTGTCATTTTGTCGAACTGAGCGCGCCGCTTGCCGATTCTGATTTGGCACATCTCAAAGAGCTGCTTGAATACGGCTCGCGTCATGTGCAAAAAGACGATAGCGACGCGCAAGAAGACAATATAACGTCGTGGTCGGGGCATTTCATCGTTGTGCCGCGTTTGGGGACGGTGTCGCCGTGGTCGTCAAAGGCCACCGATATTGCGCATCAGTGCGGCTTATCCGCAGTGCGCCGCATTGAACGCGGTGTTGTCTTTCAATATTTGTCGGCTGACAATGAGCCGTTATCGGCAGAAGCGTTGCGGCTTTTGCAGGATTCGCTGCATGACCGGATGGTCGAGTCGGTGCTCAACGATTTCAGCGAGGAAACGCAGGTATTTGCGCATGCCAAGCCGAAACCGATGGCAACAGTGCCGTTATTGAAAGAAGGCCGTGCCGCACTGGAAGCGGCAAACCGATCGTTGGGCTTGGCACTGGCAAATGATGAAATGGATTATCTGGAAGAGCGTTACCGGGAATTGCAACGCGATCCGACCGATGTCGAATTAACGATGTTCGCGCAGGCCAATTCGGAACATTGCCGCCATAAAATTTTTAACGCGCAATGGATTGTTGACGGCAAGCTCCAGGACAAGTCATTGTTCGCGATGATTCGCGATACCCACAAGGCGCACCCGCAAGGTACGGTGGTCGCATATTCCGATAATTCGGCAATCATGACCGGGCGTGAGGCGGCGCGTTTTTATCCGGATGCGCAGCGCCAATATCGGGCGCATCGCCATTTGACGCATACGCTGATGAAAGTGGAAACACACAATCATCCGACGGCGATTGCGCCGTTCCCCGGCGCGGCGACCGGTTCCGGCGGCGAAATTCGCGACGAAGGCGCGACGGGCACAGGCGGCAAGCCGAAAGCGGGATTGGCTGGTTTTAGCGTGTCGCATTTGCGCATTCCGCAATTGCCGCAATCGTGGGAAAAGCCGCCGGCAAAACCCGATCGTATTGTTTCACCGTTAACGATTATGCTTGACGGCCCTTTGGGCGCGGCTGCGTTCAACAACGAATTTGGCCGCCCGAATATCACCGGTTATTTCCGCACGATGGAGATCGACGTCGGCGGCAAAAGTTACGGCTATCACAAGCCGATCATGATCGCAGGTGGTATGGGCATGATCAACGCGACGCAGGTGCGCAAGAAAGCGCTGCCGGAAGGCGCGCTGCTGATTCAACTCGGCGGCCCCGGTTTTCTGATCGGTTTGGGTGGTGGCGCGGCATCGTCGATGGCGAGCGGCGACAACAGCGCCGATCTCGATTTTGACTCGGTGCAGCGCGGCAATCCCGAAGTACAGCGCCGCGCGCAAGAGGTGATCGACCAATGTTGGCAATGGGATGAGGAAAATCCGATTTTGTCGATCCACGATGTCGGCGCCGGCGGCGTTTCCAATGCGCTGCCGGAGCTGATTTACGACGCGGGCGTCGGCGGCCTGATCCAGCTGCGGGCGATCCC